>Ga0153932_1000138_pt1 | contig 34379 bp, 31 predicted proteins | sample TSNJ016MetaG_FD_102273 | JGI IMG/M metagenome (GOLD analysis project Ga0153932, IMG submission 102273) | Attine ant fungus gardens microbial communities from New Jersey, USA - TSNJ016 MetaG | ecosystem: Host-associated > Fungi > Mycelium > Unclassified | place: USA: New Jersey, Wharton State...
GAACGCGACGGCAAACACCTTCGACCAGAAGAGGCATAACTCCTTGTAGACCGGCTTGCCGGTTTTGAGCCACATGCCTTCAAGCACAGCGATAAAACTCGCCAGGCCAATGCTGAGCGCAGGGAAAACGATGTGGAAAGAAACCGTAAAAGCGAACTGGATACGCGCTAGATCGAGCGCTTGCTGAGTGGCATGCATGGCAGGTTGTGCAGCCGTCGCGGGCGCACTCGAAACGAGCTCGCGGGCGGGCGCTGGTTGGTTGAACTGTTGGTTGGACTAAGTACGACAGGAGTGACTCTAAGCCAGTTTTTGAGATGATTGGTGCGACGCCGCAGGAGGCGGGAATGTGCGGAAATGTCGCAATTTTTAAGGCAATCGATCTGTAACTAACTGTTTAATCGATGTTTTTTTGAGTGATTGAGTTAACGCCTGCAATCGCGGGTTCGCCAATTCCGCGACAATCGACCGCACTGCATCAAACAAGGCGGGCCGCATTGAGATGACGCAAGATGCGTTACGTGCGCGACGTTTTATTGGCGAGATTCTTCGCTGGCGTGCTGGCCTGCGCCGGGTACCATGGCGGAACAACATCGCAGACGTTTTCCTGCCCGGAATAACTGCTCTGCAGCAAAGCCAACAACCACCGTGACGGGAGAAAACCATGCGTCTTGACGACGAAGCAGAGAGCCGCAATGTGGAGGACCGGCGTGGGGCCGGCGGCGGGGGCGGCGGATTTCGCATCGGCGGAGGGCGCTCGATTGGTATCGGCACGATTGTTATCGCGCTGGCGGCCGCGTACTTTTTCGGTATCGATCCCATGCTGATCCTGGGCGGGGGTTCCACCGGGCAGGGTGGTTCATACAGCCAGCCGCAAACGCAGCAGCGGCAGATGGATCCGCGCACTCAGCCCCAGGCAAGCGCGAACGATACAGACGCAGTGTTCGTGCGCCGGGTGCTCGGCAACACCGAGCGCACGTGGCAGCAGATTTTCCGGACCCGCTACAGCCAGGATTACCCGGCGCCCAAGCTCGTCCTCTTCTCCGGCGGCACCGCGACCGCGTGCGGCACCGGGCAGTCAGCCATGGGGCCTTTCTACTGCCCGAACGACCGCACGGTGTATATCGATTTATCGTTCTACCGGGAGTTGCGCGATCGCTTCGGCGCGAGCGGAGATTTTGCGCAGGCCTATGTGATCGCGCACGAGGTTGGCCACCATGTGCAGAACGTGCTGGGCATCATGAATAAAGTCGATGCCGCCCGGCAACGGATGTCGCGGGATCAGGCCAACCAGTTGTCGGTGCGCGTGGAGTTGCAGGCCGATTGTTTCGCGGGCGTCTGGGCCAACGTGGCGCAAAAGAACAACGCGAAGCTGATCGAGCCCGGTGACTTCCAGGAAGGGCTGAATGCGGCGGGCGCCATAGGCGACGACCGGCTGCAGAAGGAGACGCAAGGACGCGTGGTTCCTGAGGCGTTTACACATGGCACGAGCGCGCAGCGGCAGCGTTGGTTGAATCGTGGACTGGCGACAGGCGATCTCGGGCAGTGCGACACGTTTGGTGCCAAAACGCTCTGAGTTTTGGTATTTCGCGGCCAGTTGCAGGGCCAGTCGATAACGCGGGTTTTAATGCGGATTTCAACATCAAGGCGCCGGCGTGTTCGGCGCCTTGTTCATGAAAGACCGTGAAATAGTAGTGAAAACCGTTAATTCGACGGATAATTCCGGCAGAACGCGCAGTGCAGAACTTACCAATACTGACAGCGCGGCTTTACGCCAATTTATAGAATTCCGGCTATTAAATCGCTCATGATCCGAACGGCTTTCGATCTGTCGAAGCCTTTACGGGTCAAGCGAGCCAGCCGTCCGGCACTGTGGCTTATGCGCTCCCGCCTGAATCAGTGTGCCGATGAAACAAAAGGTCCCATAGCATCCCCATGAAGCGAATCCTGATTGTCAAGGTGACATCGTTGGGCGATATCGTAGAGACGCAGCCGGTTGTCTCCGATCTTCGCCGTGCATTTCCGTCCGCCAAGATCGACTGGGCGGCAGACGCGGCTTTCGCCGACATCATTCGCTGGAATCCGGCGGTCAACCGCGTGTTGAGCGCGCCGCTGCGCAAGTTCAAGAAAGCGCGAAGCTGGGCTGATCTGAAAGACATCGCTGCGTCTATCGGAGAGTTGCGGGCCGAAAAGTACGATGTGATTCTCGATATCCATGGCGTGTACAAGAGCGCGATCATTGCGTTCATCGCTCGCGGGCGGCAGCGGTATGGGTACAAGAACAAGGACCTTGGCGAGCTCGGCGCGGCCTTTGCCTACAACAAGCGCTTTGGGCCACGACCGAGAACCGATGCGTGGCGGGGCATGCGCGTGAGCGTGGCCGACGCGCTCGGCTATACCTTCGATGAAACCCCTGACTTCAATCTTCGTTTGCCGCCGGCAGCCACGCCGCTGCAGCTTCCGCAGGACGCGCCCATCGCGATGCTTTTCCACGCTACATCAGCCGATGAAAAGAAGTGGCCGATCGACCGCTGGGCCGAGACGGGGCGTTCGCTGACGGCGCGCGGTTATCGAATCGCACTGCCGTGGGGAACGGAAGGCGAGCGCCGGGAGGGTGAGCAGATAGCGGCCCTTGTGCCGGGCGCGATCGTCTTGCCGAAGCTGACCGTGACCGAGTGCGCGCAGTGCATCGAGGCGTCGGCGCTCGTTGTGGGCATGGACACCGGCCTGGTCCATCTGGCGTATGCGCTGGGCCGGCCCACGGTGATGATCTTTACGGCAACGTCGCGCGAGCATTTCGGCATTGGATCGTCGACGCATTCGATTTCGGTCGGCGACCAGCATGCGCCGCCGAATGTGGCGTCGGTGCTGGAAGCAATAGAGGGCGTGTTGACGGGATCGACGGCGCCCGCCGCGCGCGATGTCGCGACGGGAATCGTGTCCTGATTCGACCTGCAAGGGCCGCTTAAAACATGCTCAAGCGCCCGGAAACCCATCCGGGAAAAGGCGCTGGACTGCCGCCTCGAAGTGTTCGATAGGCGCCGCGCCGCGCAATGCGATGGGCGGCGGCGGTTCCTCGGTGCCCACGCCGTCGCGCGACAACACGCAGAACGGCACGCCGGTCACACCGAGCTTGGTCGCGAACTCTTCGTCTTCGATAACCGCGTCGGTGAGCTCGTCGCCGAGCAACGCCTCTTCCAGCGATTCCGGATCGATGCCGCACGTGGCGGCAATATCCAGCAGCGCATCCGTGTCGCCGATATCGATGCCATCCTCGAAATATGCCTTGAAGATCGCACGATGCACGACGTCGAAGCGACCCGATTCACGCGCGAAAAATGCGGTCTCGAATGCCTTGCGGCTGCGCGGTTGAACCGGCGGAAGGCGCAACAGCAAACCGCGTTCGTTGGCCATCGGATAAACGGAGTTTTCCCAGGTCTCGTGCAGAAGGTCGCTATCCGGATCGATTAACGCCGTAGGTTCGGGGCGCAGTTCGAACGCGTGCCAGCGCACTTCGACGGCGTCGCCAAAAGCATTCTGAAACTGCTCGATCACCGGCACTTCCAGATAGCAGAATGGGCAGACGAAATCGGACCACACGTCGAGGTACAGCTTGGCGCTTGTCATATAAGGCTCGTTTAGGATTCGTATTCAGCGAAATTCAGTGCGAAATTCTACCCCGCATTCGACTTTCTCTCTGTCCGCATCGGATGCCGCCGAAAAGGATCGGACGCTCGTTCGTGATAGGATCCGCCCACTATTAAACAGGGGGCCTCAATGGCATTCAAAGAAACGAAGGGTAACAAGACCGTCGAGGCACTCGTAATGCCGGCACCGGGCGCAATGTTCAAGGGTTATATCCGTGTTGTTACGGAACACGTAAACGGGCCCATCGGGCAGACAATTGGACGCGGATGTGGACGTCCGGTGAAAACCGAGCAGGCTGCGCTTGAACTCGCAGAGATCGAAGCACGTCGCGTGATCAGCGGCAAGTAATGGTTTGAAGCGGCTTCGAGCGACCGCTCGGAGCTGGCAGTTGACGATACGCTGTACCGTCTTGCAAGAGGTCCTGTGCACATACAACGTGGACCGATGCGCATCGAGACGTTCCAATTGGCGACCACGCCGCCACCATCAATTCAGAGCGTAAGCTCGATCCGCTACAACAATCCACGTTCTGCGCCAAACGCCTACGCGCGATTGCATTCCTGCGCTTTACGCGATTAAAACCCGCCATCCAGTTCGATCTTCGTGCCGTCGCTGAAGCGGCTTAGCCGGAATGCTTGTGGATCTACCAACGGCTTGTCGTTCGCGACGATGTCGGCCATCAGCTTCCCCGCACCCGGCCCGATCCCGAATCCGTGACCCGAAAATCCCGTGGCGATGAACATGCCCGGAACCTGTTGCGTGGCCGAAATCACCGGCACGGCATCCGGCGTGACATCGATATAACCCGCCCATGCCTGCGCCACTTTCACGTCGCCAAGCGCGGGAAAGAGGGCACGGAATGCGTTGATGGCGACATCGTTGAATGTTTGCGTGGGCGCCGGATCGAGCGTGCGAACGGTTTCAAACACGGTTGGCTGATCGAGCCGCCATGTCCGCGGCTGGCGCAATGCCTCGAAAAAGCGTTCACCGAAAGCAAAATCCATCGACCTGAACTGGCTTTTCAGCGCCGGCAGATAGTGCCGAAATAGCCGGAAGCTGTCGGGCGTGATCTCGGCCACGCTGCGAAACGCATTCGCGATCGTGTAGCCGCCATCCAGCCGCTTGCGGTATCCAACGGTCTGGTTGCAAGCACTGACCTCAGGGCCGCCATCGACCGGTTCCGTGCGCATCACCGACGACCTCACGCTCAACTGCGGCACGTCGACGCCAACGCTACCCGCGAACAAACGTGTCCACGCACCGCCCGCAACCACCACGCTCGAGCAGCGGATCATGCCATGTTCGGTCACAACGCCACTGACCGCGCCAGCACTTGTTTCGATGCCGCGCACCGCGCACGGCGTTAGAACCTTCACGCCCTTGGCACGCAGCGCGTGGGCGATGGCCGGTGCCGCGCGCTGTGGCTCCGCGCGGCCGTCGGAAGCCGTGTAGATGCCGCCAGGAAACGCGTGCGCGACGCCCGGCATCAACGCGGCGGTCTCGTCGCGCGACGTGATACGGGAATCGATACCCTCACGGCCTACCAGGCTCACGGCGCGCGCCAGCCAGCTTTCGTGATCGGCGAGGGACTTGGGGTCGTCGGCGGCATAGAGGATGCCGCATTGCCGGAACCCCGTGTCAATGCCGAGCGTCCGATCCAGCTCGCGCCACAGCTTGAGGCTTTCGATACTGAGTTCCAGTTCGCGCAAGTCGCGATGCGTCGCGCGGCACCAGCCCCAGTTACGGCTCGATTGCTCGCCGGCAATCGCGCCTTTTTCGCAGACCGCTACCGAGAGGCCCTTCGCGGCGAGATAGAGGGCTGTGCTCACGCCAATAATGCCGCCGCCGATAACAACAACATCGACGCGCTCGGGTAAATCACGATCTTCAGAGACTTCAACGACTTGCGGACCCATCTATCCTCCTTTAAGGGGGCGCGCCGGAACGGATCCGGCAACACACCCGCGGTGCTTTCGGGCATCCTGTGTGCTTCTCTTCACTCCGATGGCGCGTCAAAGCCGACAGCCCATGTCAGCCGGCTTGGCGGTCGATTCCATGCTGCGACTGGTTCGCGCGGCATATCCACCCTGACTTTCTGGAGAACACTCGTGCAAAAGACAGCATCGGCAAAATGGAGTGGTGGCATCAAGGACGGTAAAGGTTACATTTCGACGCAAACCGGTGTGCTGAAAGACGCGCCTTATGGCTTCGCGGCCCGTTTCGAAGGCGGTCCCGGAACGAATCCGGAAGAGCTTATCGGCGCGGCGCATTCAGGATGTTTCACGATGGCGCTGTCCCTGCAGCTCACGCAGGCGGGGCTCACGGCCGAAAGCCTGGAGACGAAGTCTACCGTGACGCTGGACAAGGACGGTGAAGGGTTCTCCATCACCGCCTGTCATCTGGATTTGAAGGGGAAGGTGCCCGGCACCGACAAAGCCACCTTCGAGAAGCTCGCCAACGCGGCGAAAGAGGGTTGCCCGGTGTCAAAGCTGTTCGCTGGAAACGCGAAGATTACGTTGAACACGGAATTCATCGAGTGAGTCTGGTTTTAACAGACTGACTGAGTGACTGAGCAACTCTAGGGCGTGGCCGCGAAACGGGCCGCGCCCTTTCTTTTGTGCGCGGAGTTTTGGGGCCGTTGGTTATCTCACGGCCTTTCAGATCTACCTCGCGCATAGTCATCTGACACACGCCAGCGATTAAAATCCGGAGAGCGACTTATCCACATTTTTTGTGGATAGCCGTGTGGACAACGTGCGTGAGCAGTCGCCAACTCACTGATGCGTAACGGTTTACGGTTCCCCAACGTTTCGGAAGCAGGAACGCTGAGCGCAGCCGGCAATGCATCTTCAGGCGGTTGTTGCAAGCCCCAAGCAAGCCCCAAGCAAGGCCTAATCAAGCCCTGAGCTCGCCCTGCAACGGGCCGCGCGGGCCAAGAACCTGTAATCTGACGGCAGTTCAAGTAATCGGGCCGGACTGAAAACTGGATCCGATCAACCTTCCTGACGTTTCGATCCACACGCAGCACCGCCCTGGAGCATCGATGAAATTCAAGCTGGACTGGACGTGCATCGCGCCATTTGCCGCACTTGTCATCCTCGGACTGACGTTCGCCATGCCGAACGGCTTCCTGTTGATACTCTCCGCCATCGCTCTCGCGTTCGCCGTATTCGCTGCGATCCATCACGCTGAAGTGGTGGCGCATCGCGTTGGCGAGCCGTTTGGCACGCTGGTGCTCGCGATCGCGGTCACGGTGATCGAAGTAGCGTTGATTGTCTCCGTCATGCTGACTGGCGGTCCGGATAAAGCAGCGTTGCCGCGCGACACGGTGTTCGCCACGATCATGATCGTGTGCAATGGGATTGTCGGGCTGTGCCTGCTCGTGGGCGGCATGCGCCATCACGAGCAGAATTTCCAGTTGCAGGGTGCAAGCGCGACGCTCGCGGTCCTCTGTGCGCTGTCGGTCCTGACCATGGTTTTGCCGGATTTCACCAGCACGGTGATCGGGCCGGGGCTGTCGACGTCGCGACTGGTGTTCGTGGGCGTGACGTCGCTCGTGCTTTATGTGGTGTTCGTGTTTGTGCAGACGGTGCGCCATCGCGACTATTTCCTGCCGCCCGTGCCTGCACTCGATCCGAACAAAGGCGAATCCGACGATGTTCACGCGCCGCTGCCAACCAACGGATATGCGCTGGCCGCTGGCGGTTTGCTGCTGCTGTCGCTGATTTCGGTGGTCGGGCTGGCGAAATTGCTTTCGCCAGCGGTCGAAGCCGGCGTTGCCCGTGCGGGCGCGCCTGAAGCGGTGGTGGGTGTCGTGATCGCTGCGCTGGTACTGTTGCCAGAAGGCGTCGCCGCAATTCGCGCGGCACGGCTTAACCGCTTGCAGACGAGCTTGAACCTGGCGCTTGGGTCGGCGCTGGCGAGCATTGGACTGACCATTCCGGCCGTGGCGATGGTATCGCTGGCAATCAGCCAGCCGATTGCGCTGGGTCTGGGGCCGAAGGAAATCGTCTTGCTCGCACTGACCTTGATCGTGAGCGTCTTGACGCTTGGAACCGGGCGCTCGACGCTGCTTCAAGGCGTGGTTCACCTGGTCATTTTCGCGACGTTCTTGTTCCTGTCGGTCGTGCCTTGAGCCGATCCGCGATCTCGTTAGGCGCGCGCCCAGTAAGTGGTCCCGCGCGCGTTGTTGGGGCCTGGAATCGGCGGTTGAAACGATGAAAGGGGGCAATTCAGGCCCGAAAGGACGCGTTGTTGCGTTCACGCTTCACTTGGCGCTTCGCGTCGCCGTCGATCTCAAAAATCTTTTTGCAATGCAGCATCGAATGCGTATAATAAGGGTATTCCCTAACGGGTAATCCCTAGCTTCGCTGAGGTGCTCTCATGAAAACCACTGCTCAAAGTTCGCTCGTCGTTTCGTTCGGTTCCTGGTTCCGCAAGGCCAAGGCCGTCGTTCGCCGCGAAGCCGCTCACGCGCTGAACCTGCATCTGCAAAACTGCGCAGTGCTGGCTGAAGCGTATCGCCGGAAGTAAATCGGCTGCAGGTTGACCAGCCGTTGAGTCGACATACCGATTGAGCCGTTTCATCGCTCTCGAGAGTCGATCAGGCGATCTGGCAGAAGTGAAAAAGGTTGCCGGGAAAATCGCCGGCAACCTATGGCAGCAGAAAGCTGACTGTGCTAAATGCGCGTCAGCCGTCAGGTCAGATTGCCCAGCCGCCGAGATAAAACACGGCAAGCACTGCGGCAATCACCACCGTTCCAACGTTCAGCTTCTTGTATTCGCCGGCTACCACGCGCCCGATCACGAGCGTGCAGAAGCCGAGCATGATGCCGGTCACAATATTCGCCGACAGCACGATGAATACGGCGCAGACGAGACCCGACATGGTGTCGACAAGGTCGTCCATGTGAAGCTTGCTCACGCTGGCGAGCATCAGCAGGCCGACATACATCAGGGCCGGCGCCGTAGCGTAAGAAGGCACGAGACCAGCGAGCGGCGAGAAGAACATCACCAGCAGGAACATCACGCCAACGGTCGCTGCCGCCAGGCCCGACTTCGCACCCGCTGCCACGCCCACCGTCGATTCAATATAAGCCGCAGCCGGCGCACCGCCCAGGCAAGCAGCGACAATCGAGCTGACCGAGTCCGCCGTCAACGCACGGCCGCCGTTCACAATCCGGCCTTTATCGTCGATCTGACCGGCTTGTCCCGCAACCGCGCGAATCGTGCCCGTGGCATCGAAGACGGCGGTCATCACCAGCGCGAACACACTAGGCAACACGGCCAGCGACAGCGCGCCGCGAATGTCCATGGCCCCGATCAGCGATGCATGTCCAGGCGCGCTCAGCGCGGGCCATGCGAACACGCCGGTAAAACGGACGGCGGGATCGAAGGCGAGTCCCAACGCCGACAGCCCGACCACCACCAGCAAGATGCCGCCCGGTACGCGTCGGCGTTCCAGCCCGATGATCGCAGCGAGTCCGAGGATCGACATCAAGACGGGAAACGCCGTGATATGGCCAAGCGAAACAGGCAAACCCGCGCCCGGATTCTTGACGATCAGGCCAACATCGTTCGATGCAATCAGCAGCAAGAACAAGCCGATACCGATCCCCGTCCCATGTGCCACGCCTGCCGGAAGATTACGCAGGATCCACGAGCGCACGCCCGTGACGGAGATCGCCGTGAAGGTGACGCCCATCAGGAACACAGCGCCGAGCGCGACCGCCGGCGAGAGCCCTTTGCCTAGTACCAGCCCGAACGCGGTGAACGCGGTGAGCGAGATTGCACAGCCGATCGCAATCGGCAGGCGCGCCCAGATGCCCATCAAGAGCGAGCCGAACGCGGTTGTCAGGCAAACCGCTACGAAGACGGCGCGGGTGTCGAAGCCGGCCTTGCCGAGCATGGCCGGGACGACGAACACGGAATAAACCATCGCCAGGAAAGTAGTCACTCCGGCAATGACTTCGCGCCGCTGCGTACTGCCGCGCGCACTGATTTGAAAGTATCGGTCGATCAATCCACTTGATTGGGACGCGGGTGCGTCATCCTGGATGTCGATGCCGCCAAGCGGCTGGGCGTGGGGTTCCATCATGAGCTGTTCTCCTTTATCAGCAGGCTGAAACAAGCGGGCCGGCAGTCGTTGACAGACCGGGGCACGCCGTCTTCAGGGTCGTCTCGATAGGTTTATTTGTTGTGTTGGCGGGAGCCAACGCATTGGACTGGGGCCAGCACAGAGACTAGGGCAACATTAAGCCGCCTCCAATCTCAAAAATGGGATTCCAGTCATGCCGCGATCCTTATAAGGTCCGTTTCAGGTCGGCTTTAGCGGAACGCGCATACGGAATAAATGCAAAAGGGCCAGGTCTCGAATGACCCTGGCCCTTTTGTCCAACTGGAACTGACCTTGAAGCTGGTGCGCTGATTCGACCCGTTACTGGATCACGCGCGTCACGCCGCGGCCACGCGGATCGGCGACCGGTTCTGGCGTCTTGTCATCGATCTTGATGACCTGGATATCGCCATTGAAGCCCTGTTTTGCGAGCGTATAGCCCTTCGCTTCGAGTTCCTTCGCGAGATCGCCGTCAATGGGTTTGTACGGCTCCCAGAAGATCGTGTTCGGCGGCAGCAACTGGTGATGAAAGCGCATCGCTGCCACGGCGTCGGGCAAGGGCATGGAGAAGTCGTAGACGTTGCTGATCACCTGAAAGATCGATGTAAAGATACGCGAACCGCCCGGCGTCCCGATCACCATCGCAACCTGATCGTCCTTCGTGAGGATGGTCGGTGTCATCGAGGAAAGCGGGCGCTTGCGCGGTTCGATGGCGTTGGCGTCGCTGCCTACGACGCCGAACATGTTCGCCACGCCCGGCTTCGAGGAGAAGTCGTCCATCTCGTCGTTCAGCACGACACCCGTGCCGTCCACCACCACGCCCGAGCCAAAATAGCCGTTGATGGTGTACGTATTCGATACCGCGTTGCCCCACTTGTCGACGACCGAGAAGTGCGTGGTTTCTGCTTTTTCAGGCATCGTCGTGCCCAGGCCCGGAACGACGCTCTTGGTATCCGACGGCGTGTCGGGATTGACCTCGGACGCGCGCTTCAGGATGTAGTCATCGTCGATCAGTTGCGCGACCGGCACCTTGTAGAAGTCAGGGTCGCCAAGATACTGGGCGCGATCCGCGAACACGCGCTTCTCAATTTCCGCGGTCAGGTGAATGTATTGCGCGGAATTGAGCGGGACGTTGGCATATTTGTCCTTGAGATCGGCCTTCATCTTCAGCAACTGAACAAGACCGATACCGCCGGAACTCGGCGGCGGCGCGGTGATGACTCTATAACCGTTCCAGCTCGCGAGCACCGGCTGCCGCCAGACCGCCTTGTATTCCTTCAGGTCCTGCGACGTGATCAAGCCGTGACCCGCCATGGCCGTCGAGATCAAGTCCGCCGTCTGGCCTTCATAAAAACCCTTCGCACCCTTGTCCGAGATACGTTGAAGCGTGGCAGCCAGTTCCGGCTGCTTGAAGTTCACGCCTTTATTCAGGGTTCCGAAGTAACTGTCGAAATTGGTCTTGCCGGCGAAGTCCTTCGATGCGGCGTCCTTGCGTTCCTGCAACTGGTCGCTGACTTCAAAGCCGTCTTGCGCGTACTTGATCGCGGGCGCGACGACCTGTTTCCATTTCAGCTTGCCAAAGCGCTTCTGTGCTTCCCACATGCCCGACACCGTGCCCGGCACGCCGACTGCGCGATACCCGTACAGGCTCATGCCCTTGATGACTTCGCCTTTGTCGTCGAGATACATGTTCTTCGTGGCTGCAATCGGGGCGCGCTCACGATAGTCGAGGAAGTACGGACGATGATCCACGTAGAGCGTCATGAAACCGCCGCCACCCAGGTTGCCTGCCTCCGGATACGTCACCGCCAGCGTGAAGGCGATCGCAACGGCTGCATCGACGGCATTGCCGCCTTCCTTGAGGACCTGTTCGGCGGCGTCGGCTGCGAACTTATCGGCGACTGCTACAGCTGAAGCCGTCAGGACTGCGGGTTGGGCTGCGACTTTTGCGTAAGCGGGCGTGCTTTCGACAAACCCGAGCGAGAGCGAAAATGTTGCAGCAGCGAGCGTTCCAAGTGCGAACGGACGTGTCCGATGCAGTGAACTCACGGACTTCTTCATGGACATCTTTGGATCCTCCTGAAAATGGGTGCGCGCGTGGGTAACAGTCTTGCCCCGAGTCTTGCGCCGTCGCCTTTTCGGGCGAAAGGCCTAGGCAGAGTCGCTCCGGGGCTTATACCACGGGCGTAATTGATTCCGAAAGGGTGGGAAGCCCGTGCTTCATCCGGAGCCGGGCCGTGATGGCCCGGCGTGCAGGGAAGCAAATTGCACGATCCATCCGGTTGCGGGATTCGTTCGGCCACGGGAGGTGATCGGGACCTTGATCGATAGTGTCTCGCCGTCAGGCTGACGGCATGAAGCAGACACAAAGCGCTTGCACAAGGCCCAACGCCCGCGTCGTTCGTCAGACCTCGACGCCCACGGATGCGGGTGCTTCGTCAAGGTCGTACGTTGCCACAACACGCAGTACCGACTCGCGGAACGAAGCGACCAGATCCGAGCGTATACCGCTGCTCGGATACGACAGCACGTATTCATATTCGATCGCGGCATCGAACGGCCGCACGACCACGCCATGCGCGCGCCACACCTTCGCCGCGAACGGTTCGACGATCGAGATACCTAAACCACCCGCGACCATCGCATAACGCGTGTGTGCGGTATCGGTCATCACGGTGTAGTTTGCCCGGTCTTCCCCGGCTGCGAACAACGATTGCTCGGCCGCATAAGGTTGCCTTGAATTCGGCAGCCAGCCGATGATGCGTTCGCCGCGAAGATCCTGTGCGCGCACGGTTTTTTTCTTCGCCAGCCGATGCGAGGCCGGCATTGCGCACTGCGCCCGCGCGTGCAGCAACTTTTCCACCTCGATCCCCGCAACGGTTGCAAACGCCTGGCTGATGGCGACATCGGCCTTATGGTTTTGCAGGATCGTCAGCACCTCCGGGACTTTTACGGAATCGACACGAATGGGCACACCCGGATGGCGTTCGACGAAGTCGGCCAGGATAGGCGGCAACAAGGTGCTTGCAAGCACCGGCAAGCAGGCAACGGTCAGTCCTTCGGACGCCTCGTCGCGAATGATTTCGGCGACTTGCTTCAGGCGTTCAAGTCCCAGGAAGTTCTCTTCGACCGACTTAAAAAAGCGCAACCCGGCGTTTGTCGGATTCAAGCGCCCGCCTATGCGGCTGAACAGGCTAAAACCGAGGTCAGCCTCTAAATCGGCGATCAGGCGGCTGATCGCCGGCTGAGTGACGTGCAGCGCTCGCGCTGCACCTACGCTGGTACCCGTCATGATCAACGAGCGGAAAGCTTCTATCTGGCGAAAACGGATCATTGTATTGAATCACCCTGCATGAATCTCAAGGACGCCGATGGTAGCGCGAACTAAAGGTGCCTGCTGATTTACGGCCACGCGCGCGTAGATAAAGCGTAAGTGGGAAGCGAGCGGCGCGAACCTATACCCAAAACACATGGCCTATAACCACATGTGAGTGGATTCCACTTTATTGCTCTGAAATACTCCCGGCGAACTCGGTTCCGCCGTTGGTTCGTACGATATGTGTAAAGTTTTTTGAAGCTGATTGAAGGTGAGAGGTTAAGAGGGAATCGAATGCGCGAGAGGCGACGCACACAATGCCGATCCTCGAACGGTAGATTCGAAAGTGAAATGTTAGGTGGGCTAAGATGCTGGCCGCCGTTCGTCTGCTTCGGCACGCGAACCGCGGTACATAGCGACAAATAGCTACACATAACGGCACGCATCGCCATGTTGCGCAGGGTCAAAAGCCCTTATGCTCCAGCGCTGAGTGCTTGATGAACAGATAAATAATAAGGATTCCCATGACGTTGTTTGCAGTTCGTGTTGCCCGTAGCACCCGCGTTGACGCGTTTTATCGGCCGGGCGATGCTGTCGATCGCCGCGTTTCCAGCAAGTGGCTCACCGTCATTGCCGCGAGTGTCTGCGTTGCAGCTGCAAGCACCGTTCATCTGGCTCATGCGGCTATCGTGCCGCCCGGCGTGCAGCTCGCGGCCAAGCAGGAACTGGTGCGCAACAACGCGTCCGAGGTCGAGACGCTCGATCCGAACCTGGCCGAGAGCGTGCCGTCCAACAACGTCACGCGCGATCTGTTCGAAGGGCTGACCGCAACCGATGCCGACGGCACCGTCGTGCCGGGCGTAGCGGAAAAATGGGAGCAGAAGGATGCAACCACGTGGATCTTCCATCTGCGAAAGAATGCGAAGTGGTCGAACGGCGAGCCGGTTGTCGCGGGCGATTTCGTGTACGGATGCCAGCGTCTGGTCGACCCGAAGATTGCTTCGCCGTACGCCAATACGTTTGGCATCTTCTTGCTGAACGGTGCTGACATCGTGGCGGGCAAGAAGTCGCCGGACACGCTGGGCGTACGCGCAATCGACCCGTACACGGTCGAGATCAAGACGCCTTATCCGGTGTCGTTCATCCCGGAACTGATGTCGAATACGAACCTGGGTCCGCTGAACAAAGCCGCCGTCGACAAGTACGGCAAGGACTGGACCAAGCCCGGCAAGCTCGTAAGCAACGGCGCTTTCATGCTCAAGGACTGGCAGGTGAACAACAAGCTCGTGCTGGCGCGTAACCCGCAATACTGGGACGCAGCCCACGTGCAGTTGTCGCAAGTGACGTACCTTCCGGTCGAAAGCGAGACCACGGACATCAAGCTGTTCCAGTCGGGCGACAACGACTGGGTGTATCAATTGCCGTCCGGCATGTACCCGAAATACAAGCAGCAGTTTGCCGCCGACATGAAGATCGCACCCATGCTCGGACTGCGCTACTACTCGTTCAACAACAAGGACCCGTTGCTCAAGGACGTGCGCGTGCGTCAGGCGCTTTCCATGGTGATTGACCGCGATATCCTCGCGCAACGCGTGACCGCGGACGGTCAGATTCCCGCGTATGGGGTTATCGTGAAAGGCGTGAAGGGTGCTGACGTGACGGCCTACGACTGGTCCACATGGCCGATGGACAAGCGCGTCGACGAAGCGAAAAAGCTCCTCGCGCAAGCAGGCGTAAAGCCGGGCACGACGCTGCACTTCGCGCTGAACACCAGCGACTATCACAAGAAAATGGCTATTTTTGCGGCCTCCGAGTGGAAAACGAAGCTCGGTCTTGACACCCAGATCGATGCAATGGAATTCAAGGTGCTGCTGAAGAAGCGTCATACCGGCGACTACCAGATCGCACGTAACGGCTGGGTCGCGGACTATAACGACGCGACCACGTTCCTGCAACTCGTGCAGTGCGGTTCGGACCAGAACGACAGCGGCAATTGCAATCCCAAGGCCGACGCGCTGATCAAAGAAGCGAACGAAACCACGGACCAGGTTAAGCGCACGCAGTTGCAAACGCAGGCCGCGAAGCTGGTGATGGATGACTATCCGATCCTGCCGCTGCTGCAATACACCACGGTCCGGTTGGTAAAAAGCTATGTGGGCGGATATTCGGTGAAGAATCCGATGGACCGTTATCGCAGCAAGGACATGTATATTGTGGCGCATTGAGCACCACGCCGGCCTGCCAAACCTATCCAGCAAACAGCAAGAGGCGGTTGCCGTGACGTGCTTGGTCACGGCGCCGCCAGGAGAGATGTCCCATGTGGTCTTATACGTTGAGGCGCGTGCTGTTGACAGTGCCTACGCTGCTGATTGTTATTACAGTGTGCTATCTGCTGCTGCACGCTACGCCGGGCGGCCCGTTCGACGGTGAACGCAAGGTGTCCGCCGAGGTGCTCGCCAACTTGCAGGCGAAATACCATCTTGGCGAGCCGCTGTGGAAGCAGTATTTGCTGTATCTCAACAGTTTGCTGCACGGCGACCTGGGGGCATCGTTCCGATACGCCGACTGGAGCGTCAACGACCTCGTGCTGCGTGCGTTGCCGGTGTCGCTGACTATTGGCGGTGTATCGATGGTGCTCGCTATTGTGTTCGGTGTGGTGCTCGGCATTGTCGCCGCGCTGTATCGCAACAGCCCGGCGGATTACCTGCTGATGATCATAGGCAACGCGGGGAGTGCGTTCCCTTCGTTCGTGATCGGACCAGTGCTGATCCTCGTGTTCGCCATCCTGCTGAAATGGCTGCCTGCCGGCGGCTGGAACGGCTTTCATGTGCGCTACATGGTGCTGCCCATCGCGCTGCTCACCATCATCAACGTGGCGACCGTGGGGCGCGTGACACGCGGCAGCCTGATCGAAGTGATGAACACCAACTACATTCGAACCGCTTACGCCAAGGGCTTGTCGCGCTGGACGGTCGTGCTGCGCCATGCGCTGCGGCCGACCATGATTCCCGTGGTGTCGGTGATCGGTCCGCTCGCGATCGGCTCTATTACGGCAGCAGTGGTGACCGAGTCCGTGTTTTCGTTGCCGGGAATCGGCAAGCTGATCGTGAACGGTGCGGCCAATCGTGATTACACGCTCGTGCTGGGACTGGTCGTGCTGGTGACGGTGGTCGCGGTCCTGCTCAATCTGCTGGTCGATCTCGCCTATGCGTGGCTCGATCCGAAAATCCGCTACTGAAATAATGAGTCAACCAGCATGAGGTCCGTAATGAAACAAGGAACGCTCGTCCCCGCGCTCGAGAGCGTGCTGGCCGTGCCGGTGGCAGGCCGCAGTCCCTGGCAGGACGCCCGGATGCGCTTTGCGCGCAACAAGGCCGCCGTGGCCAGTCTCGTGATCCTGCTGCTGATCACGCTGGCCTGTGCGATCGGCCCCATGCTGCTGCCGAACGCCTTCGATTCCACCGACTGGAACATGATGAGTTCCACGCCAACGTTTGCCAACTGGCACCTGTTCGGCACCGACGATACCGGCCGCGACCTGCTCGTGCGCTGCCTGATTGGCGGCCGCGTCTCGCTGATGATCGGCGGGCTCGCCACGCTGACGTCCGTCACGCTCGGCATTGTGTGGGGCGCGATTGCGGGCTTCGTCGGCGGCCGCGTGGACAACGCCATGATGCGTATTGTCGACATGATGTACGCAATCCCGTACCTGCTGATCGCCATCCTGATGGTCACGCTGCTCGGTCGCGAGTTTTACCTCGTGGTACTTACGATTACCGTGTTTTCGTGGATGGACATGGCGCGTGTCGTACGTGGCCAGACGCTCGCCATCCGCTCCAAGGAATACATCGAAGCGGCGCGTGCTATTGGCGTTTCTACCAGCGGCATCATCCTGCGGCACATCGTTCCGAACCTGCTCGGCATTGTCGCTATTTACACAACGGTTACGGTTCCTGGCGTTATTCTTACGGAGTCCGTGCTATCGTTTCTTGGACTCGGCGTTCAGGAGCCCATGACCAGTTGGGGCGTGCTGATTCAGGATGGCGTTGGCGTGATGGAAACGGCACCCTGGATCCTCCTGTTCCCGGCGGCGTTGTTGTCGGTAACGCTGTATTGCATCAACTTTGTTGGCGACGGTCTGCGCGACGCGCTCGACCCGAAGGATCGGTAAGCACCATGTCACTGCTCAAGGTAAATAATCTGGAAGTCGCCTTCGACTCGCCCGACGCCGTGGTCCGCGCAGTCAACGGCGTCAGTTTTGACCTGGAGGAAGGCAGCACGCTGGGCATTGTCGGCGAATCGGGTTCGGGCAAGAGCCAGAGCGTGCTCGCCATGCTCGGGCTGCTGGCGACGAACGGCCGTGCAAAGGGCAGTGCGATCTATCAGGGTGAGAACCTGCTGACCATGCCGGCGAAGAAGCTGAACCGCATTCGCGGCAACAAGCTTTCCATGATCTTCCAGGACCCCATGACGTCGCTGAATCCGTATCTGACAATCGAACGCCAGATGACGGAAGTGCTTGAGCTGCACAAGAACATGACGCGCCGCGCCGCGAAGAAGCGCTCAATCGAAATGCTGGAAGCGGTGCGCATTCCCGAAGCCGCGCATCGAATTGATCAATACCCGCATGAACTGTCCGGCGGCATGCGCCAGCGCGTGATGATCGCCATGGCGCTGCTGTGCGAGCCGCAAGTGCTGTTTGCCGACGAACCGACCACCGCGCTCGACGTCACCGTCCAGGCGCAGATCCTTCAGCTCCTGCGCAACCTGCAACACGACTTCGGCACGGCGATCGTGCTGATCACCCATGACCTCGGCGTGGTCGCCGGTCTGTGCGAACAGGTCATGGTCATGTACGGCGGCCGCGTGATGGAACAGTGCAATGCAGACAACCTGTTCGCGCGTCCTTCGCATCCCTATACCATCGGTTTGCTGCGCGCATTGCCGCGGCTCGACCAGAGCGACGCGCCGCTAGTCGGCATTCCGGGCAACCCGCCAAACATGGCGCATCCACCGTCGGGATGTCCGTTCCAGGAGCGCTGCATAGATGCAAGCCAGCGGTGCGCTGAAGCAGTCCCGCCGCTCGAATCGTTCGGCGGCGACACCACCTGGCTGCGCGCCTGCAATCGCCCGGTCGAAGAGATGAAGTCGTTGCACGAGGTGGCCCATGTCTGAGCAAACCATCCTGTCAGTACGTGACGTCCGGGTTCATTTCAACGTCAAGGCGAAGAGCAAGTTGCCGTGGGCGCCGTCGCGCACGCTGAAGGCCGTGGACGGCGTGAGTTTCGATCTGAAGGCCGGTGAGACGCTCGGCGTGGTCGGTGAATCGGGCTGCGGCAAGTCAACGCTGTCACGCGCCATCCTCAATCTCATACCCGCTACGCAGGGTGAAATCGTGTGGATGGGCAAGGATCTCAGCGGCGCCACGACGAAGGAGTGGCACAGCGTGCGCGCCGACATTCAGATGATCTTCCAGGACCCGCTTGCTTCGCTCGATCCACGCATGACGGTGGGGCAGATCATTGCGGAGCCGTTGCGCGAACATCGGCCGGGCATGTCGAAGGACGAAATGAACCAGCGGGTGCGCGCGATGATGGCGAAGGTCGGCTTGCGCGAGCAGATGATCAACCGCTACGCGCACGAATTTTCGGGTGGGCAATGCCAGCGTATCGGGATTGCACGTGCGTTGATCGTGGAGCCGAAGCTGATCGTCTGCGACGAACCGGTGTCGGCGCTTGACGTTTCGATCCAGGCGCAGATCGTCAACTTGCTCAAGTCCTTGCAGCAGGAAATGAAGCTCGCGCTGATTTTTATCGCGCACGATCTGGCCGTGGTCAAACACATCTCGGATCGCGTCATGGTCATGTATCTCGGCCACGTCATGGAGCTCGCCGACAAACGTTCGCTCTATGCGCGTCCGCGGCATCCGTACACGCGCGCGTTGCTATCGGCGGTGCCGGTGCCGAATCCGGCTATCGAACGGACGAAGGTCGTGCAGATCCTGTCCAGCGATATCCCCAGTCCGATCAATCCTCCAACGGGTTGCGTCTTTCACACCCGTTGTCCTATAGCGGAGGCGCGTTGTTCGGTCGAAGTGCCACCGCTGCGCACGCTTGAACAGGGAGTCGCTGCAGCCTGCTTGCTGGCCTGATTTTTTGCTTGATTGTTTCCCGATCAAGCGCCTGATTTAACCGCCGATTCGACACCCCTGGCAGGGCCGATGGCCTCCGTTCTTTAACGGAAGCCAGGGAGTCGTTCGGCCAATCGAGAAACTTTCGTCGTCCCCTTAGTCCCTGTAGTACCCGTAGTCCCTGTGTTTCCCGTAGTTCCTGCCGTCACAACCCTCCGGTGAGTCGTTCCGACCTCGGCGTGTGCTCTCGCTCGCGCTGAAAATATATGAGAACGGCCATCGGTCCTTTACTCGCTGCCCATAAGAATTAAGAGACAAGCAAATGAAACAACAAAAGCGCTCGATCGCTCTATCTCTAATTGTTTTCACTGGTTTGATTTCGCCGAGCCTGCCCGCTTTTGCGGACGATGATGATGTTTCAACACGGCATACCGAGGCGCCGCCTAGTTCTCCACCGAATTCCGAAGCGGACGCGCCGATCAGTAATCAGTCGAAGTCTCAGGGGTTTATCGAAGATTCACATTTCAATCTTTTGTTTCGCAGTTATACCGAACACCTCGAAGGAGTAGGCATTCAGAAGAAGGACGCATCGATTCTTGGTAATCAGGCGGTGTTTGAATCGGGGTATACGCGCGGGTTATTTGGTGTAGGTTTCGACGCCTCGCTGTTCAGCGCGTTCAAGCTGAATGGCGGACAAGGTGCCGGTAACCGCGTGCATTTGAATCACGATGGGCAAAGTGGTCAAAATCAGCTCGCCTGGACCTACCCGGGCGTGTGGGACGTGAAAGCGCGGGTATCGAATACAGTTGTTAAATATGGTCAACAGTTATTCGATAATCCCTTTCTCGTTCCCCACGATAACCGCGCATTGCCGCCAACGTACCGGGGTGTTTCTCTTGCGAGCGACGAGATCAAGAACCTGACGCTCAAGGCGGGGAGCGTGGACGCGGTGCTGGCGCGCGGCCAGACCAGCGTCTCGTCGTTGTCGACCGAATACGGCGGGACTCACTTCAGCCGCTTCACGTTCGCAGGCGGTGACTACACGCCCAATGACGATACGGCCGTGTCGTTATACGGCAGCCGCGCGGAAAATGTGTGGGATCAATATTATCTTTCGCTCTCGCACAGTATTGGAGATCCATCGCAGATTCGCTGGACAGGCGGGCTGACCTATTACTACACGCATGATGTGGGGCAGAGTCGCGAAGGGTCCATCAATAATCACGCGTATAGCTTGATGCTCTCGGGTACGCACAACGCGCATACGGTAGCGGTTGGATTCCAGCAGATCGCGAGCAATCAGTTCTTCGATTATGTCGGGCAATCGGCGGGTGATTATCTGGCGAATTCGCTCGACGTTGATTACAACGCGCCGCACGAAAAATCCCTTTCGCTCAGCTATACGGTCAACATGAGCCGTTACGGTGTTCCGGGTTTGAAAGTGACCGCGTGGACGGCGTATGGCTGGGGTGCGGATGCGTCGGACATGGCGAATCGATACGCCGATCCGTCGAACTCACTGCATGATCTCTACTGGAAGAATGGTGAGCCGGTCCATGGCACCCATTACGAATTTGGTGTGATCCCGTCTTATACGTTCGGCTCTGGAAAGCTGAAGGGAACGACTGCAAAGTTCTATTACATGCATCATCACGGCGGCACGTACTACTCGGATTCCAGTAGCGACGTTTATCGTTTGATGGTGAATGTCCCGGTTAATCTATTCTAGAAGCGTGTTTTGAATTCAGCCCGCCAAGGTTCGCCCCGGCGGGCTTTTTTTGAGCTCGTTCGCAGTCCGAGCCCCTCTAACGCTGCACACCCCATCGACGAACCGTAAGCCGTTCGAAGGTATCGAAGACAAGGTGCTCGACGACCAGACCGATCACGATCACCGCTGCCAATCCCGCAAATACGCGATCCGTATATAGCTCGTTACGGTTCTGAAAGATGTACCAGCCGAGACCGCCATTTCCGGAGCTGGCGCCGAATACCAGTTCCGCGGCGATCAACGTTCGCCATGCAAACGCCCAGCCCACGCGAAGCCCGGCGAGGATCGAAGGCAAGGCTGCGGGGACCAGGATCAGCAGTACATGCCGAAGCCCCTTCAGTCCGTAGTTGCGGCCGGTCATGCGCAGCGTTTCCGGTACCGATTGAAAGCCGGAATAGGTGTTCAACGCGAGCGGCCACAGCACCGAATGCACCAGCACCAACATCAGGCTGCCTGTGCCCAGGCCGAACCACAACAACGCCAGTGGCAGCAGCGCAATGGACGGCAACGGGTTGAACATGGCGGTCAACATGGACAGCAGGTCGCGGCCAAAGCGCGTGGACACAGCAAGCGATGTCAACACGAATGCGAGCGCCACGCCGAGCAGATACCCTCGCAACAGCACGGACAGGGAGATCGCCGTTTTGGCGATGAGTTCGCCCGACCAGATGCCCTGCACGAACGCGATCAATGTGTCGGTGAAGGTAGGCAGCAGCAGGTCGTTGCCAACCGCACGCGCGGCCACTTCCCAGATTCCGATCAGCACCAGGGCGATCAACGTCTTGCGCAACCACGTCTGATTTGAGAGCCGCTTGCCGAACGGTAACGGCGCCTCCACGGCGACATCCTGCAGCGGTTCGGGAATGCGTTCGTATTCTTCGCGAACCGGTGGCGAGAGCGCGGCAGCGTCGAACGAGGGAATGGTCGGCGTGCTCATTGAGCCACCTCCGTGTCTTCAAACAGCAGCCGATGAATGCGCGCAACGCTTTGCTGAAAGTCGTTGCGCCCCGAGCTGTCCTTGGTGAATTGATGGCTGTTCAATTCGGCGCGCACGCGGCCGGGATGCGGCGTCAACAGCAATATCCGGTTGCCGACAATCAACGCTTCTTCAATCGAGTGCGTGACGAACAGCAGCGTGAAACTCGCCTCTTCCCACAAGCGCAGCAGTTCCTCCTGCATCTTGCGGCGCGTGAGCGCATCGAGCGCGGCGAACGGCTCGTCCATCAGCAGCACGCGGGGTTGCATCGCGAGTGCGCGAGCGATCGCCACGCGCTGTTTCATGCCACCGGAAAGTGTGTGCGGGTAAGCATCGGCGAAAGCGGTGAGGCCCACTTTATCCAGGAAGTGCAGGGCCCGTTCGCGGGCTTCCGCACGGCTCAGTTTCTTCGCGACACGCAATGGAAAGGTCACGTTTTGCAGCACGGTTTTCCATGGCGGCAACTGATCGAATTCCTGGAATACGACAATGCGATCAGTGCCGGGACCTCGCACGATTTTGTCGTCGATACGGATGGTGCCAGCAGTCGGTTCGATAAAACCCGCGACCGCTTTCAGCAGCGTCGACTTGCCGCAACCCGATGGGCCGAGCAGCACGAAGCGGTCGCCGCCGTACACGTCGAAGCTGACTTCATGCGTCGCGCGCACGATGCGCTCGCGGGTGCGGTACTCGAGGCTGACGTTATCGACGGTGAGAAGCTTCGCGCTAGTCGCGGGAGCATTGCGGCTCCCGGGCGGCGGATATAGAACGGTAGGGTTGGCGGCCATGGCTGTGCATTCGTGCATAAAACACGACCATAGCGGGGCGGCACGCGCGCGTGAACCAATCATTGGGCATATTCAAAACACGCCGACGCATAAGCGGCGGTTTTGCCGTTTGATTGCCGCAATCGGATGTTGGAGCGAGGGTCAAAAAAACGCCTGCTGCGTCGCGGGCGTTCATGACACGCAGCCATGCAGCAGGCGGATTCAGCTACCGTTCCCAAGGGCCGGATCGGCGAAGAAATAGTCTTGCCATGTCTTCGGCTGATTCTTGATCGCGCCGACCCGGTACATGAACTGGGCAAGCCCAAGGGTGTTTTGCGGCGTGATCTTGAACTGCGTATCCGGGTTCTTGATGATCCCGATCAGCAGCTTGCGGTCGATCCTGGCGTTGTTCACGCGGATATAGATATCGGCAGCCGCTTCTGGATTCGCTGCGACGAAACGCGCGGCATCGGCAAGCGCCGCGATGAACGCGTGATACGTCTTAGGATTGTTATCGTGGAATTTTTCTGTCGCGTAGAGCACGGTGGAAGAGCCGGGACCGCCGAGGACATCGTAGGAATTCAGCACGATATGGGCTTTCGGATTGCCCGCCAGTTCCTGTTCCTGGAACGGCGGATTGCCGAAGTGCCCGGTGATTTCCGTCCCGCCGGCAATGATCGCGGCGGCGGCATCGGGGTGCGGCACTGCTTGCGTCAGCTTGTCGAGACGATCGTAGTCCTTGTCGCCCCAACGCTTCGCGGCAGCGAATTGCAGCACGCGCGATTGCACCGACACCGATACCGCCGGCACTGCAATGCGGTCCTTCTCCGTGAAATCCGCGATGGTTTTCACGTTCGGATTATTCGATATCAGGAAGTACGGCAGATTGCCCAGCGAGGCTACGCCCTTCACATTCTGCTTGCCGTGCGTCCGGTCCCAGATCGTCATCAACGGGCCGACGCCTGCAGCCGCGATGTCGATGGAATTGGACAACAGCGCGTCGTTGATTGCCGCGCCACCCGATAACTTCAGCCAGTCCACCTTGATATCGACACCGGCTTTCTTGCCTTCCTGTTCGATCAATTTTTGGTCACGCGCAACGTTCAGCAGCAGATACACCACGCCGAACTGCTCCGCGATACGGAGCGTGCCCTCGGCGCGCGCGGGCGCGGGTGCCGCAAACGACGAGAGGGCAACGGAGACGGAGAGGAACGCGGCAGTGAACGAGCGCAGCGATGAACGGGAACCCCCGGGTCCCCGCCGAAAGAAGAGCGAAAGCGGCATTGAAAGTCCGAAGAGATCTTTTTGGAGTTTGATTTAAGACAGGGCGCTTGACCCCTCAGAACGGCGTATCGCCTTCAATCGTCGTTCGATACATCTTTCTGCGCAGATGATCCGGCGTGCCCGCTGCAAGGTGCATGAGCGAGCGGTTGTCCCAGAACACGAGGTCGTGTTCGCGCCAGACATGGCGGTAGATGTGTTCATCGCGAACGCTGTGTTCGAAGAGGGCCTGCAGCAGGTCGCGGCTCTCGTCTTCCGGCAAGCCGATCACGTGCGTGGTGAAGTGCTCACTGACGAACAGCGCCTTGCGGCCCGTTTCCGGATGCGTGCGCACGATCGGATGTACAACCGGTTTTACTTCCGCGATCTGTTCGGCTGACAGGTTGGGGCGCCACGGGCTGCGCTTTTGCAGTTCAGCGTATTTCGCCAGATAGGTGTGCTCGGCCGAGCGTCCCTTCACGGCGTCGCGCAGTGCTTGCGGCAGCGTGTCCCATGCCAGATGCATGTTGGCGAACAGCGTGTCGCCGCCTTCGGCCGGCAATTCCTGCGCATGCAGCAAGGAACCGAGGCTCGGTGTTTCCTTGTATGAAAGATCCGAATGCCAGAAATGCCCGGCGTCGCCGAGACCGATCGGTTTGCCGTCTTCGAGCACGTTCGAGACAATCAGAATCTCCGGGTGACCGGTCAACTGGAACTGGCGCAGCACGTGGATTTGCAGCGGACCGAAACGGCGGCTGAAGCTGATTTGCTGGTCGGGCGTGATGCGCTGGTCGCGGAACACGACCACGTGATGATCGAGATGGGCTTGATGAATGCGCTTGAAATCGTTGTCGGCAAGGGGCTGACTCAGGTCGAGACCTGTCACTTCAGCGCCCAGCGGCGCGCCTTCAAACGGTGTGATTTCGATGGTCTGGTGCGGGGATAAGGTTGTCACGCGGGACTCGTCAATTCAATTCGGGGCGGGAACGCTGAGGTGAAGCGGCAAGACGTACAAAGAGAATACGCCGCAAAAACCCTGCTTAGACCCCGAATCTAGAATCCCCTGACTACAACGTCAACGAACCAAATCCCATACGCTTATCTGTTTTAGCGATAAACAGGCCGCTCCAGTAGAGGCGCGGCCACTCAGGCTCCATTCAGACTCGCCGAATCACTGGTGGTTATGCGCCGGATCGCTGCAATGAGCGCAGCCGGCCGCGCTGTCATTCCACGACGAACTCAGGATCAGACTGCAGAAATTCAGGCGCTTGTACGTGGGGTCCTTGAGCGCGAGGACATCCGCTTTCACGTTGCCGAACGTGGTCTCGGGCTTTTTGATCGTGCCGTGAGCGAACGCATCGATGATCCCTTCCTTGAAATTCACCTCACGCGGATGCACGGCGATAACCTGCTTGCGCTGCGACTCCGTGAATTCATCGTAGGCGAGTCCGAGCACGTCCATCTCCACGCCCGCCGTAACCAGCGCGACCACCGGCTTCTTGTGCTGCGGAATGCCCGGCGTCGTGTGCAATGCGATCGAATCCCACACTTGTTCTATGTCGTGCTCGTTAATGCCGTAACCCTTCAGGAAGTCGCGTGCGGCGTTTGCACCGTCCACTTCGAAGCGATCAGTCGTGCTGCTGTACGCATCGATCAGGCCCATGTCATGGAACATCGCGCCGATGTAAAGCAATTCCGCGTCGTAGGCGAGTTTGCGACGCTCGCCGGTCAGCGCGCCGAACAGGAACACGCGGCGCGAGTGGTTATAGAGCAGGTCCGGCTCGGTATCGCGGACGAGTTCGGTTGCGGCGCGCGCCATGGCGCTGTCGGGAATGTGGATGCCGGCGATGGTCGTGGTCATGTTGAATGCTCCTTGAATGTTGGGCTGTCCTCGATGTCGCGCTTGTTGTCGCGAACAGCTTGCTAAAATGCGCTGTCCGACGCGGGTCATCGGGAGAAACGAAAGGGTGTTGACGACGAATTCAGTGTCGCCGGACGTCGCCGCGGCCGCAATGCAATGGGTCCGTCGAAGTCTGCCAACCGCACGGCGTCTCCTGCCAAGTGCGTGAAATGCTTGAAAAATTGGCCCTTTCGCATGGGATCGCAATCAAATGCCTGGAACTGGAGAAAGACGTAATGCGTAGCGTCGCCATCGCGATTTTTCCGCAAGTGCAGGCGCTCGATGTCGCCGGTCCACTCGATGTATTCGCCGAAGCGAATGGTTTCGTCGAGCCGGGCGAAGGCTACGCAATCACAGTGGTCAGCGCGGAAAACGTGCCCGTGCGCGCGTCCAACGGCACGCGAATGCTGGCGGACGTTACTTGTGAAGCGCCGCAGCAGCATTACGACGTCGCCCTCGTGGCGGGCGGTCCCGGGCTGCCTTTCGATCCCCCCGATTTGCGCCTGAGCACGTGGCTGCGTGACGTGGCTTCCCGTTGCGAGCGCTACGGTTCTATCTGCACCGGCGCGTTCGCGCTGGGTCACGCCGGTCTGATCGATGGCCGTTATGTCACGACGCACTGGCAAAATGCACCACAACTCGCACGGCAATTTCCGCTGGCCCGCGTTGAGCTCGACCGTATTCATATTCGCGACGGCAGCCTCGTGACATCGGCGGGCGTGACGGCGGGGATCGATGTTGCTCTCTCGCTGGTCGCTGAAGACCACGGGCCGCGGATCGCGCTCGCTGTCGCCAAACGTCTGGTGGTATTTGCGCAGCGTCGCGGCGGTCAGTCGCAATTCAGCCCGTATTTGAGTGCGCCCGCCGATGAAACCTCGCCGGCCGCGAAGGTGCAAGCCTACGTGATGGAGCATATCGGCGAACGGATGACGGTTGAAAAACTTGCGCAGATCGTGGGCATGAGCGAGCGCAATTTCGCGCGGGCGTTTGTTGAGGCAACGAGCGTGACGCCACATGATTTCGTGGAGCAAGCACGTATTGATGCAGCACGAAACGCATTGGAAAGCAGCGCGACGCCATTGAAAACGATCGCGTATGAGTGCGGTTTCGGCACGGCGGACCGCATGCGAATTGTGTTCAGGCAACGCCTGGGCGTGTCGCCGAATGATTATCGCCTGAGCTTTCAGAAGCTCGGAGCGGACGGTTGACGATGTAGGTACGAACGGTCGTGACCGTATGCTGGACCGCTTCATGCTCTCTTCGTACTGACGAATGACACAAGCGTCCGCGAGTGAGCCGATATCTTTGGTTTGTTCTCGAATGGATCGGCGCGGACCAATCAATCTGGAGATGTTATGAAAGATGCTTATGAACGACGTGCGCTATTGCTGCATCTGGGCGATGTGCTGGAGGCGCTGTCGTGCTTGTCGCGTGGCGGCCAGCGATACGCCACACTCGGCGATGCAATAGCGCGCGAGGACTCGCTTGCCACTTTCACGTGGCTCGGATATCTCGATGCCGCCATGACCCCGCAACAGGTGAACGAACGCGCGACCGCCGCGTTTTTCCTGTGGCCGAAAACGCTCCTCGATCAAGACCTCAACCGGGCATTGCTGGCATCGACGGTGCAGCACGATCTTTTTGCAGGAAACGCGGAAGGGTGGGCGCGTTATGTCAGTGAGCGTAGAGCCGAGGTCGCGTGGTTTGCCGAAGGGCTGCCCGCATCGTCAGACGAACCTACGCCGGAATCGCGCTTTAGCCGGTGGCCCTGGCCAGCCGAGTCCGGCGCATCCTGAGGCCTTGGCGCTTCCGCTCAAGCCGCTTGTTCGCGCGACAAGACCGCTTGCAAGAAGCTGCGTGTGCGAGCTTCGCGCGGCGCCCCGAAAATCTGTTCCGGCGGTCCCGCCTCGATCACGCTGCCATGGTCCATCACCACGATCGTGTCCGCCACATCGCGCGCAAAGTTCATCTCATGCGTGACGATCAGCATGGTCATGCCTTCGCTCGCCAGCGCCTGCATGACCTGCAGTACTTCACCGACCAGTTCGGGATCGAGCGCGGATGTGGGTTCATCGAAGAGCATGACTTGCGGATGCATTGCAAGCGCCCGTGCAATCGCCACGCGCTGCTTTTGTCCACCAGACAAAGTGCCCGGATATACATCGGCCTTATGACCGAGCCCGACCTTCGCCAGCAGCGCGCGCGCTTCTGCGTCAGCTTCCGCCGCGCTCACGCGAGCTAGCGAACGCGGCGCGAGCGTGACGTTCTGCAGCACGGTCAGGTGCGGGAACAGGTTGAACGATTGAAACACCATGCCGACGTCCTTTCGGATCCGGTTCAGGCCGTTTTCATCGATCATCCGGCCGTTGTCAACTAGCGCATGGCCGCAGATCCGGACCGTGCCCTCTTCGGCCGTTTCCAGTCCATTCAAACAGCGCAGGAACGTGCTCTTTCCCGAACCGCTTGGCCCGATCACCACGATCACCTGAGAGGGCTGGACGTCCATATCGATACCGTTCAACACACGGTTGGACCCGAACGACTTCGCCAGTTGCCTGACTGAAACAATAGGCTCTTTGAGGGTTGTGCTCATGATCAGACTCTCCCGTCGGCGCGCAGCGTTTTTTCTGTCTTGCGCAATGCCAGTGACGTCGCGCTCGTCAGGATCAGGTAGATAAACGCGATTACGATATACACCTCCAGCGACCGGTACGACACGCTGATGATCTTCTCGCCCTCGTGCATCAGGTCGTTGATCGTCAGCAAGGAGACCAGCGCCGAGTTCTTGATCAATGCAATAAACTCATTGCCAAGCGGCGGAATCATGCGCACGAACGCTTGCGGCAAGATCACCTTGCGCATCGACATTCGATAAGGCATCCCAAGCGATCTTGCGGCTTCCATCTGCCCGCGATCCACCGATTGAATCGAACCGCGCACGATCTCCGACACATACGCGCCGCTATAAACGCCGAGTCCGAGCACGCCGCAAGCAAACGCGGGCAGCATGATGCCGAACTGCGGCAGCCCGAAGAACAGGATGAAAAGCTGCACGAGCAAGGGCGTACCGCGTATGAACGTGAGATAGGCGGTGCAGATGCCATAGACCACGCGGCGCTGCGGCGCGAGCCTGCCAATTCCGACTAACAGGCCCAGCACGCAGCCCAGTACGAGCGAACAAGCCGTGACTTCGATAGTCGTCGCAGCGCCGGTTGCGAGTGCTTCCCAGCCTGCCCACACGGGCGAAAAATCGAGCGTCATCGGTTACTCCTCTCCGGTAAGATCTGTCGCGTTACTGCTTGCCGAACCACTTCGTCGCGAGCGCGTCGTAGGTGCCGTTAGCGCGCAGTGTCTGCAACGCCTTGTTCATCTGCGCGGTCAGCGCGGTTTCGTCCTTGCGCAACGCGAAGCCGTAAAGCTCGGTCGTCAGCCCCTTATCAAGAACACGCACGTTGGGCTGTACCTTCGCGTATTCGACAGCGGCAGGGCGGCCGGTCACCGCGGCATCGGCGCGGCCGATGTTCACGAGATCAAACATCTCCTGGTTCTTCTCGACCTCCACGCGTTGCACCTTCGGAAAGTTGTCTTTCAGGAAGGCGACCGACTTCGTGCCGACCTGCACGGTGACTTTCTTGCCGTCGAGATCGGCGGGTGTCTTGATCGATGTGTCGTTCTTGCGCACCAGCACGACAAGACCACCCTTGTAGTACGGATCGGTGAAATCGACGACCTTGCGGCGCTCGTCCGTCATGTAGATACCCGACGCCGCAACGTCGAAGCGATTCGCGATCAGCCCCGGAATCAGCCCCTTGAAGTCGATATCCACCCATTGCACTTTCTTGCCCATGGTCTTCGCCAACGCTTCGATCAGCTCGATATCGAAGCCCGTGCGCTTGCCGTCCTTGACGAATTCGAGCGGCGGGAAAGTCGCGTCGGTTGCCACGCGAATGGTGTCATCGGCGGCGCGGGCGGCGGGCGCGGCGGCCACGCTGACTACAACGGCGAGCGCGAGGGCGGAAAGTATCTGGGTCAGTTTCATATTGGTTTCCTTGAGTGGCGTGGATAGTTTGGACTACGCGCGAAGTGAGAATTAAGGGGTTTAAAGTTTGTAGCTGATACGGTCTGCTGCCGCGCGCGTGAGCTGCGCCAGTTCGGCTTCACGTCCTGCAATGCGAGCAACGGGCGCCATCAAGGTGATGGTTCCTTCCAGTCGTCCCGCATCCGATATAAGCGGAGCGCTCACGCCCCAAACGCCTATATCGACTTCACTCTCGCTCGTTGCAAATCGCCGGCGGCGGATATCTTCCAGCTGCAGATGCAGCGCAGCGGCGCTTTCAGGGTCGTCGAGCGTGTTGCCGGCGATCACGGCATCGGCTTCTGCTTCAGGCAGGAAGGCGAGCAGCGCTTTCGCCGACGCGCCGCGTGTCAGCGGATGCGTGCGGCCGCGCGCGAACGAGCATCGCAGCGGCTGGTCGCTTTCGACCATCGAGAGGCAGACGACTGTGTCGTTGATCGGCACGAGCAAGCCGACACTCTCGCCGGTCCGCTGCACGAGCGCCCTGATTTCGTCGCGGCTTTGGGTTACGAGCTGCGCGTTCTGATCGAAACCCCACGCGAGTTGCATGCTGGACGGACCCGGTTCGAACAAGCCGGAATTCGCATGTTCCTGCAAGAGGCCCCATGCTTTAAGCGAGCCCAGCAGCCGGTACACCGTGGACAACGGCGCACCAATATCCTCTGCGATCTGCTTCGCGCCGATAGGCCTTCCCGCCCGGGCGACGCTGGTCAGCGCGTGGAGGACGCGGTCGATGACGGAGGACGATTTGACCGGCGGTTTCATGGCGAAAGTTTCTCTCGCCAATTCTCAAAGAAAGAAATCAATTCTCATTGGATGGGAAAATAATTTGGAAGCGCCGCTTGTTTCCTCATTAGCGCGACGCGATGATCGGCAAAAAAGTCCGGCTTGCAGGAGAATCTGGGCGTTGCGATACAACATTGCCTGGCGACACAAGGCAAATTGCAAATCCCAGCGCAACACGCCCAAGGACCGAGAAAAATGGACTCAGAGACATGGACTATGTGACAAGCCTCAAAGTGTTCCGCGCGGTCGTCGAGGCGAAAAGCTTCACGCGCGCAGCCGACCTGCTTGGCGTGTCGCCTCCGGTGGTGTCGCGCGCCATCGCCACGCTCGAGCAGCGGCTGGGCAACCGGCTCTTTCATCGCACCACGCGCCACATCTCTCTGACCGAGACCGCCGAGCAATTCTTCCCGGGCTGCTCCCGCGTGCTGGATGAGCTTGACGCGCTGGAGGCGCAGGCGTCGGATCGCATGAGCGGTCCGACCGGCATGCTGCGGCTGGTCGCGCACACGACGGCAACGGTGAACCGGCTGGTCCCGCTGATCGCTACTTTCCGCCGGCGATACCCGCTGATCGGACTCGACGTCACCCTGACCGAGCGTCCGGTGGATCTGGTGGCGGACGGCTACGACCTTGGTGTCGTGCTGCCCTTCATGTTAACCAGTGACACCACCGTCACACGCCTGCTCGAACGCATTCCGCTCGTCATTGTGGTGACGCCTGGGTATCTGCAAGGCAAGCAGCGGCCGACGTATCCGTCCGAGCTTGCGGACCTTGAATTCGTCGCCATGCACGCGTCGATCCGCAAGCCCGTGCTCACGTTCCGGCTGAATGACGGCGAACAGATCACGGTGCCGCTGAAAGCCGACGTGACATCGAACAACGCGGTGCTCAACCGCGAACTCGTGCTGGAAGGTTTCGGCCTTGGCGTGTTGCCGGCCGCGCTGGTTCGCGACGAACTGGCATCGGGCGAACTGGTGTCGCTGCTAGACGACTTCGAGATCGTCGATGGCGCAATCGAAATCCGCCTGGCTTACAGCAGCCGCACCTTGCTGCCGGCGAAGGTGCGGGCGTTCATCGAACACGCTGCGGAATTCTTTGAAACCTGAGCGGGGCGGAAAAATTTTCAACTTCATTTCGCATCGATTTCGTTTCGATTGTTAACGGATTCGACATTAATTGATGCGCACAATAGCGGTTGACTACGTGCATATGCACACATAATCTGTGCACATGCACACACGCCCTCCACGACACGACGATTGTTTTGCGGTTCGCCAAGCCGCGCGTCATATCTCGCAGTTATACGAGCGGCATTTATCGGCGGTACAGATCACGCCGACGCAATTCAGCATCGTCTCCGCGCTTGATCGCGTGGCCGACATGACGATGGCGGAACTCGCGCAGGCCATGGTGATGGAGCGCACGACCCTGGTCCGCGTGCTGCAGCCGTTGCTGCGCAACGGGCTTGTCATGTCGACGATGGGCGGACCTTGCCAGCGCCGTTTGCAGTTGACGCTGACCGAAAGCGGCCGGACCAAGCTGGCCGACGCGCTGCGGCACTGGCAGGCAGCGCAAGAAGAATTCGAGGCGAAGTTCGGGCGCCGGCAGGCGGCACGCCTGCGGCGCGAACTATTTCGCCTGACCAGCGAGTGACCCGTCAGAAAAGAAAGCCACGCACCCGCATAACCCATTCGATGCAACCAACAGGACTCACCGATGACCACACCTTCCACGCCGCTTGCCTCCACTGCCGCGCCGACGGCTGAGCGCGAAGCACGGCGGCCTTTCCGACTCGGCTGGATGCCGCTCGCGATTATCGCGGTGGTGGTCGTGATCGCCGCTGCGGCCACCTACTGGTTCACCGTGTTGCGTTTCGTTCAAAGCACGGACGACGCGTATGTCGGCGGCAACGTCACGGTGATGGCGCCGAAGGTCAACGGTTTCGTCACCGAACTGCTCGTCTCCGATAACCAGCGCGTGAAGGCGAACCAGGTGCTGATCCGGCTCGACTCACGCGATTACGACGCACGGCTCGCGCAGGCCAATGCCGACGTGCAGGGCGCGCGCGCCGCCGTCGCGGAACTTGAAGCGAAGCAGCAGTTGCAGGGCGCCGTGATCAACCAGAGCCAGGCGCAGGTGCGGGCATCGGCTGCAGAAGTCACGCGCAGTGCGTCGGACCAGGTGCGTTACCGGCAGCTCGTCAAGGACGAAGCGGTATCGAACCAGGTGGTCGAACGCGCCGATGCGGATTTCCTGAAGGCTCGCGCCACGCTCGATAACAGCAACGCAGCGGCGCTCGCTTCGCAGCGGCAACTCGCCGTGCTTGCCGCACAAATAGACGACGCCCGTGCACGTGTTGCGACCGCTGAAGCGTTGCGGCGCATTGCCGAACTGAACGTGGAGTACACGACCATCCGCTCGCCCGTGGATGGATACGTCGGCAACCGGACGGCGCGCGTGGGCATGCTCGCCAACACTGGAGCGTCGCTGCTGACAATCGTGCCGACTGATGGCTTATGGGTCGATGCAAACTTCAAAGAAGACCAGCTCAAGAAGATGCATGTGGGCGATCGCGTCGATGTTGAACTCGACGCCGCCAGCGGGACCTTCCCGGGTCATGTGGAGAGCCTCGCGCCGGCGACCGGTGCGACCTTCAGCGTCTTGCCGCCTGAGAACGCGACCGGCAACTTCACGAAGATCGTGCAGCGCGTGCCAGTGCGGATTCGCCTCGACGTACCGAAGGACAAGCAGGACGTCCTGCGCGCCGGCCTCTCTGCGACCGTGAAGGTACACCTCGACAGCGCGAGCCGTTCATGAGCCCCGCCGTTCCACTGAATCCCGCCGATCAGCCCACCAGGCAGCGTGTTTTTGCGTTCGCGCTGATGTGCCTGGGCTTCTTCATGGCGACGCTGGACATCCAGATCGTGGCGTCGTCGCTGAAGGATATTGGCGGCGGTTTGTCGGCTAGCCAGGACGAACTTTCGTGGGTGCAGACGTCCTACCTGATCGCGGAAATCCTCGTGATCCCGATGTCCGGCTGGCTCTCCAAAGTGTTCTCCACGCGCTGGCTGTTCGTGGCCTCCGCGGTCGGCTTCACCATCACGAGCATGCTGTGCGGCCTCGCGTGGGACATCAATTCGATGATCATTTTCCGCGGACTGCAAGGCGCGCTCGGTGCAGCAATGATCCCGACCGTCTTCACCACGGCGTTCGTGCTGTTTCCCGGCAAGCAGCGGCTGATTGCATCGACGACGATCGGTGCGCTCGCGTCGCTTGCGCCTGCGATCGGTCCGGTGATCGGCGGATGGATCACGTCGCAATGGTCATGGCACTGGCTGTTTTATCTGAACCTCGTGCCGGGACTGGTGGTGGCGATCATGGTGCCGAAGTTCGTGCATATCGACGAACCCGACTTGTCGTTATTGAAGAAGGGCGACTATCTGGGTATCGCGTTGATGTCGGGGTTCCTCGGCTGCCTTGAATATGTGCTGGAGGAAGGGCCGCGCAAGAACTGGTTCGGCGACGATGTAATCGTCACCTGTACGTGGATTTCCGCCATCTGCGGCTTCCTGTTTTTCGTGCACGCGTTCACTGCAAAAGATCCCGTTGTCGATCTGCGCGCGCTCGCGGTCAGGAACTTC
>Ga0153932_1000139_pt1 | contig 34306 bp, 18 predicted proteins | sample TSNJ016MetaG_FD_102273 | JGI IMG/M metagenome (GOLD analysis project Ga0153932, IMG submission 102273) | Attine ant fungus gardens microbial communities from New Jersey, USA - TSNJ016 MetaG | ecosystem: Host-associated > Fungi > Mycelium > Unclassified | place: USA: New Jersey, Wharton State...
CATTGCTGAACTGGCCGTTCGGATCGCGGATCTCGTCATAGGTCGCCTGCCAGAAAAGGCCGCGAGCCTGGTACGAGAGCTTGATGCCGTCCGATCGTCCCTGAGCGCTACCCAGACCGCTCGATGAGCCCAACTGGCCCGGCGCGCTACCCGGATTGCCGGAGTTCCATTTCGTCGAGTTCGTCAGGTCGTATTGGCCCTGCAGGGTAAAACCCGCGAGTGTTGGCGAGAGATACTCCGCGCCGTTACCCGCCTGTGAAAATATCCGGCCACGCACGAGCGTGCCAATCGCATATTTCTTCGTTTGCTGGGGGTCGACATCGCCGGAATACTGGCTTATTTCAGCCGATCCCATGTTGCCAAGCTTCAGTTGGCCCCACGTGTCATTGTGCAACCCTACCGTCGCCTGTCCCTCGAAGAAGCTACCGTTGGCGAAGCTTCCGTTTTGGGTGTTCAGGCGCGACTCGAGCTGGAAAATAGCCTGGGTACCACCCCCGATATCCTCGGCGCCCTTGAGGCCGAATCGCGACTGCGCCCATCCTCCACTCTGCGCACCGAACACGTGCCCCTTCGGCATGCCAGTCTCGTACTCGAGCCCATTGTCTACGATGCCATACAACGTGACGGTGCTTTGCGCGCTTGCCGACGCCGCCGCTGTCATTGCGAGCAACCCAAACAGAACCTTTCTCATCGCATCTCCTATATATGTAGTACTACTGTATTCACCAATTAGCCGGTGAGAATCTGGGTCTCGCGATTTGTTCTTGCCGGTAGAACTTGGGTTTCTTAAGCTATGCAAACGACTTTGCATCAACCAGCTGATAAAACCGTGCTTCTCGCATCCCGCCTAAGCAGTGCGAGGCGTGCTCCCGTCATAGACTCGAATCCTAGTCATGAGTAGCCAGCGCAATTCACTCATCGGGAGACGCTACGTTCTACCGGGTCCGGGCAGAGGACATCGGGTCAGCCGTCTGTTCAATGTTTTAAGCGCAACCGGGCGTTAATGCCTCTAGCTGTGAAGCGTCAAACGTGACCCGGGCGGTTCTTGAACCTGTCCGGTGAGTACGCTTCATCAAACTAAGGGAATCGCAAAACAGAGGGCTGTTGGCGGCTTGATACGTCTCCGGCTTTGTTCTCGTTTAACTTTGGGCCGAGTGTATATTCGCCAACAGTGGAGACAAAGAGCCGAATGGGGAATCTCTTTCGCGGAAAGCGGGAAAATAGGTTTCCCCTTTGCAGGCTCGCCTTCTATCGCCTCAACGCGATCTCAAGCCTATGGAGCCGCCAGATAATCGAGCAACGCCCGGCTCGGCACGAAGAAATACCCGCCACCGATCAGCTTGGTGAGCTTCGGCAGATCAGTCAACCGCATCGGGCCGTCCGGCGTCGGAATCGTGAAACACCGCTCGTCCCCGCTCCCCACAATCGGGTCCGTTTCATTCTCCAGTCCCTGGATGCTCGGATTGAGCAGCCATGCCTTCTGGACGAATTCGAACTGCCGCTCAATATCTCCGTTGAGACACATGAAGAGCACGCCCAGGTCGCTGGTTGGATCCACTTTCCTGCAGTTGTACGGATCGAGCTTGCCGAACACCCGGCTCACGCGCAGCATGCGATGCCGATTCACGGAGGCGATCTCCGTCGCCGATCCGGGAAAGCGCGTGTCGCGCGGATTCGCCCGCCGCACGTGCGAGCCGAACGGGCAGGCCAGCCCGGCCGGGTCTTCCGTGCCGAAGAGGAAGTCGTTGTCGCGACGCCGGGGGAGCGTTCCAGATGAGGATCGCGGTGGTTTCGCGTGCCGCACGAGCGATGCCCCATCCTGCCAGCGGCCAAGGAATTTGGCGAAGAGCAATTCCTTCAACTCGCGATTGTCCTTGACGTTATCGAACATGGGGAGCGATGCGGAAAGCGGAAAGCCCTGAGCCTCCGCTCCCTCGGTCTTCCCTTCCGTCTCAAGCGCGTCAGATAGCCGGAATCCAACCTTGTTGAACCATGTGTCGAACGCATCGACATCCTGCTTGTAATGGCGAACGACCAGAAACGTGCCGTTCATGCCGAGGTCGCGCCGCCCCTGCGCTCCGTACGACGTCAAGGGCGCACGCCCCCGAAGCGGATCGGTCCCGGCGTCTGGAAGCCTGTAATCGGGATCGAACTTCGCGTCCAGATAGGGGCTGGGCGCGATCACACCAAGGTTGTCCGGATAGCCGAGAATCAGCTCGCCAGGTTCCACCATGTCGTTCGGATTCTTTTGGCGCTTGCGCTGCGGCATGCCACGGATGATGGGCTGCGATATGCCATCGGCGAACCCGAACGGCTCGGTGGACGGGATGCCGCATGAGTGTTCGTTGAAGCGGTCCGCGAGCAGCGTCAAAGGCTGATATCGCACGATGCGATGTCCGTTGCCGTTAACCTCGTCTCTGATCTGCTTGACCAGCCCCTCAAAGCCCGTTCCAGTGCGCGCGTAAGCCAGAATGAGCACATCCGCAAACGCTTCCGGCTTGCCCCACTTCCAGTATTGCGGGTGGTTGTCATCGCGATCCCCAAGCGCCCGCGCGCGGTCTGCTGTACTCATGCCTTGCTTGAACGCCAGAGGGAACGTCTCAATGGCTTCGCCATGCAGGCCGAGCCGCTTGAGTCCTTGCGCGGACAAACCCGCCACGACGGCCGTTTCCATTTCCGCATGTGCTATGCCATAGACCGCGCGGTCACGCATTGCCGCGATGAACTTCTTGCAGTTCGGGAGGTTCGCTGCGTTGAGCGAAATGACGAAGCATCCTGAATAGCGCATTCTCGACAATCCACCGAAAACGATCGTCGATATCTCCGGCGCCTGCACCGTGCCGGGCGGTCGCGGCGTGGAGCCAAACAGCGCGAACCAGTCCTCGCATGCCTGATACGTTTCGGCGGTCGCAAATCCCTGCCGGATCGCGGCGTTGATACGGATGCGCGACGCGCTCAGGTCGCGATAGGCCGCGTACCAGAAACGCGTTGGGATCTGTTGCATGCGCGCCCAGCGCTTGGTCCGGTTTTCATCCGTCGCGCCTTTGTTGACGAGGCCGCGCGTTCTCGGGAAACCGACGCAATTACTCCAGATGCCTGTCACGCCCTGCGGCGCATCAGCGATGAAATCGCCGACATAGGATTCCCAGGTCCCGTCGTAGTTGGACCAGAACAAGAGCTGATCGGTTTTGGGCAGGCGCATCCAGCGCGCGGCATGAATGACGCCGTTTCTTCCAAGAAAACCCGCCGTATTGACGAGTCCGGACGCCCCCACTCCTATGAACGCAAAGCGCAGGGTCAGGCGCCGGAACAACCCGCGCTTGAGCCGCGACACGGTCGTCATGTGGTTCTGTTGTCCGAAGTTCTCCTTATTAAGAAGCTCGGTGCCGCATTTGTCCGAGATGACATGCTCGTCGACGGCATCGGTGTCTTCCAGCTTGCGTAGCCACGTCCATGCCAGGTAGACGCCGCTCCCGAGAAGCACCACGATCAAGCCCAGCACGAACGACGCCCACAACACTGCCGCGATCCAGCCGGCCTTGCACCATTCAAGGAATCCGGCAAGCAGCACCACGATCGCAATCGGTGCAAACAGCGGCCCGGCGAGTGTGATGACGGTGCTACGGATGGCGGCCCACAGTTTCGGATTGGTGGGCGACAAGTCGGCACTCGCAGTCGTTTCAGTGGGAATGGCGGATTCCGGCACGAATGCCCATTTCCACGGCCCTTTCGGCGCGAGCCATATTGCGTTGCGCACGCTCTCGAGTTGCTGTCGCGGCGACAACGTATTCCAGACAGGTTCCTTGCTCTTTGTATCGATGATCTCGCGCAGCGACCGAGCCAGGTCGCGCTCTTTAATGATCCGATCGACGCACAGTCCCGGTGATCCGCTGAACACCTGACCGAGCGTTCCGCCCCACTTGTCGCTGATCACGACTTCTTTTTTAAAAAGGAATTTCAGCAGATCCTCCCGTGTCCTGGAAATTCCCGCCGCGGCAAGCAGCGTCAGCAAATATGAATGGAAGTGGAACACGAGTTCGGGCAGCACGACTGCCGAGCCAAAATCCGCCGTCATCTCGATGATGAGATGAGCCGGCTGACCCGGCGGCTCGGAAGGCCGCAGGCTTGGTTTGACATTGACTTCGGCAGGACAAAGCGGGCCGGCCACGGTCAGCGACATGTAATGCAGGCCGCGCACGTTCTTCAGTAGTGCTTTGATTACATCATTCGGATAGTTTCCTTGTTTCGGGTCGGTGAGTCGCCCGATACTGTCGTTCACCGCCCTGACTTTGTGAGGCGCGAACGCAATGACGATGTTGATGAACGCAGGTCCGTCCATGGCGTCCTCACTCGAATTCGACGAACAGTCGACGGGGAAAGATGGTTGCGCCCGGCCACCGCTTGAGTCTCCCCGCGCGTCCGCTGGCGCGCCTGAGATCCTCCTTCAGCAGCAAGGGCTTGAAGGTTTGCACGAGGTGGGCCTGGGCGACGAACGCTCCGACACACCAATGAATGCCGAAGCCGAAGTGCATGTAGTCGAACGCCGGGCGCTCGGGTAAAAATTGGTAGGGATGCTTGATCTTGCCAGCGTCGAACATTGCCGACATCGTGCAGACCAGCACCTTGGTGCCCTTGCGAATGCGTTGCCTGCGCTTGGTGTGTGCCGCTATCACGTAGTCCTGTGCACATTCGCGAAATGGCCCCCAGTTGATGGGTTTGAAGCGCAGCGCCTCGAACAGGCATCGTCCGAGCAGAATGTCGTCGCCTGATTGCGCCGCGGCGACCGCCTCCCCGAGGAAGCCGGGGCGCCGCAAAAGCATCTGAAGGATGTGGGCGCCCGCCAACGTGTTGGTCGGCACAAAACCGACGATCAGGCCCAGGATGACTGCCCGGATAAAGTCATCGCGCTTTTTGTCGGGCTTTTTATCGGGCATTTCGCTGCTCACGAGCCTCGAGAGCACGGTCTTACCGTCTTTCCTCGGGCACAGACGCTCGGCCCGGATCGCATCGTCGACAATGTCGCGCAGGAGGTCCGCCTTCTTGTCGACCGCGGGCTTCGGGTTGATAGGCGGCTTCCCGAACAGATGGTCGCTCAGGCGCACGAGCGCTTCGGTGAAGTCCTCGCGATCGTCGACCCTCACACCGAGGTATTCGGAACAGATATCGATGGTGACTTCCGTGATCAATCCGCTAATGGCGTCCAGTCGGCCTTTCGAGTCCCTGATGATTTCCGTGGCCCTGCGCTTCGAAATCTCACCTACCTCGATAACATCCGAGCGCCTGAACACCTTCATGACGTCGACTAGTTGATCATCGTGTTCCTTTTCGTTGTCGATCCCGAGAAGAAACGGCGTGCCTTCCTTCCCGCCCCCGTTGAGTCGCGCACTTTCCTTCGCGAAGGGCACCGTGAAGATGTCAGGCCGCGAGAACACTTCCTCCACGTCGTCGCGCAGGGTGACGATTGCCCACCAACGCGGCACGCAGGGAATCGGCCAACGGGTACGCAATAAACGGAACAGGAACTCCGGCAGAGGGGTATATCGCACCGGCTTCGGCCGCCGGGCAGAGAGGTTCTGGCTCTCCACGCCGGGCGTTGGAGCGTTACTCATGGTCACTTCCTTTTCTTTGAGCGGCGTCCGAACGCGAGCATCATCCTTTGAGAGGCCCGCTGCGTATCGATCAGATATTTGCCATGCGGCGAGCTCCTCCCATGCTGTTTTCAAGAACCACGCGGGCGCGGCGCAGGTCCGGAAGATCCTGCGCGCCTTCGAACGAAGCGATGAGCAACTGAAGCTGGTCGGCCGCGTCGGCCGCGGTGTCCATTGGGGTGTCCATTACCCTGTCCGTCCGGCACGCGGCCAGTTCAAGAAGACTGCAGCGGGCCCGCAGTTCCCACAGCTTGGCGCCCTGCCTCACCGCCACGTCGCAGGCGCGGCGAAACGCCTGATCGGCCGCGTCTTCGTTGCCGGAAGCACGGAGCAGCACGCCGTGGACGCGATACAACTCGGCCTCGTCCCAACGCTGATCCGTGGCTTCCATGACCGCGAAGGACTCCGCAAGCAGACGCGTGGCCGTGGCCGTCTCGCCCACCCAGCCATGCGCTTCGGCCGACATCCGCAGGAAGCCGGACAGGTACAGCACGGTCTCGGTCGCCCGATACGCCGCCATGCCGTCGCCGAGCACCTTCAGCGCCTCTTCGCGCTCGCCGAGCGCCGCCAGGCACCAGCCGCGAAAGATCTTTTCGACTGCGTAGTAATAGGCGATGCCGCTGTCAGCAATCGCCGCGGCCAGCTCGTCCAGCCGTTGCAGGCCGGCTTGCGGCGAGATCACGGTCAGCGCGACGAACGAGGCGCCCGTCAACGCATGCGCGAGCGTGTAGACGTGTCCCATGCGACGCCCCTGCGCGACCGCTTCGCTGCTGTTGCGAATGGCATCGGCAAGCTCGCCGGCGCACATCTGCGACCACGACATGTAGGTCAGCATCACGACGCGCGGATCGTCGACCGTGATCGACTGGTAGAGCGCCTGCTGCGCCGGATCGTAAAGAGCGATGCCGGTTTCGAGCTGCCGGATGGCGTCGCCGAACAAACCGAGCGGGTGACACGTCACGCCGCTGAAGCGATAACCCATCATGCGCCAGAGCGGATCGCCCTTCGCTTCGCCGCGCTGGAGAATATGCCCGGCCTGACTTTGCGCCGATGAAAAATCCGCGCGCATCAGCGCATGGGTCCATAAGCCGTGAAGGACGGCGAGCAGCGGAGGCGGATCGCCGAGCAGCTCGCACAGGGCGCGGGCCTTGGCGAAAGTCTCGCCCGTGCTGGCGACGGCATAACCTTGCGTGGCGATCTGAGCCATGCCAATGCAGATCGTCAGCGCCAGCTCGTTCTGCATGCGCCAGGGCGAGCGCTCCGTCGTCGCGACGAGGACGATGCCGCGATTCAGATGTTCAAGCGCCTCGACCATTGCCGAGCGGCGCAAGGCCACGCGGCCCGCCGCCAGCCACTGCACGACCGCTTTGTCGACGATGCGCGCCTCCGTGTAGTGCCAGGCGAGCACTTCCGGCTGGTTGGCCACCATGTCCGCGAAATGCGCCTCCAGCGCGCCGGCGATCTTCTCGTGAAGCGCGCGCCGGGCATCGCGGCCAATGATCTCGTAGGCCGCGTCGCGGATCAGTGCATGCTTGAAGGTGTAGGCCGGATCGGACGCCGCCCGCTGCAACACAATGCCGAAGTCGACCAGCCTGTCGAGCGCACCGCCGAGATCCTTGCCGGGCTTTACCACGCGTTCGAGCAACGGCAGGGAGAAGTCGCGCCCGATGACGGCGGCCGCTTCGAGCACGTCGCGCGCGGCGCCGAGCCGGTTGAGACGCGACTGCAACGAAGCACGCAACAACATGGGCAGTGGCTTGCCCTCCAGGCTGCTTACCGCGGCATCCGGCCGGGCGCCGCCCTCGACAGTCGCCCGCGTGACTTCCTCGAGAAAGAGCGGAATGCCATCGGTTCGCAGAACGATGTTCTTGATGGTCTCCGCAGACAGTGGCTGATCGGCGGCGACGTGGCGCACCAGCGCCGCGCTGACGGTGGCCGGCAGCGCTCCGAGCAGCACCCGGGTGACGTCGGGGTTGCCGTCGAGGTCGGCGAAGCCTCCGGGGCGCGTGAGCAAGAGCAGCAGGACGGACATGCGCGGCACCATCTCCGCGACCATCAGCACGAGTTCGCGCGAGGTGTCGTCGATCCATTGCACATCCTCGAACACCATGAGCAGCGGCAGGTTCCCGCGTGCGCTTTCGAGCAGGGACACGAGCGCCTGCATGGTGCGGCGACGCTTGGCGGGCGGACTGAGCGACGCGAGTAAGCGCGCATCGCGCACCGGAAGGTTCAGCAGCTCCGCGATCAGCGCGCGGTCCTCGATGGACATGTCCGCCAGCAAGGCGTCGAACTTGACGAGCTTCTCGTCGACCGAATCCGACGCGGCGAAACCGGCGGCGTGTTCGATCTGCTGGATGCACGGATGCAGAGACGAACCCTGCCGGTAAGGCGAGCAAAAGTAGCGATAAACCGCCGACGGCTCCGACCTCGCGTCCTCAATCAGCGCGGCGGCCAGCCGAGACTTGCCGATGCCGGCGTCGCCCGTGACAAGCGCTATCTGTCCGCGTCCGGCACGCGTGGCCTGCCAGAGCTGCGACAGCGCGCGATACTCGTCGTCACGCCCGAGCATGGGCGAAAGCTTTGGATTGCGGCGTGCCTCGAAACGGCTCGCCACGGGTATCACGCCCATCACGCTCCACGCGCGCATGGGCGCCGCGATGCCCCTGACATTGAGCAAGCCCAGATCGCGGAACTCGAACAGATTGCCGGCGAGGCGCCGGGTCGAATCATCGACGATCACTGACGTGGCGTCGGCATGGCTTTGCAGGTGCGACGCAATGTTGGGGGCATCCCCCATTGCCGCCGGTTCTTCCGAGTCCTCGACCTCGGCCACCACCACCAGCCCGGTGGACACGCCCACGCGCACGGCGAGCCGAGGCACGCCGGCAAGCTCGATTGCCCGGACCAACTCGACCGCCTTGAGGGCGGCATGGAGCGCGCGCTCCGCGTCGTCTTCGTGCGCCTCGGGATAGCCGAAGTAGACCAGCGTGCCGTCGCCCCGGTACCGTTCGACGCGACCGCCGAACTGCGACATGCTGCGGTTGACCGCGCCGCGATACGCAAGGAGGACGTGCCGGTAATCTTCCGGATCCAGGTCGTCAGACAGCGAGGTCGAGCCGACGAGGTCGCAGAACACGAAGGTGATCTGACGGCGCTCGATGGCTGCGTCGGAAACCATGCCGGTCACATAACTCGCCCCGCATTGGGGGCAGAACTTCGCCTGCCGCGGGCGCACCGTCTGGCAGCACGCGCAGCGCGGGCGCGCGGCACGTCGCAGCGCCGGTGTGCACTCACACCCGACGGCCGTTACCGCGCTTCCACACCAGGCGCATCTCACGAGCATTCCCCGCTCGCCGCCGCACCGCCATATGCGACAGGGCAGACTCGGCAGACTCGGCAGACTCGATCGCAACACGCAGGCACCGTCCGATCACCGCACAAGGAGACCTCCTTTCGCCGGCAATGAGACTCGTCAGCGCTTCATACCGCGCCCGATCCGCGTGCGCCGTTACGCTTCATCGACAGTTTCAGATTATTACAAAGGTAATGACAAAACAACCTGCTTGCGAAGCCTGTTTGCGCCTGCTTGCGCCTGCTTGCGCCTGTTTGGGCCTGAGCTGCGCCCGCGCCACAGCGTTGGCGTGCGCCACGCGCGATGCGCTTGCGGCGGGATTCGCCTCAGAACCGGTACCCCACGCGCAGATACGTGATGATCGGATCGAGCGTTATCTTCGCCGCCGTGCTTCGCGTGAGCGTGCCAACAGGTGTCTGCGCCTGCGTGGTGAACGTCCCCGTTGTATTCATCGGAATATATGACACCGAGAAGCCGGCGAACCAGTGTTCAGAAAACGCATACGTGAAGCCGACATTGAAAACCGGCGCCCACACCGAGCTGGCCGAAGCGGTGGTCGGGCCGCCCAGCGCGCGGGCCTCGAAGTCCGTGTTCGTGATCTGCGCGTCGCTGAACGAGGTGCGCGTGACGCCAATGCCGAGATAGGGCCTGAACTTGGCCTGCGCCGCGAACAGGAAATATTTGAAAATGAGCGCAGGACTCCATTGCTTGACCGTGCCGAGCTTGCCGAACTGCGAGAGCGTTCCTGTGGCGTTCACGTCGAATTTGGGCGGTATGCCGAATTCGAACTCTGCCGCAATATGGTCGGTGGCGAAATAGCCGGCGGTGAAGCCGAGCGTGTCGGCGCTTGACACGCCAGCGCCCGTGTTCGGCACGATCACGTTGACAGGGCTTCCGCCCACCGACGTGATCTTCAGATTGCTGCTGCTATCCTGCGGCGCCAGATGAAACCAGCCCGTGGTCACGAACCAGGTTCCCGCCGTCTGAGCCTGGCTCGCGGTGGACAATGACAAGGACGCGGCCACGGCGCATGCGCCTGCGATTTTATACACCTTCATTCAGCACTCCTTTGGAGGCGAACCTCCCTTCTCCCTGTTTCCATTTTTTCGCGCCGGCGACGTGACTCACCCGTTGCCGGCTTCTTGATGAACCGGGTCCCTCCTAGTCCGGTGTGGGGGTGCGTTGCGCGTCGCGCTTTTCGCGCCAGTTTCGCATCGCTTCAAGCGCCACGGCGTGACGGATGTAGCGATGCCAGATGAACGTCAGATCGAACACCATCACGGCGAGCCGCCACAGATAGATGAAGAGGAATGCTGCAAGCACCAGCGGCCAGATTGCCGTGCGATCGGGTGCCGAGACCACTCGCCAGATGATGGCAACGGCAAGCAGAAGTGTTCCGCCACCAACCATAAGCAAGCGTCCCCAGCGTGGCTTGCGCGGTGCGAACCAGCCCAGCAGGCAGACTGCGCCCGCGATCAGCACGAGCGCCAGGTTGCCCGCGAAGTGGCGCAGCTTGCCCGTGAGCGCGAGGCCCTCTGCCACCGGTTCGTCCAGAAAGACCGACACGCTGGGCGGCAGGAAAAACACGCATGGCACCGCGGCGCACAGGAACACCACCAGCGCCAGCGCACGCCATCGGACACCGCGCGTCTTGACCAGTCTCGGCAGGCGGCCCGCAACGGTAACTCCCATGAGAAGCAGGCCCAGGAGCAGGACCGAACGCGTGACGGGAGGATAGTCGGCAAGACCAGGGAGCGTCGCCAGCACCGCCTTGAAGAGCAGGAACACCGCGACGGCCTGAAGAACGTAGCAGATCAGGTAGGGAATGGCCGTACTGATGAAGGCAACGCCCGGCTTGTTCGGCGGCCGGGGCGCCTTTCCGCTGGCCGGGGACTTTGGATTGGGCCGCGTTTGCAGAGCCGGCTGAGAACGCCTGCCAGGCAACACGACGTGATCGATGAAATGATCGAACACGGCGCTGTCGTTCCAGTATTCGACGTGGGCCCGGCCGGGCAGCCAGTAGCGGCTGAATCCGTAGTCGTCGTCTTTGGAAAACTGGAATGCGCCGCACGAGTGTTCGTGCAGATACTTTCTCGCCGTCTTCAGCTCGAAGCCGACCGGGTCGCCGTAATCGTAGTAATTGCGCCACTTGATCGGGCTTGGCAGGGTGAGGGCCTTTTCGCCAGGCCTGCCGATCATGTCAACGGGCGTGTTGTCGTTTCTCCGCGGGTCCTGCTGCAGGTAATCGCGTGAGGCCAGTTTCATTGATTCCCAGAGCGTCGGCCATAGCAGGATGTGCTTGTCGATGGGGGAACCTATTGTCATGAAGCCGCGCACGCACGAGACCCAGTCAGTGGATATGGTCATGTAATTCTGACTCGGACTGGTCACTGTGCGATTCGAAAGTGCCTCGAGGATGGCGAGAAACGCAATCACGCTCCCTTCGCTGTGCGCGACGATGTAGATTTCAGGGTCGCCGATGTAACGCGGATTTTCCCGGTGGAACCGCTTGATGATTTCCTGCATCGTGCTGTGAAAGCGGAAGAGGATGATCTGGCGGTAATACTCGAAATCCGCCACCAGTTGCACGGAGCCGTAATAGTCGCGCAGGAGGTCGGGGAGATCGAACTTGAGCAATCCCGCCTTCGTTGGCAGGAACAGCAGATCCTCCAGAACGGCGACGGACTCGATCAGTTCATCGCTGACGCCGGCGGCCATGGAGAAATCCTTGGCATCGAGTTGCGCTGGGTTGTCTTCGTCGGCCTGATCCTGGACCTGTTTGTAGAGGAAGCGCGCGCGTGCCACGACTGTCTCGCCCCAGGCCTTGCTTTCCTCCATGGTGTCGTTCCACTTGACCAGACCGCGCAGTACGTCGGCCCAATAGACCTCGGCAAATCCGATTTGCGCGAGTGGATCGTTGGCGGACACATCGAGCCGGCTCACGCGAACTTCAGCGAAGCTGCCGATGTTGAAATAACCGAGGGGGAGTTTTGGCAACGACGACTGGCCGTCTGCGCCGCTTGTGCCGAAGCGATCAACGGTGGCGCGGATCGCGTCGCTGCGCAACACCGGGCCGACGCCGTGTATGGCGACAACGATCTTGTCCCTCACCGGTTGGGCGGCGGCGGTGTTTGTTGGGGACGAGGCAGGTTGAGGCTGCATATGTTGTTCACTTATTTTCTGTGCAGAACCGACGCGGTATTAGGGCGGGAGGAACTATCCGCCATTGCGCCGGCGTTATCCGCCATCGGACTTTGCACTCAACCTGCATAAGCGCTTGAAGAGTAAGCGCCGCCTGATTCTATATGGACAGCTAACTGCATAGCGACAAGAGAACGATCGCCGATCGTGCGCTTTGAATAGTTCAAGAGGCATTTTTACCGGACTGATGGCGGGTGGAAATCGAGCCGGTATCGTATGTTTTTACTTTGCTCTTAACGTAGGTGGTGCGTTGGTGAAAGTCAAGTTGGTGGGTTTGTTTCTGTGGTGATCTTCTTACTCAGCCGATCCAGCCACGGGTAGTACAGGGAATGGCAACGAACTGACCTATACTTTTCTGCAATATGCATCGGGGCACGACGGAGCTTTCATTCACGGATGGCTAAAGCTCGCGGGACGATGGAGGAGGAAGCGCGGTTTTGAACCGTATCAACCGATGAGCCTGGTGGTGGAGAAAAAAGTTAGCAATTACTGTGGAGTTAGTTGAGCTGGGCCGCGGGTGGCGCCCCAGCTTTGCCTCCAAGACGAAAACAATACTGGCATTCATGCCCGCCAAGACCGCTGGGCGGCACTCACGTCGTCGCTCAAGTAGCATGCAAGATATTCGTTCAAGTCTTTGTATCGCGATTCGCCATTAGAGTCGTAAACCCAAATTTCTGGTTCATCTTCAAAGTCCAACCAAACCAGGTAAATAGATTCATTTCCATGACCGTCGCCAGCAAACAAAGAAAGGCGCTCTTCTCGAAATAAGCCATATACGTGGTTAGGCCAATTATCTTTCATGGCAAGTGCCTGAAGACGTATCGCATTGAGACGTTCATCTTTCAGGTCAACCTGCCATAGGGTCTCCATGTCCCGGATACTCAGCCAATCGCCATGCGTCGCATTTTTCCATCGCCCAAAATTTTCAAATCTGACGAGCAACATCGGACTCGTTTTTCTGAAAATTCCTGTTGCAAGCGTTGGAATTTCTTCCCCAAGGCTCTCAGCTTTTTCCGGTTCAGATCTGCTATGCGGGCCAGCGAGAGAGCATCTTTTTTGTATTACACGATTTATGTTTTCAAGTAACATTTAAACACCATTTAGTTAAGCACTACCTTGTTATAAACTGTGCCAACTGGAACTGCTTGAGTAGCACCGCCTACATAACTATTTACTGCGCTATTTAAGGGAATTATCGGGCCTTTCGGGTCACCTCCCCACCCGACATCCGGGGTATGTCCAGCTGCGATACCTGCGGGAAAAGCGAGAGGGTTAGCCGCTATTGCCGCCTCACGGGCTTCTTTCCCGGCGGCTGCCATGGCAGGAGTTACCGCTTGTCGGGTCATTGACCCGCCAGCTGCTGCGATCTCCTTATTCCAGTCATCGACGTGCTTTTTCAACGCTATATCTTCGGCGGAACCAGGAGCGAACTTGTTTTTAATAGTGAGTGTGCCTTTATTATCAACACTCGCACAATTCAGTCCCCACGGATCAATCCAGCCGAACACGTTGAGTGCAAACTGATAGGGATTGGTCCCGCCCTTCAGCCCAATCAGATCTTGACAGATAAACCTACCAGTCTGTGAATCGTAATACCGATACCGGTTATAGCTTAACCCTGACTCCCCATCATAATACTGCCCTTGCAAACGAATCGGCTGTTCGAACCCCTTCTCCCCGGCAGAATCGATCCCACCGGTAACCCCATAGCGCCCTTCCCAAACAACGCTCCCATCATCGGCCCGCACCCGGACCGGTGCGCCATTAGGATCGTTTTGATAGTAGAAAGTCGACGTTTCGTCCAAGCCCTTCGACACTTCCACCGCGAGCGGCTCGAACGTCCCCAGCCGATACGCGAAGAACCGAGCGCAAACTCGCGCCGCTCCCCCACCCGTCACCTCGCCAGCAAGCGCATCCCCATCCCACACGAACCACGTCCGCTCCAGCTCGTCTTGCTTACCCTTGCAAACCCTCCGGCTCAACGCGTCATACAGATACTCCCACCGCTCGCCCTTCTCATTGACCAACCGCCGCAGCCGCCCGAACGCATCCCATTGCAACGCCTGCACAGCCCCGCCCGACATCTTCCTCGCGACCGTCTGCCCCGCGCGGTCCATCTCCAGCACGGTTCCATTGTGATGCCGCAAGACACGCCCATCACCGTCCTCCCGCATCACAGCGAAGCGGTCTCCCGCCCGGTCATACACGAACCGCCGCACGTTCCCCGCCGGGTCCATATGCGCGACGACCTGCCCGAGCGGGTCATATCGATACGCATCCGCACCCATGCGGCTATCGCGCCGCTGCGTGAGATTACCCGCCGCGTCGTAGCGATACTCGGTGCTATCGTCGGCGCATCCTCTACGCTCGGTCGCATGACGCGCGAGACGCCCCGCCGCGTCGTAGCCGAATCGATACGTCAGCCCCTCGTTGACCCGCTGCGCACTCAACCGCCCCACCGGATCGAACGCAAAGCGGAGTGGCTCGCTCTCGCCTATTTGCTGACTCGTGAGCGAACCACGCACGTCGTAACCGAAGCGCTGCGTCTGCGAAAAGGCGGCCGTATCCGCGCCCGCATGACGCCACGATTGCGTCTGACACGCGAGCCGCCCCGCCACGTCGTAGGTGTATTCGAGCGTCCCCTCGCCGCCCTGCTGGCGCTGCGCTTCGCGCACGAGCCGCCCATCCGCGTCGTATTCACGCTGCACGAAACTAAACGGGTTACGCGCTTCAACCAGTTGCCCACGTCCGTTATACGCATAGCGCTCCTGCTCGCCATCACCCGCGCGACGCTCGACGACGCGCCCCAGCGGATCGCATGTCATCGCCAGCGCCTGACCCAACGGATCGACCGTGCGCGTCAGATGCCCGGCGATGTCGTATTCATAGCGCCTCGCCTGTCCCCAGTAATCGACTTCCTCGATCAGGCGCCCGCCTGCATCGCGCACAAACCGCCACAGCTCGCCGCGTTGATTCACGACGCCCGTCAGCTGCTCCTCCGTGTCGTATCGATACAGCACGCGGCTGCCATCAGGGTCAATGCGCGCGCTGAGTCTCCCCTGCCCGAAATACTCGAAGCGCGTCTCGCGGCCCAGCTCATCAACGTAGCGCGTCAGATCATCTTCCGCGTCATAGTCGCAGCGGATGCTGCGCTCGCCCGGCAGCACACACAAAGTCAGCCGGTTCTTCGCATCGTGGCGAAAGAGCCTTACATCGCCGTTCGCATCGACCTGGCGGATCAGGTTCCCGCGCGCATCGTGGGCAAAACGCGTCGAGTTGCCGAGCGGATCGGTGAGCCGGGCGACGAATCCATACGCGTCGAAATCAAGCCGCGTTTCCTGTCCCGCTGCATCGATCACACAGACGAGCTGTCCGCGCGCGTCGTACCTGTATCGCGTGCGCACGCCAAGCGGCGTGGTCTGCGCGAGCAGGTTGCCGCGCGCATCCCACTCCTGCCGCCACTTGCCCTCTTCCGGATCGACAATGCAGACCGGCTTCAAATCCTCGTTAAAGCGTGTCTGGACGACGCTCTTGTCTGGACGCGTGAGCGCAAGCAGATTGCCGAACACGTCGTAATCCCAGGTCGTCTTGTTGCCCGCCGGATCGATCTCCGCTGTCGTTCGACATTGTTCGTCGTACTGATAGCTGTAGACATCACCAAGCGGGCCGATGCGTGCCACCGGCAATCCCCGGTCGTCATACTGCAAGACCGTGGTGTGACCGAGCGAATTCGTGAGCCGCGTCTCCAGCCGCTCGAGGTCGTACACGAAGCGGTAATCGAACAGGCCATGGTCGCCCCATGCGTGATCCACGCGCCAGACGCCATCTTCGTGAAGCTGATGGCTGTAATGAAACGAGAGCCCGTTCCGGTCCGTGTGGCGAACCATGTTGCCCCGCGCCGCATACTCGAAGCAATAGGGCTGCTCGACTGCATCGAAAACCGCGAGGAGATTGCGCGCCCCATCCTGCTCGTAACGCACGAGCGGATGACTCAGGCCTTCGGCGTCCTGCAGCGTGAAACTGCCTCCATTGCACAACAGCTTGCGTCCGGTAGGCGCGTCGCCGGACCATTCCGTTACGCAGCGCATGACGCCATCAGGCGCGCGCTCGAATTGCCATGCGTTGCCGTTCAGATCACTGAAGCGCGAAAGACGCAGGATCAGCCGCGCTTGCGGGGCGAGAAACTCGACCTCCTCCTTCCACGTGCGCGGCAACGGATAACGGTACTCGCGGCTTTCCCTCGTGCGCAGCACCAGGTCTTCACCATCGCGATACAACGCGTGCCCGTTCTGCCAGTCGTAGACGCGCGCGTCCCATCCCGCTTGCGCGGGCAGTTCAGCGAACGCGGTCAGGTGGTCGCAAAATGCGGCATAGGCGACGACATCGCCGTCGCACAGCGCGAGTTCGAGCCGCGTATCGGCGGGCGTCTGCCAGCTTCGCCCCGCGACGCCGCAAAACGTGTCATGGCTCGCGTAATAGCGGTTCCACTCAAGCGGCAAACGTCCGGCCACCGTGAAATCGCTTTGCTGCACGACCACTTCACCGGTGACGGAATTCACCGGCTCCGCATCGAAAATCACGCACTTGATGAAGCCCGACGGGAAGTTCTTGAAGAGATCCTTGGCGAGCTGCGAACCGCGAAACGCCTGGAACAGCCCCTTGAGGACCGCGGCCATGTTGAACATCGGCGGACCGCCGACGAGCACCGGACGTCCCGCGGGAATCGGCAACATGACCGAGGTCGGCAGCGAGAAATAACTCCGCTGCATGTGCGAGCCTTTCTTGTCCGTCGGCTTCATGCCGACAGCCGAGCACGACAGCGCGGGCAGTGCCGCGAACGACATGGGGTCGTTATTGGCAAGCACCGTCTTGCTGCCCATGAACGCTTCTGAATCGTGCGATGGAATCTGCATGTCAGGGCCGCCGAAGCTCGCGCCCAGCGGAAAATGCAGCCCTGGCATGTGATACGTATGCGTGCCAATGGTCGTGCGCATCAGGCCGTTCACGAGAATCGGCCGTCCGCCCCCGCCTGAGCCCGCGTTTGCTCCGAACGCGTTCTTGAGGGCGTCGAGTTTCTCCCTGGCGGCATCTGCGGCGGCCTTCGCCTTCAGCGCAGCAGCGACGAGCGGGTTCTTCTTCGCCTGCTCCACGGCGCTGCCCACCGCGCCCATCACGCCGTTCACCGCGCCCATCGCCTGCTGCGCGATCGGGACGTTCGCGAGCACGGCTTCCATTGCGGCTTCCTTGAGCGCGCTCTCGATCGCGCCTATAGCTGCCTTTGCCGCGTTGGAGTATTCGTCGAGGTCGAGAATGAAGCCCGCATGCGGATGCGGCAGCGGAACCGGCGCGGGCGACGGCGGCACGATCACCATGTGGATGTCGACGCCGACCACCGGGTCGAAATGTTTTGCGGCGAGTACGCTCATTGCGGTTGTGCCTCCGCATCACGCCAGGTGGCACTGCGAGGTTCGCCCACGCCCACGCCCATGCATTCGCGCCAGCGTGGACCGAAGAGCGCAATGAGCCGCGCATGAAGCGCATCGCGCCGCTCGTGCAGCGGCCCGATGCGCTCAAGCATCCAGTGCGCCACGACCGGCACGTTGCTCTCTGCGCGCAGCGGAGCATCCATGCGCTCGGCCGCCGCCAGCGCCCTGAAACCCGATTCGAGCGCCGCCTCGCGCCAGCGCGCCCGGTCCAGGCACCACGCATGCATGCGCCACGCTTCGACCGTGAGAATGGCGTCCTCTGCCGCTTCGCAATGCGCCGCCGCGCGCTCGTAGCACGGCACGGCCTTGAGCGGTTCATTACGCGTGAGGTGAACGCTCGCCTCGCCGAAGAGCGCGTTGGCCGCGAGTTTGTCGCCCGCGGGATGACCCGCTTCGATCGCCTTCGCGCCGCTTGCGAACGCACCGCGATACGCGCCCAACGCCTGCCCGTAGTCGCGCCACTTGAGAAACGCCGCGCCTGCGAGCAGATCCACGACGACGCACTGATCGAACCACTTCGCCTGTTGCGCGACCGCGAGCGCCGCGCCGCGCAACCGTTCGAGGCGCGCGGGGTCGTCGTGCTCTAGCGTCTCGGCCAGCTCGACGAAAAGCCGTCTGAACTGCCCACCCGGACCGCGCTCGCCGGACTCGGCGACCAGTTCGCGCGGCACCGCCTGCATGTGGTACTTGCCATGCACGACCTGGACCGCCTTCGCCCACTGCCGGATAAAATCCGCGCACGGCGCTTCGTCGAGGATAGGCGTGGCATACCGCAGGCGCAAAGCGAGCGAGGCATTGCCCTGCTCTTGCGTGAGCAGCGTGGAGAGCCATGCAGCAAACGCTTTGTCGTCCCTCGCTTCGCCCGGCATGAACACCAGCACCATCACGAAGAAGATGTCCGCGTGATGGTCCATGAGACTTTCGACCACGCGCAGCAAATAGCGCACCCCGGTTTCGCGCTGACGCGCGGGCGGCCGCCAGTCCGCAACAATGCCGTTCGTCTCGCTGGCGGCACGTCTTTCATCGTAGAACGAAATGATTTCGGCGGCGAGCGCATCGGCGTAGCGCGCGGGCTGTTCGAACGGCGTACGCAGGCACAGCACCGCGCTCGACATCTGCTCGCCCGCACCGAAGTAAGTCTTGACGAGTTCGCGATCAGGCTCGCTCGTCTGCCAGAGCAAAAGCCGCGCATCGCGATTGCGCATGAAGGTGAGCCAGTCGGCGTGCGCGTCCAGGAGGCGGCGTTCCACCGCATTCGTGGGCGTGAAGGGAGGCGGCGGAGGCAGGGGCGGCATGACAAGGCTCCTCGCGGTTCACGGATTGAGCATGAGCACGGTGCCTTCCACCGTGTTCTTCGCGGTGGCCGAGGAGGATACGGTCATGCCTTTGATGGTGTGCGACTTCGAGCCTTTCGACGTAATGTTCTCGCCGTTGATCGTGATGTTCCCTTCGCTGTCCATCTCGATCGTCGACTTGCCGCACGTGAGCTTCAACGACGTGGTCGCGGTGATCTCGATCTTCTGCCCGGCGGCAATGCTCTGGTTCCCCGCGACGCCCACCGTCTGGTCGCCGCCGATCTTCACGCTGTGCGCGCCGCTGATTTTTTCGCTTTGATCGCTGAGCACGACAACGTTATGCGCGCCGTCGACATTCAGGTCGTAGTCGGCGCCCACCTTGAGCTGCTTGCCCTCGCTGATGGTCTCTTCTTTCGACTTCGACACCGTCTCGCGCTTGAAGCCCGTCACCTTCACGCTGCGGTCGCCCGTAATGTCGACGATGTCGTTGCCCGTGATCGTTTCGTGGTGGTTTCCGCCGATGCTCGCGTTCTCGTCATTCGTGACGGACTTGATGCGGTTCGCCTGAAACGTGAGCGTCTCGTCGCCGGTCACGGTTTCGGTGCGCGTGCCCTTGATGGTCGTCATCTCGTTTCGGTCGACACTTGCCGTGCGGTCGCGCTTCACGTGCGCGGTTTCGTCGTGGCCTATGGTCTTGTTCCGGTCGTAGCCCACCGAATGCGTTTCGCTTGCCTCCACTTCAATGCTGTGATCGCGCTCTGCATGAATCACCACTTGCTCGTGGCCCTTCTTGTCCTCGAAGCGCAACTCGTTGCAATGGGCGCCGGTGCCGCCCGTGGTCGAACGGCTCTTCACGCCCCACTGCGTCATGTTCGCGGGCAAGTCGTACGGCGGCATCTGGTCGGCGTTGTACAGCCGCCCGACGATGATCGGCCGGTCAGGATCGCCTTCCAGGAAATCGACGATCACCTCTTGCCCAATGCGTGGAATGGCGACCATGCCCCAGTTCTTGCCGGCCCACGGATGGCTCACGCGAATCCAGCAAGAGCTGTTTTCGTCGGACTTGCCCACGCGGTCCCAGAAGAACTGCACCTTCACGCGGCCATACTTGTCGGTGTAGATCTCGTCGGTCTTGGGCCCCACCACAACGGCGGTCTGCGGGCCGCGCACCGTTGGCCGCGTCGTGATGCGTGCAGGCGCGAACGGCCGTTTCGCGTCGATGGCGCTGAAGCGGCAGGCGAAGCGCGTGGCGTGCCCTTCGTCCAGGCTCTCGTAATCGGCGTAGTCGATCTCGAACTCGGCGCGCGTGACGAGATACTCGATATTTTGATCGTCACGCGGATGATCCTGAAGCGTCAACAGCGCGCCGACCTGCAAGCCGCGCGCATTGGTGAGCGCGTCCACGCGATGCCAGTCCGGGCCGCTGTCATCGTCGTCGCCGGCTTCGTCGCCGCGCGTGCGTGCGCGGCTCTCGCCGTACTCGGGCGCCGCATAGCCGCCCGGATAGTCGAACTGTTCGAGATCGCGGAAGTCGTCGAAGCCCGGCATGTCCTTGACGGACTGCTTGAGCAGCGGCCGCGTGGGGTTCTCGAAGTCGTAATCGGTCAGCGTGAAATTGCGCGTCTCGATGGCGTAATGCGTTTCCCACTGCGTCACGAACTCCACGAACGGCACACCCGTTTCCGACGCGCGAAAAGGCAGCCGTTCATAGCCCGGCATGCTCTCGTGCGCCGCGGCGCTGTCGCCGAAAACGAGCGTTTCGTTGCCGTCGCGTTCCTGGAACCAATAGCAGATGCCTTCGTCTTCCAGCAGGCGGCTGATGAACGCGAAGTCCGACTCGCGGTACTGCGCGCAGTAGTCGTGCGGCGGGTGATTGCGCGCATCGGCCTGCCAGCGGATCTCGCCTTGCTCGAGGCTTTGGTACATCGGATCCGCGAGCACCGCCTTGACGATATCGGGCACCGTCATGTTCTGGAAGATGCGGCAGTTGGTGCGCAGGGTGAGCAGCCAGAGCCACGGGCGGATGCTCGCGCGGTAAGCGTACAGCCGCCCGCGCATGCCGCATTGCCGGAAGGTGACGACATAACCCGGCATCGCGCGCTCGCCGCCCGCCGGCAGCGCGAGGCGCACCGTCACGCGCTTGCCAAGCAGTTCGCACAGGTCGATGTCGGCGCGCGCAGACAGCACGACCACGTCGTAGCGCGTCAGACGCCCCAGCTCGACCGTGCCGCGCAGGGTATGAAACAGCAGGTCTTGCCCGAGCGGCGTATCGATGCTCATTGCAGCAGAAGTCATGCATGCACCCCGGAAGGCAGTCGTAAAAGCAGTCGTGAAAGCAGTCGTGAAAGGCCCGCGCGCCGCTTCAGCGGAGTTCGTGCGTCTTGGTGTTCCACCCCGCCTTGACCGAACCCTTCAAGCTGCCGTCATCGCCTTGCTGCTTGTATTCGTGCTCGATGTCCTCATAGGCGAGGTGCACGGTGCTCAAGGTCGCGTCGGACTGGCAGTCGTGCGAGATGTGCGTGACGAACGCGTTCTTGAGCGTGACGGTCAGGTATTCCTTCTGGCCATCGCCCGATTTCGCTACGGAGAGCACCACCTTCGGAAGATGTTTTCCCGCCGCGCAGTGACGCTGAAGCACGGGCGACGCCTTGTCGTAGTGATGCGTAAATTCGAGGTGGTGCGGTTCCGCCTTGCCGCTGCCAAGGCCGCCGCCGTGATCCGCACTGTGCTTGTTGGTCACGCCGCATTTCCAGCTCAGCACCTGGATGCTCTTCTCGTTGCCCTTTGCGACGCTTTCGCCTTCGAGGCCGTCGATCTTGAGATGGATATCGTTTGCCATTGAGAACTCCGCTTGAAAGTCAGGGGGGAACTGCATCGGCAAGACGGGCGTGGACGGGCTCTTTTGAAAAAGCAGCCGCGTTTCAGGGTTTCAAAGCGCGGGCACCTGGTTCGTCCTGTGGCAGACGGTGCATTCCCAGGGCCGTCGGATTGGCCAGTGTTCGGCCCTCTCCCATTGCACGAGACACGCGACATGACCGAGACGACCCGCAGCACGCGCCTTCAGCCTTCACTGCTCGATCGTCTGACGGACGAGTATCCGCAGCGCAAGAGCGAGCCGCTCGAGGCGCGCTTCATGTCGGGCGAAGGACTGCGCGCGTCCGTGCTGCGCGAGCTGCGCTGGCTCTTCAACGCGGCAGGGCAGCCGCGCGATATAGACGACGGGTGTCATCCGTACTCGAGCGCGTCCGTGATCAACTACGGCTTGCCGAACTTTGTCGGCGGCTTTGCGGCGAGCATTGACATACCGCGCCTGCACACATCGATCCGTCAGGCCATCGTGCGCTTCGAGCCGCGCATCCTGCCGTCGTCCATCGAGATCGAGCAAGCGGCCGTGGAACAGGCGGACGAATCCATCAAGCAGATCGCGCTCGTGATTCGTGCGCTGCTGTGGTTTCGCCCCGCGCCGCTCGCGATCGTGCTGCGCACGCAGATCGATCTGGAAGACGGCGGCGTGACCGTGAACGACGCCGGAGCCTGACGCCATGGACCCGCGCCTTCTGCGCCACTACGAAACGGAATTGCGCTATCTGCGCGAGATGGGGGCGGAGTTCGCGCGCGACTTTCCGAAGATTGCAGGCCGCCTCGGCTTGCAGCACGACGGCAACACGGAGGTCGCCGACCCCTATGTGGAGCGCTTGCTGGAAGGCAGCGCGTTTCTCGCTGCGCGCGTGCAACTCAGGCTTGAGGAAGAATTCCCGCGCTTCACGCAACGCATGATGCAAACGTTGATGCCGCAGGCGCTCGCGCCCACGCCATCCATGCTCGTCGCGCAACTGCAGCCCGACTTCAGCAACCCGAATCTCGCGCGCGGCTTCACGCTGCCGCGAGGCGCAATGCTTGTCTCGAAGGAGGCGCTCGACACGCGGACTGCCTGCCAGTTCCGGACCGGCTGCGCGTTGTCGCTCTGGCCGCTCGAGGTCGCGCAAGCGGCGTGGCTGCCGGGCGCGAGCGATCTGCCGCTCGCCGGCGTGCCGGCGCTCGCGCCCTTCGTGAACCGCGTGCGCGGCGTGCTGCGGTTGCGGTTTTGCGTGCCTGAAGGACTGAGCGTCGACATGCTCGATCTCGATGCACTCACGCTCTTTTTCAGCGGCGACGAAACGGTGTCGTGGCGGCTGCATGAGGCCGTAGCATCACATGCGCTCGCGCTCACCGTGAGTGCGCCGGGGCGGCCGCTGCAGCGCCTCTTTCCACTGGCGGCGAGCGCCGTGTCCCATCCGGGTTTCGACGATGACGAAGCGCTCCTGCCCGTGACTGCGCAGGGCTTGCGCGGCTACCGGCATCTGCGCGAATACTTCGCCTTCGCGCCGCGTTTTCGCTTTCTGCGCATCGCGGGTCTGGCGCAGGCGCTGCCGCATATAGAGGGGCGCGAGTTCGAGATCAACGTGCTGATCGGCCGGGCCGATGCCACGCTCGAGCATACGGTCTCGCGTGAGCATGTGCTGCTGCATTGCGTGCCCGCGGTCAACCTGTTCCCGAAGCAGGCCGACCGCGCGCTCGTGACCGATCAAGCCGCCGATTTCCACGTGGTGCCCGACCGCTCGCGCCCGCTCGATTTTGAAGTGCATTCGGTCTGCGGCGTGCGCGGCTACGGCGGCAGCGTGACGGGCGAACAGGTCTTCCAGCCGTTCTACGCCGCGTTCCACGACGCGCGCACCGACCACGCCGCCTATTTCACCAGTGAACGCGCGCCGCGCGGCCGGGACACGGTGCGTCGCGCGGGCGGCATTGACACGGGCTACGTCGCGAGCGAAGTGTTCGTGTCGATCGTCGACGCCCGGCATGCGCCATGGCCGCGCACGCTTCGCCAACTCTCCTTCGAAACGCTTTGCACCAATCGGGACCTGCCGCTGGCGTTGCCGCTTGGAGGCGCCAGCGGCGATTTCACGCTGGATTGCGCCGCGCCCGTGCGCGCCGTTCGTCGCGTGTGCGGGCCGTCCCGCCCGATTCCCGCGATCCTCGACGCGCAGGAAGGCTGGCGGCTCGTCGATCATCTTTCGCTAAACTATTTGTCCTTGCTCGATGCGAACGCCGAGGAAGGCGCGGCCGCCCTGCGCGCGCTCCTGATGCTGCACGTAGCGCCCGGCGACGCGCAGGCCGCCGCCCAGGCCGCCGGCGTGCGCTCGGTGCGGGCGACGCCGGTCGTGCGCCGTCTTGCGATACCCGGTCCGATCACCTTCGGGCGCGGCCTCGCCGTCGAGTTGATCTTCGACGAAACCGCTTTCGCCGGCGCGGGCGCGCACGTGTTCGCGCGTGTCCTCGATGCGTTCTTCGCGCGTTACGTGTCGATCAACTCCTTCGTTCAAACCACCGTGCGCGGCGTAGACGGGCGCACGATTCACTCAGGTTCCCCGCGATGCGGCGGCCGCCCGACGATCTGAGCGTGCCGCACGAGGACACTCGTGCGCGCGAGCTCGCGGACTATTTGCGCGAGCTCGCCCGAGCGCCGCATCGGCATCATTTTTTCCAGGTGTTGCGGCGCGTCGAGGCGTTGACGCCGGGCATGCCGCGCCTCGGGTGCGCGCCGCGTCCGGCACAGGAGCCGCTGCGCATTGCGCAGACGCCGTCGCTCGCGTTCGCCCCCGCGCCGATCGCGGCTCTCGATTGCCCCTTCGATTCTGATACCGATGCCGATACCGATGCCGATGCCGGCGCTCTCGCGCGTCCCGCGCGGCTGTCGCAATACTTCTTCGGCTTGCTCGGGCCAAACGGGCCGCTGCCGCTGCATTTCACCGAATATGCGCGCGACCGTCTGCTGCACGAGCACGATGCGACCCTCGCGCGTTTTCTCGATCTGCTCACGCATCGTTATGCACTCCTGTTCTATCGCGCGTTCGCGCAGGCACAGCCGGCCGCCAGTCTCGACCGCGCCGGGGACGACCGCTTCGGCCGCTTCATCGGCGCGCTGTTCGGGATCGGCCACGCGAGCTGCCAGCATCGCGATGCCGCGCACGATCATCTCAAGCTGCGCCACGCGATGCACTTCGCCAAGGAGACGCGTCCGCCCGAGGCGCTGCTCTCAATACTTGCCGACAGCCTGCGGGTCCCGCTGCGCCTCGAACCCTACATCTGCGAGCGCCTCGCCGTGGCGTCCGACGAGCGGCTTACGCTCGGCGCCAGCCGGCGGCTCGGCGAGAGCGCCGTGCTGGGCGCGCATGTGCTGACGCGCCAGTTCAGGTTCCGCCTGGTCGCCGGGGCGCTCACGCTCGCCGAATTCGTCTCGCTCCTGCCGGGCGGCGAACGCCTGCCGGTGCTCACGGCGCTGGTGCGCCAATACCTGAATCGCGAACTCGCGTGGGACGTGCGCCTCGTGCTCCAACGTAACGAAGTGCCGGAACTCCGGCTCGGCCGCAGCGCGCGCCTCGGCTGGACCACCTTCTTTGGCGGCCGCCCGGGCGACACGCGCGACGCAAGCGGCCCGCTGATAGACGCGGAAGCGCGCGTGCCGCTGCCCGTCGCCGCTTACTCGCCACATGCGCCGCACTCGCCGCACCCGCCAGCAGCACCTCGTTCCAATCCGCACCCGGGCGCTTCGTCTTGGTAAGAACCGATCGAAAGGGAGAAGTCATGGACCGCACCACCTTCGCGACGTATATCGGCAAGTTCAATCCGCTCGTGCACGGCGCGATGCGCGAAGCCACCCTGTTCTGCGCCAGCCGGCGCAATCCATACGTTGAACTCGAGCATCTGTTTCAGGTGTTGCTGCGCGATGCCGGCAGCGATCTCGCACGCATTGTCGACCATTACGGCATTGATGCCGGCCGCCTTGCCGCCGATCTGACGCGCTCGCTTGAGCGCCTGCCGCGCGGCCAGACATCGGTGCCCGTGCCGTCCACGCCACTCACTGACGCTATCGACGCAGCGTGGTCCCATGCAACGCTGGTCTGCCACGATGCGCAGGTGCGCAGCGGCTATCTGCTGATCGCGCTGCTCGACAAGATGCAGAAGCGTACGCTCCTTGTCGCGATGTCGAAGCAGTTCGAACGCATCAAGCCGGACGATCTGCGCGAGAACTTCGAGGCCATCACGCACGGCGACGCGGAGGACGGCCTGATCGCGGAGGACGGAATTGTGTTCGCGAACGCGGCGTCGATGACGCAGGCGGGGCAATCGGTGCAACCGGCGCAATCGCCGCACGGCGCCGGACCGGCCAATTCGGAAGTCCGGCTCGACGCGCTCGCGCGCTACGCCGTGGATCTCACCGCGCGGGCCGCGCGCGGCGAACTCGACCCGGTCACCGGCCGCGACGAAGAGATTCGCCAAATCGTCGACATCCTGATGCGCCGCCGCCAGAACAATCCGCTTCTGACCGGCGAGGCGGGCGTCGGCAAGACGGCGGTTGTCGAAGGCTTCGCGCAGCGTCTCGCGAGAGGCGACGTGCCGCCGCCGCTCGCGAACGTCGCGCTGTTCGCGCTCGATCTCGGGCTGCTGCAGGCGGGCGCGGCCCTCAAGGGCGAGTTCGAAAAGCGCTTGCGCCAGGTGATCGATGAAGTGCTGGCGAGTCCGCGGCCCATCATCCTTTTCGTCGATGAAATCCACATGCTGGTCGGCGCCGGCGGAGCCGCGGGCACTGGCGACGCCGCCAACCTGCTCAAGCCCGCGCTCGCGCGTGGCAACCTGCGCACCATCGGCGCCACGACCTGGGCTGAGTACAAGCAGTACATCGAAAAGGATCCGGCGCTCTCGCGGCGCTTCCAGGCAATCCAGGTCGCCGAGCCGGACGAAGCGCGCGCGCTCGACATGCTGCGCGGCGTCGCGCCGGTGCTTGAGACACATCATCGCGTGCATCTCCTCGATGAAGCCATGGAAGCCGCCGTGCGGCTCTCGCATCGCTATATTCCGGCACGCCAGTTGCCCGACAAGGCGGTGAGCCTGATCGACACCGCCTGTGCGCGCGTGGCCGTGAGCCAGCACGCGACGCCCGCCGCGGTCGAGGACCTGCAGCAGCGCATTGAGACGTTGCGCGTGGAAGCGGCGATCGTCGAGCGCGAACGGAGCATCGGGCTGGAACGCGGCAGCCGCGCCGCGGCGCTGAACGACGAACTGGCCTCGCAGCTCGCCGCGCTCGATAAGCTGCAGGCGCGCTGCAAGGAAGAGCGCGCGCTCGTCGAACAGGTCTTTGCCGCGCGTGCGGCGCTACGCGAGCCCGCGGATGCCGACGCCACCGACGACAGTCGCACAACCCTGCTAGCCGGGCTGCGCGACTGTCAGGCCCGGCTCAGTGCGTTGCAGGGCGAAACGCCGCTCGTGCTGTCGAGCGTCGATGAAGGCGCGGTCGCGAGCGTTGTCGCCGACTGGACCGGCATCCCGCTCGGCCGCATGATGCGCGACGAGATCGACACCATCTTGAGGCTCGCGGACATCCTCGACCAGCGCGTGATCGGACAGCGCCACGCGCTCAAGACCATCGCGCGGCGAATCCAGACGGCGCGCGCGCGGCTCGACGAGCAATGCAAGCCGGTGGGCGTGTTCCTGTTGTGCGGCAGCTCGGGCGTCGGCAAGACGGAAACCGCGCTCGCGCTCGCCGAAACCCTCTTCGGCGGCGAGCAGAACGTCATCACCGTCAACATGAGCGAGTTCCAGGAAGCGCATACCGTGTCGACGCTCAAGGGCGCGCCTCCCGGCTACGTGGGCTATGGCCAGGGCGGCGTGCTGACCGAGGCGGTGCGGCGCAGGCCTTATAGCGTCGTGCTGCTCGACGAGATCGAGAAGGCGCATCCCGACGTGCACGAGCTGTTCTACCAGGTCTTCGACAAAGGCTCGATGGAAGACGGCGAGGGACGCCGCATCGACTTCAGGAACACGATCATCCTGCTTACTTCGAATGTGGGCGACACGTTGATCCAGCGCGCGTGCCGCGAGAGCGCGTCGCTGCCCTCGCCCGCGGAACTCACCGCGGCCTTGCGCGCGCCGCTGCTCGAAGTGTTCCCCGCGGCCCTGCTCGGCCGTCTCGTCACGGTGCCGTACTACCCGCTCACCGACGAGATGATCGGGCGCATCGTGCGGCTCCAGCTCGAGCGCATTGCGCGGCGTGTGGAGGCGAATCATCACGTGTCGTTCAAGTACGACGAGGCCGCGGTCGACCTGATCGTCGCGCGCTGCAACGACGTTGAAGCGGGCGGACGCGCGATCGGCGCGCTGCTCACCAACACCGTGCTGCCGCGCATCTCGACCGAGTTCCTCAGCCGGATTGCAAGCGGCGCGCCGCTCACGAGCATCGGGCTTGCCGTGCATGACGGCGACTTCGATTACCGCTTCGAATGAGCGCGGCCATGACCCTGTCACTCGCCGCGCGAGGGTTCTCCCGGTCATGCGCGCCAGGCGGGTTTTCTGAGGAAGAACGACCGATGCTCACGCTCACCGTCACCGCCTGCCACGGGCTGCCGCTCGCCGAGCCGCTCTTCGCCTCGTTCGATCACGATCTCGATGACGACAGCGGCACCATCGGCCGCGCCGAGACCAGCCGGCTCGTGCTGCCCGATCCCGAGTGCATCGTGTCGCGCGTTCATGCGCTCGTCCGGCGCTGCGAGGGCCGCTGGCGGCTCACGCGGCGCGGCGCAAATCCGGTGCTGGTGAACGGCCGCGCTGTCCTGGCCGGAGACGAAGTCGGCCTAGAGCATGGCGATACCGTGCAGATCGGCCCTTACGACATCATCGCGCGCATCGACGAAATGGCGTCGGCGTACTCGGCTTCGTCTCCGTCTTCTTCTTATGCCCTGCACGCCGACGCGGACAGCGGCTTCGACGTGCCCGGGCACGCCGAAACGGACCCGCTGCGCTTTTTCATGCCGGCCCATGCGGCCCGGCGCGCAGGGAAGCCTGATGCGTCACCGCTGGCCGAACCCGTGTCCGCACCCAACACGCATCAGGGCGACAACCCGCTGGAGAGCCTTTTGCGCGCGACGCCAGACGTGCCGCCCCGCGCCCTGCCGGCAAGTGGGCTGGGCATCGAGAGCGCATTCATGACGCCCGCCTTCGCGGCGTCCACTTTCGCTACGCCGCGAGCGAACGTCGCCGAACCGGCGCGCGCCGAGGTGAACGTAAGCGCAAGCGCAAGCGCAAGCGTGAACGTGGACATGGACGTGACAGCGCTCTCGCTGCGCGCCGCGTTCGCGCTCGGCGCGGGTATTGACGAAGCGGACGTACCGGAATTCACGCCCGAGTTCGCCGGACAGCTCGGCGCGCTCATGCGCGAAGCCTTGCAGGGCACAGTCGACCTGCTTATCGCGCGTCAGGCGGTCAAGCAGATGCTGCACGCGCGGCTGACCCTGATCGAGCCGCGCGACAACAATCCCCTCAAGCATGCCGCCAATGCCGAGGCCGCGCTGCGCAGCGTGCTCGGCGCTCCGCGGCGCGGCTATCTGGGCGGCAGCGCCGCCTTGCGCGATGCCTGCAACGATTTGCGAGCGCATCAGTTCGGCATTCTGGCGGGCTTGCGCGGCGCTATCGGCGGAATGTTCGAACGCTTCTCGCCGGAACGGATCGATTCTGCGCTGCCGCCGCCCTCGCACGCGCAGAGGCTCCTGCCTCCCCTGCGCGATGCGCAACGGTGGCGCAACTTCGCGGCGCTCTATGCGCGTCTCGTGGGTGAGTCGGAAGAGGATTTTTTCACGCTGTTCGGTGCGGCATTTCGTTCGGCATACGAAGAATCTGTCGAGAAACATAAACATCAGGCCTAGCTTGATAGATAGAGGAACGCCATGCGTTTCGATCTTGCCAGCATGACGGATTGCGGCGGACGCCGCAGCAACGAAGACCGGCTCGCGCTGATCCGGCACACGCGGCTGCTGGCGGGCGTCGTCGCCGATGGCGCCGGCGGCCACGGCGGCGGAGACGTCGCAGCGCAACTCACCGTCGACACCGTGTGCGCGGTGCTCGGCCAGTGCGCGGCGCGCGCCGCCATCGACACCGCACAACTGGCCGATGCACTCTTTGCCGCGAATCGCGCCATCGTGCAGGCGCAGGCGGCGGGCGGCGCCCTCGCGCACATGCGTTCGACCGCCGCCGTCCTCGCCATCGATCCACTTACCGCGCGCGCCGCCTGGGCGCATTGCGGCGACACGCGCATCTATTGTTTTCGCCGGGGCCGCACGGCGCTGCAGACCGTCGACCACAGCATGGTCCAGAACCTCGTCGACGCGCGTCTGCTCGCGTTGCACGAGATGCGCTCCCATCCAATGCGCAGCCTCCTGTTCGCCGCGCTCGGCACGCCCGATGCGCTGGAAGTGGAGGCGGCGGCCACGCCCTTCGCGATCGCGGACGGCGACGCGTTCCTCGTTTGCAGCGACGGGCTGTGGGAGCACATTGACGAAGCCGCGATGATCGAGTCGATCGGCGAGGCCAACGACGCCAATGGCTGGCTCGCGGCGCTCGCGGCGCGCGTGCGGCGCGTCGCGCCGCCGCAGGCTGACAACCTCAGCGCGATTGCCGTGTGGGCGGGCACGCCAAGAGAGGTGACGGTCCTGGCCTTGAAGCCGGACGACCCGGTCGCGGGCCAGACGCGCGGCGTGCGGATCTCTTCATGAAAGTCACTTCATAAAAAAAGGCCCCGCCGATGTGGCGAGGCCTGCAATGGCGTGCGCTCGTAGCCTTTTTTACCCTTTCACTTCCGGCAAGCGCGACACGAGCCGCAGCGACACGCCCAGCTTTTCCAGTTGATAATGCGGCCGCAACCAGAACGTCGCGCGGTAATAGCCCGGTTTGCCCTCCTCATTTTGCACCACGACCTTCGCGGCCGCCAACGGCTTCTGCGACTTGGTGATGATCGTCGAATTGCCCGGATCGCCGTCGACGTAATCGCCGATCCAGGTGTTGAGGAATTTCTCCATGTCCTCGCGTTCCTTGAACGAGCCGATCTGCTCACGGCACAGGTGCTTGAGGTAGTGCGCGAAGCGGCTGCATGCGAACACGTAGGGGAGCCGCGCGGACAACTCGGCGTTCTCGTTGGCGAAGGAACGATTGTATTTCGCCGGCTTCTGCAAGGTCTGCGCGCCCATGAACACCGCTTCGTCGCTGTGCTTGCGATGGATGAGCGGCAGCAAGCCGTTGTTGGACAACTCGAACTCGCGACGCTCGGAAATGGCGATTTCCGTTGGGCACTTCATGTCCACGCCGCCGTCGTCGGTCGGGAATGCGTGGACCGGCAGGTTCGGCACGCTGCCGCCGCTTTCGGCGCCGCGTATGCGCGTGCACCAGCCAAAGAGCTTGAAGGACCGGTTGATGTTCACCGCCATCGCATACGCGGCGTTCGCCCAGGCGTAACGTTCGTGGTTGGTGCCGTCGACGTCTTCCTCGAAATCGAACGCGCTCACCGGATCGGTCTTCGCCCCATAAGGCAGGCGCGCGAGAAAGCGCGGCATCGTGAGCGCGAGATAACGCGAATCGTCGGCATCGCGCAATGAGCGCCATGGCGCGTAGTCGTCGGTCACGAAGATCTTGCTGACGTCGCGCTTGTTGTCGAGTTCCTGCCACGAATCGAGACCGAACAGCGAGGGCGCCACTGCGGCAACGAACGGCGCATGCGCGGCTGCGGCCGTCTTGGCGATCTCGCCCAGCAGCTTGACGTCCTGCGGATGATGATCGAAGTAATAGTCGCCAATGATCGCGCCGTACGGTTCGCCGCCCAGCACGCCGTACTCGTCCTCGTACACGCGTTTGAAGAACGGCGTCTGATCCCACCCCGCGCCCATGGCGCCGCGCAGCATGTCGCCGAGCTCCTGTTTCTTGATGTTCAGCACGCGGATCTTGAGCTTGGTGTCGGTCTCGGTGTTCCGTACGAGGTAGTCGAGTCCACGCCAGGCGCCTTCCAGCCGCTGGAAATCCGGGTGATGCAGGATCAGGTTGATCTGCCGGGTCAGCTTCTCGTCAATGGCGGCAATCATTGCGTCGATGGTGCGCAGCGTGTTGTCGGAGACGAGCGAATCCTCCTGGAGCGCCTGCTGCGCGAGCGTCTGGAGGGCGCTCTGCACGGCGCGTTCGGCCTCGTCGGTACGGGGCCGGAATTCCTTCTGGAGCATGTCGTAGAAGACGTCGAATTCAGCGTCGGCGGCCTGGGGCGCGAGCGCCGTGGTCTCAGGAGTGGTGATGGTGTCGGGCATGGCAAAGTCCTCACTGGCTGGTCTTACAGATCATTGGCCTTCGGGCAGAGCGGCGCCCGGATTGGCGCGGTCCGCGGCTTCGTCATCGGGTGCGCCCGGCGCGGCGGCGTCTTTCTTGCCGGCCGCGAGTAGCCGCAGATAATCCGGATTCCTTAGTGCCTCGGTGAGTTTCTTCTCCGCGCCGCCGCGGCCGTCGAGCATCAGCTTCAGGCGGTCGAGTTGCATGCGGACCTTCAGGTACTCATTCAGCTCGGGCACGTTGCGCGCGATGGCAGCCGGGCCGAAGTCAGCCATCGACGTGAAGGCGAGCGCGACCTGCAGGTTGTCCTCGTCTGTCAGGGTGTTCTTCACGGCGAACGCAACCGACGGTTTCATTGCCGCGAGACGTTCCGCGAAGTTGTCGATGTCGTATTCCAGGAAGCGGCGGTCATTGACGGGCGGCATGGTGTCGGTCGTCTTGCCGCTCAGGTCCGACAGCACGGCCATGACGAACGGCAGCTCCTTGCGCTTCTCGGCGCCGCCCTCCTCAACGTCCATTTCGATTTGCACGCGCGGCTCGCGGTTGCGGCCGAGCCATTTCTGTCCACTATCCATGGTCTTCATCCTCCATAAGGGCAACAGTCAGGTGACTGTCGAAAAGACGATTCACATCGTGCGTATTGAAAAAACCCGAACCTTGGCGACTTCAATTGCGCCCGGCGCCAATACCCGCAATCGCGCGAACCTGGTTCAGCGCATCCGGCACGAGTTCGCGCATCACGCCAAGAAAATCCATGCCGAGCAGCGCGCTCGCACGACGGATCAGAAGCGGCGCGGGATGGGCAGGTTCGGACTGCTCGAGAAAAGCGCTCACCGCGTCGAGCAAGGCGATGGCGTCAGCGCGAGAGTTGAGCTTGCCGATAACCGGATGCGCGCCACGCGGCGCGGCTGGCTCGCCGCCGCCGCTGCCCCCGCTCTCTTCAGGTGGCAACATGGCTGCGTCTAGCGCTTCGGTCGCCGTGGCGGCGGCTTTTGTGGCCTCGCGCGCGAAAGCATGGCCGACGGCCCCCGCGAGCGCCTCGGCAATTTGCGCGAGTTGCTCGAAGCACGGCGCCGGTGGGTCGACGCAACGCTCCTGCAGTGCTTTCTCCAGCGCGGACACCGCGCCGGGCAGACGCAGCGCGACCTCCAGTCCGGCGCGTTGCTCGCGCATGGCGGTGTCGAGTTGCTTGCGATACTGATCTTGCGTCGATGCAGGCAGCTCGTCGTGCTCCGCCCGCTCGATTTCACGCACGGTCGGAACCGGGCCGCGCATTTGCACGAGCGGCAGGTCGCGCACGGTGCGCAGGAATGCTGGGCCGCACAGCGCACTCAGCGCGTTGCAACGGAACGATGCATCGAATTCGCCGGGCGCGTTCGCGCTCGCCCGTAGCTCGGGGTGCAGCGTGTCCCAGAAGCGCACCACCAGTTCGCGCAGGAGATGCAAGCCCGCTTCGCAGCCGGCGAGGCCGTTGCGCGCGATGACCGCCTGCATGTAGATGAGCGCAACGCGCAGGTCTTTGGAGCGCGTCAACAGGTTTTCGGCGCGGGCCTGGATCTCGACCCAGTTCGGCGGCTGCGGCGGGAGCACGTCCTCGCCCATACTTCGCTCGGGAATGCCTTGGGCGTCGGTTTCGAAGGCCATGAACTCATGGTCATTTTCCAGGTTCGGGCCGCCCGGCGCAGCGCCGGGCACGGGCTCGAGAAGCGGTGCGAGGGTTGCATGAAGCAATGCGTCGGGGTTTCCGTGAATCGATTCGGATTCCTTCATGTCGATGCCTTGTACGTAAGTCATGGTGTCGGCCTTAGAAATCGCCGCAGCCGTGCGGCCGGTTGACGATGATGCAGCTGTTCAGGTTGGGCTGCGAACGCACGCGCCGCCACTCAACGGCGAGCGTGTCGGCGGAGGTATCCGCAGGCAGGTTCGACGCAAGCGGCTGGTTCGAACCCGTGCACACCGACTTGCCGCCGCGCGTCATCACGCCAGCGAGGTTGTTGTCGTAGAGAAACGAGTGCTGCGTATCCGTGAAGAAAGTTTGCAGGCCGGTTTGGGTGAATAGGGCTCCGGGGGCGTTTTGTTGGTTGGTGCTGGGATCGTCGGTTGGGTCGTTGGTATTGCCGCCACCACTGCCACCGCCACCGCCGCCACCGC
>Ga0153932_1000140_pt1 | contig 33786 bp, 37 predicted proteins | sample TSNJ016MetaG_FD_102273 | JGI IMG/M metagenome (GOLD analysis project Ga0153932, IMG submission 102273) | Attine ant fungus gardens microbial communities from New Jersey, USA - TSNJ016 MetaG | ecosystem: Host-associated > Fungi > Mycelium > Unclassified | place: USA: New Jersey, Wharton State...
ATTGAGCTTCGAGCTCGTACATCGCTGGGCTTGTCCCAGCCGGCTCGACCGGAGCCACCCTACACCCCCAGCGCCACGTAGTCACCAATACCACTCGTCGGTCTGAGGCGGAGCCTCGTTAGTTTTTACAATTCGGTACGGGCTTGGCTGCCCGCGGAGAGCGGCACGTCTCAATATGGCAGTCGATGAACCACCTGTCGTTCGGTTTCACCTTCACGTTGCACTGTAGCCGCCGTTTCCGCTGTAATCACATGACGGAGCTCACGAACCGCTCATCCCCCAGTCCATGGACCAGTGGATCTAAATGACCGAGCGTGCCCGAAAGTTCGATCGTGCGCCAGTCGTCATCGTCGAGATAACGCACCGCCGCAGGAAACAGCGTCAACTCCTCGACGACCATATTGTGCCGCAGTCGCTCCGCGTAAAGCCGGACATGAATGTCGACGAGTTCCGGTGACATGTTTTCTTCACGGGCCGCCGCTTCAAGCTCCTGCAGGAGTTCATGGCCCTGGAGAATTAACGTTGCATGTTGGACCTCGATTTCGTGGCCGAGAGCCACCGGAAGAGCGTTCTTTCCCAGCAACTTTTCGACGATGCGGTCCTCGATCGCATGGTGGGTCACGTCGGGAAAGCGCGTCAAATAGTATAGTGCATCTACGAATAGCGCGATCTTCGGCGCACCCGGATCGGTGCGAAATGACGATTGATCGCTGAGCAGGCGCACCAATCGCTCGAGCGTTACATGCTCCGCATGTAGCCTTTCAATGATCGTGCCCATCTGGCGCCTCGTTCGCGTCCGTTTGCGCCGTCATCGTTTCGAGCGCCAACGTCGAGTGCGCATAAGCGGCGCCCGCGCGCATTTCGGCCGCAACCCAAATGGCCTCCATAATCTCCTGCTCGGTAGCCCCACTTTTCAGCGCGGCAGCCGTGTGACCCTTTATGCAAAAAGGACACTGAGTGACGTGGGCGACGGCTACGGCGATCAGCTGTTTCGTCTTTGCGTTCAGCGCACCATCAGCGAAGACGGCTCGGCTGAACGCCTTGAAGGCAACGAGGGGTTCGGGCGCGAGCTCCTTGCGTTTGCTTGCGACTTCTGAATTCGACGGCGGGTACATTGGTTTGTCCACGGTTCGACTCCGAAAATAGTGTAGATGCGGTGCCGCACGGTTAGGGCCGTGCACACCGTGCCCGAGCCCCGATCGGACGTAGAAAAGACAGGTGAGAAATTCAGGAAAGCGGCTACCAATATGTCAATTTAACCTTTGCTTATTTTGACCTTGTATCCTGCCTCTTCAAATGCAATCAGGAATTCCTCGGGTAGCAGCCACGAGTCAACCATTACAATCCTGGCATTGACGTTCACGTCGACTTTCGCATCCGGGTCCACCGTGCGCATGGCCCCCACGAGGGTAGACAAGTCGTTGTCGCCGGTCATGGGCTCCACTTCGAATTCCATGTGTTCGATTTCCATGCGTGGCTCCTTCGATCTATGCTGACGAATACTTCGGACTCGAACGGCCATCCGCTGGCAGGCCACAGGGATCAACATTGCGCCGACGCCGGACAAATCGAACACTCGTAGCACCATTTGCCGCCGTTGCCGTCCAGATGCGACCCATCCGGTTTGCCCTTCCCGCCATGTCGTTTATTCAACCAGCGGAGGTTTCTCGAACGTATGGAAGGGCGCCGGGCTCGGGACCGTCCATTCGAGCCCCTCAGCCCCGTCCCACGGATTATCGGCTGCTCGCTCCAGCCCAACGCCTCGGTAGGCCGGCAGCGCGACACAGAACAGGAAGTACACCTGCATCAAGCCGAAACCGAATGCGCCGATCGTGACCACCTGGTTCCAGTCGGTGAACTGGGCCGGGTAGTCGGCATAGCGGCGCGGCATGCCCGCGAGACCCAGAAAATGCATTGGCAAGAACGCGACGTTGAATGTGATCATCGTGCCCCAGAAATGGATCTTGCCGCGCAGTTCGTTGTACATATGCCCGGTCCATTTCGGAGACCAGTAATACCAGCCCGCGAACATCGCAAACAGCGATCCGGCCACCAGCACATAGTGGAAGTGGGCGACGACGTAGTACGTACCGTGCAGCGCGATGTCCAGAGGTGCCATCGCAAGAATCAGGCCGCTGAAGCCACCGATCGTGAACACGAAGATGAATCCCACCGCGAACAGCATGGGCGTTTCGAACGTCAGGGAACCGCGCCACATCGTTGCGACCCAGTTGAACACCTTCACGCCGGTCGGCACGGAAATGAGCATCGACGCATACATGAAAAACAACTGGCCGGTGACCGGCATGCCGGTGGCGAACATATGGTGCGCCCACACCATGAACGACAGGATCGCAATCGACGCCACGGCATAGACCATCGAGCTGTAGCCAAAGAGCGGCTTGCGCGAAAACGCTGGGATGACCTGCGAGATGATGCCGAACGCCGGCAGGATCATGATATACACCTCGGGATGCCCGAAGAACCAGAAAATATGCTGGTACATCACGGGATCGCCGCCGCCACTCGCATTGAAAAATGACGTGCCGAAATGGCGGTCGAACAGCAGCATCGTGATGGCACCCGCCAGCACCGGCATCACGGCGATCAGCAGATAGGCGGTGATGAGCCAGGTCCATACAAACATTGGTAGCTTCATCATCGTCATGCCGGGTGCGCGCATGTTGAGGATCGTGACGATGATATTGATCCCGCCCATGATCGAAGACGCGCCCATCAAGTGCACCGCAAAAATGGTCATGTCCATGCCGGGACCCATCTGGACCGACAGAGGTGCGTACATCGTCCAGCCGGCCGCTTCTGCGCCGCCCGGCGCGAAGAAGGAGCCAACCAGCAATATCGCTGCGGGTGGCAGGAGCCAGAAGCTAAAATTGTTCATGCGCGCGAAGGCCATATCAGGTGCGCCGATCTGGAGTGGAATCATCCAGTTGGCGAAGCCGACAAACGCCGGCATGATTGCGCCGAAGATCATCACCAGACCGTGCAACGAGGATAGCTGATTGAAAAACTCGGGCCGCATGATCTGCAGTCCCGGTTCGAACAGTTCCGCTCTGAGCATCAGCGCCATGACGCCGCCTGAGAGGAACATGGTGAACGCGAACAGCATGTACAGCGTGCCTATGTCCTTGTGATTGGTCGCGAGCAGCCAGCGGCGCCAGCCGTGCGGCTGTGCGTGGGCGTGGTCATGCGGAATCGGGATAGTTACGCTCATGGTGCTGGCGCTCCAGTCAGTGAGAACGATAACCGCCCTTTGTTGCGAGGTCTCGAGGAACATTCCCGAATCGCTTTCGCGTGTGGCAGCCGCGTTGTCGTCAATCGTCCCAGGTGAACAGAACTCGCCTGTTTATGCACCTGAAATACCGGTAATCTACCGTGCTTTATAATATGTCATAACGTGAGCTAATGTGAAGTTCCTCTTGAAGTGCCATTTTTTAGGAGCGGCGGTTTTTGCTAACCAGGCTTGCCGTCAACTCGTGGCGCAGTTAGATAGGGCACGTATTTCAGCAAATAAATAACCAGTGCCGCGAACCAGCATAGCCCCGCTGCGTCGAGCCAGACTTGCGCCGTGCCGCCTCCTAGCCACGGGCCGAAGACGCGCAGAAGGCCTGCCGCGATGACTAATCCGTAGCTCACAATCTCCACAAGGCCCGCAACAAGCGGACGTCCGGTATGTCCGAGCGCGGTACGGGTGATCATCGCGATGATGGCGCAGCCAATTGCACCGACGCTGAACGCATGGAGCGCAAGCGTGTGCGGCACGGCGCCAAGGGCTGCCAGCGCGAGCATGACGAATCCTGCCGGGATCCACGCATAGGCGACATGCAGAATCAAGAGAATGGGCCGCATTCCGATTCGCCACGAGCGCCATCCTGCGACCCTGACGCCATGAACTACCGCCGCAGCGCAAGCGCATGCCGCGATCAGCAAGGGCGGCGTCTGGAGCGCATCGGCGAGAAAGGTGACTACGACAACCGGCGCGGCGAGGGTCTCAATCAGTTTCCAGCGCTTCATTGAAAATCCGGGAATGGCATTCACCGTGAACATCGGTACGACGCGCCCCGCGATTACCGTCACGAACATAACCACAAGTCCGATCGCGGCGTATGCGTCGCGCAATGCGAGGTCGCCACGGCCTTGCCACGCCCACCAATGGAAAAGCGCGTTCAGTACCCCGAAGAGCGCCAACGCAACAGGCAGGAATAAATTGCGACGATTGTTCGCGCTGATCAGCACCCGCAACAACACGACGGCAACAATCGGCAGGAAGGCGGAATCCACGACTGCTGCGACGGGCTCCGGGCCGGTCCAGACCAGGACGCGCCCAGTCGCCCAAAGGAGCCAGAGCCACGCGAGCGATGAGCCTCGTGGAGTTTCAAGCGAAGTCCACGCGCGCACGGCTGTCAGCAGAAAGCCCACCACGATCGCGGCAACAAAGCCGAAGATCATTTCGTGGGCATGCCAGAGGAGACCACTCAGCGCTTCCGAACGACCCGCTACAGAATAGCCGTGAAGGGCGAACACCCAGAATGCGACAGCAAGCGAGCCGAAGAATGCCCCGCCAAGGTAGAACGGCCGAAATCCGAGTCGAAGGACTGACAAGTCAGATCCTCCTTGGCGTGGCGGGTTGGCGACCGGTTCGGTGACTTTCATCCCAGTTCCTATAAACATTCATTTAACGTACATCTTAATGCGCATTTGACTGCGAAGGGGAAAGTTCTTCGCGTCTCAGGTTCGATTGCTGGCAGATGGAGTCGGCAGCACTTTATGACGATCGTCAATCGTGTTCGCTCGTCGAGCGGCAAAGCAAGCGGAGTTATTTTGCTGGGCCGCGCGAATCGCTCGTCGAATGCGAGTTAGTGCAGGGGGAGAGCAAGGGAGGGAAAAACTGTCCGGCAGCGTTGGCCGCACGACAAACATTTCGGACTGTACATGGGCCATTTGCGCTAGCTGGCGTTGACGACAGGTTTGCGCCAAGGAGGAAGTCATTAAGTGCTAGGTCGTAGTGGCCCTCCCCGAGCTGCGTCATGCCATCTGGTACGGCACTGCCGCACTGGTATCGGGTAGTGCATACATACGTCCGCATGCACGGTCGCGATTCATTTACGGCGGTGGTGCACAAGCGGGTGAACCGCGGGGCCACCCTTGAGCAACCGCGTCAACATGCTTCGTTCGGCTATGAGGTCTGCCAACGTGTACTTGTCGAGAACGTCGAAGTACGCGCGCAGTGCGCTGCCAAGCACACCTCGCAACCCGCACGCTGCAGTGATCACGCAGCCGTTACCCTCGGTATTGAAGCATTCGACCATCTGAAAATCGGGCTCCATCGTGCGCACCACTTCGCCGATGATGATCTTCGTTGCGGGCCGGCCTAATCGAAAGCCGCCTCCACGGCCTCTCGAAGTAGTGAGATATCCAGCGCGCCCGAGCAAGTGAACGATCTTCATTAAATGGTTGCGCGGAATACCGAATGCGTCCGAGACTTCTTGGATCGTGACGAGCTCGTCCGCGTGCACTGCGGCGTAGATCAATACTCGCAAGCTGTAGTCCGTAAAGTCGGTGAGGCGCATGGGAATCCTATAAAATGTCTACAGAGTATATCTTTGTACGGATAATCGTCGGTCCCAAAACGGTAGCGATTTGCCCCGCTGCCTTTCATGTGATGCCATTTCTTGGCAATTGCTCACCCACAGTCGTCTACTGCGACAAATTGTCCGCCATGCCTTCCAAGTTAATGATGTATTATAAATGAATCTTTAAACAAAAGGATTTCTGAATGCAACTCACCCCGGCACAGGTACAGAAGGTTAAATCCACGGCTCCCGTCCTTGCTCAGCACGGCGCGACGATCACAAGACATTTCTATCAGCGGATGTTTAAGCATCATCCTGAATTGAAGAATGTGTTCAATCAAACGAATCAAAAAAGCGGCAATCAGGCCGAGACGCTAGCGCGCGCCGTATGGGCCTATGCGGCGCACATCGACGACCTCGGCGCGCTCGGGCCCGCTGTCGCACACATCACGAACAAGCATGTCAGCCTGAATATTGAGCCGGCTCAATATGACATCGTTGGCGAGCATCTGCTAGCGTCGATCGTCGAAGTGCTTGGCGATTCGGTGGATACCGAGACTGTCGATGCCTGGACGGCTGCGTATGCACAATTGGCAGGTCTGATGATCGGCGCTGAAAAGAAACTGTACGACGGCGCCGACTGGAAAGGGTTTCGTCGTTTTAACGTCGCCCGCAAGGTTCACGAGAGTAACGAGATCACCTCGTTCTACCTAAAGCCGGTCGACGGCGAGCCGCTTGGCGGCTTCAAACCGGGCCAGTATGTGAGCGTGAAGCGCTACATTGATGCGCTCGGCTACGATCAACCGCGCCAATACAGCATGTCAGATGCGCCGCACGGCGACTATCTGCGCATTTCGGTGAAACGCGAACCCGGCAACGCGGACGCTTCGCCCGGTGTCATCTCCAACGTACTGCATGACGGTGTCAGCGTCGGCGATCTAGTCGAGGTCAGTGCACCAGCGGGGGTGTTTACGCTCGAAATGGATAAACGCACGCCCGTGGTATTGGTCAGCGGCGGTGTTGGGATCACGCCGATGATTTCGATGCTGGCCTCGCTCACCCAGGACCAGCAAGCGCGCCGAATTGTCTTCGTACACGCGTGCCGCGACGCCAGCGTTCATGCGTTCAAGGATTGGGTCAATCAACGCGTTGCGACGCACGCCAATCTAACGAAGCATATCTATTACGAAGCGGTTGGCGAAGACGATGTTCGCGACGTCGACTACGATGCAGCAGGGAGGGTCGACCTGTCCTTGCTTGTTGACGATGATCTTGTCGCGACCGCGGACTTTTACGTATGCGGACCGATGCCGTTCATGCTTGCGCAGAAGCAAGCGCTCGAGCGTCTTGAGGTCGATGCGTCGCGCATTCATACGGAAGTGTTTGGTTCGGGTATGCTCGATTGACCCTCAAACGCGAACCGGATGATCCCATCGTCGCCGTTTTGCCAGTTTTGTGGGGTGGCGACTTGATAAGAATTACTCGATTACAGTTGTCTAAGCGCCCATCGACGCGCGAGCGAGCGCGTAGCCGATATCGATGATGTCGGTTGGCTAGCTTTTAAGTTGATTTTTCCTGGGTGCCAAGCCTCGCCAGCATTGTCGAGGCTTGGGTCCAGCAAGAGCCGATTGGCGGCGACCTATTTCACGCGTAGCATGTCGGCGGGCTGTTCGAACGTTCCACGCTCATAGAATTTCCGTCGCACAGGGCGAGGCGTGCAGGCGTGTCCGCACGTGCACATATGTTGGCGATCCGCTGCGCCAGTTTCTTTTCCCAGCGCATCGACATATCCATGTCGGTGGTTGAAGAATAGGGTTGTTTTCTTAATGTGGTCATCAGCCCCTCGGCGGTTTACGGTCGCCCGGTGCGGAAAGATTCGATTGGACGCGCCCGATGTTCGCCTCATGCGAAGCAAGCATGGCGGCAAGATCGTTGTGGATATGTTCGTCTCGGATTCCCGGCAGCAGGCAGGGAGTAACTCGTGTCCGGCACATTGAAGTCGCTCATTGCCACGCTTCGTACTCTGTCCGTGACCGCCGCCGTTAGTTGGTGCGCGCTCTGCGCGAGACGCGACGGCATTCGAAGCGAGGCTCCTATCGTGACATAAGTTCCGCCCGAACAAAAGTGGCTGTGCTTGATGCTCGTCGCGGACGGGTCCCGGCATCGATCGAAGCAGGCATCCGCGGAGCCGGAAAGCACGCATTTGGGAAACCCGACCGATGCCGCGTGGCTGCCTATCCAATGGTGCATCGCGACAATCGAGCGTTCGGTTCGTGTTCCCGGCTATTTTGCTGCGTGTGATTAACGAGGCGAGGACTGGCCCCTTTTGCGCGCTTGCATCGTCCAAAATCGAGTTTGGACGTGCTGCGGTTTGAGTGCGCAAGCGCAACAAGTGTTCGTGCGGTAGCGCTCGTGCGCTTGAACTCCGGTACGGATACGATATCTGAATGAACATGGAGAGCGGTCATGACCACGGCTGCCAGTTTTCATATCGGCTACACGCAATATCTTGGCCCCGACGGCGAGCCTGCTCAGCCGTTGCCTGCCTTTGCACAGAACCCGATGGCGCTGATTCCGCTCTATCGCGCGATGGTGCTGACACGGGCGTTTGACACGAAGTCGATCGCGCTGCAGCGTACTGGCAAACTCGGCACCTTCGCGTCGTCGATCGGCCAGGAGGCGATTGGCGTCGGCGTCGCCAGCGCGATGGAGCCCAACGACGTGCTGTTTCCTTCGTATCGCGATCACGCCGCGCAATTGCTGCGCGGCGTCACGATGACGGAAAGTCTGCTGTATTGGGGCGGCGACGAACGCGGCAGCGACTTCAGCGTGCCCCGCTACGATTTTCCGAACTGCGTGCCGATCGGCACACAGGTGTGTCATGCCGCCGGCGCGGCCTACGCGTTCCTGCTGCGTCGCGAGCCGCGCGTCGCGGTGGCGATCTTCGGCGACGGCGGCACGTCCAAGGGCGATTTCTACGAGGCGATGAACATGGCCGGCGTCTGGCAGGCGCCGCTTGTCCTCGTGGTCAATAACAACCAGTGGGCGATTTCGGTGCCACGCAGCCGCCAGAGCGCTGCGCAAACGCTCGCGCAAAAGGCGATCGCTGCGGGAATCGACGGGCTGCAGGTCGACGGCAACGACGTGATCGCCGTGCGTCAGGTGGTCGACGCGGCGCTCGCCAAGGCTCGCCGCGGCGACGGCCCGACGCTGATCGAAGCGCTCAGCTATCGCCTTGGCGATCACACGACGGCCGATGACGCGACGCGCTACCGCGACTCCGAGGTCCTCAGCAAACAATGGGAATATGAACCGCTGCTTCGTTTGCGCACTTACCTGATGCGCATGAACGTCTGGGATAAAGCGCAGGACGAGCAACTCGGCAAGGCGTGTCTTGCGCAGGTCGAGCAGGCCGTCGACGCGTATCTGGCGATACCGCCGCCGGACACATCCGCGATGTTCGATCACCTGTATGCGGCCTTGCCGCCGGCGATGCGTGAGCAACTGGCGATGGCACAACGTTTCGCGCCTGCTAGGGGGAACCGCCATGGCTGACCTCAACATGGTCGAGGCGCTCAATCAGGCGCTCGCATACGAACTGGCGCACGACCCAGCCGTCCTGCTGCTCGGCGAGGATATCGGCGTGAACGGCGGCGTGTTTCGCGCGACGGTCGGGTTACAGGCTCGATTCGGAGCGCAGCGGGTTATCGACACGCCTTTGGCCGAAACGGCGATCGCCGGCGCCACGATCGGCATGGCGGCGATGGGGCTGAAGCCGGTCGCGGAGATCCAGTTCACCGGGTTCATCTATCCGACCATCGACCACATTCTGAATCATGCGTCGCGTCTGCGGCATCGAACACGCGGACGGCTGACGTGCCCGCTTGTGATCCGTGCGCCGTGCGGTGCAGGTATTCACGCACCGGAGCATCATTCCGAAAGCCCTGAAGCGTTGTTCAGCCACATACCCGGACTGCGTGTCGTGACACCGTCGTCCCCTGCACGCGCGTACGGCTTGCTGCTTGCGGCGATCCGCGACCCGGACCCGGTGATCTTCTTCGAGCCGACGCGACTGTACCGGCTCTTCAGGCAGCCGGTGGAGGATAACGGCGAAGCGCTACCGCTCGACAGTTGCTTTACGTTGCGCGATGGGTCAGACGTCACCCTTGTGAGTTGGGGTGGAGCATTGCAGGACGTGCAGGCCGCGTCCGATCTGCTCGCGCAGGAAGGCGTGATGGCCGAGGTGATCGATGTGGCGACGCTCAAGCCGCTCGACATGAACACCATTCTCGCGTCGGTGGCGAAAACCGGACGCTGCGTGATCGTGCACGAGGGCTCGCGCACCGGAGGGGTTGGTGCGGAGATTGCCGCCAACATCGCCGAGCGCGGACTGTACTCGCTGCTCACGCCGGTGCAGCGCGTCACCGGATATGACGTGGTGGTGCCACTGTACAGACTTGAGAGTCAATATATGCCGGGCACGGAGCGCATCGTTGCCGCGGTCAGGCAGGCTCTGGAGGCGTCGTGAAGCCATGAACATCTTTAAACTGCCAGATCTCGGCGAAGGCTTGCAGGAAGCAGAGATCGTCGAGTGGCACGTCAAAAGCGGCGAAGACATTCGCGCGGATCAACCGCTGTTGTCGGTCGAAACGGCGAAAGCTATCGTCGATATTCCGTCGCCTCAATCCGGCCGCATCGCGAAGCTGTTCGGCCAGCCAGGCGACATCGTGCATCTGGGCGCGCCGCTCGTCGCATTCGAAGGAGCGGGCGACGAAGCCGATGCCGGCACCGTGGTCGGCCATATGGAGGTTGGCCAGCATGTTGTGCAGGAAGCGCTTGGCGGCGGTATGGGCGCGGGTGTCGGCGTGATCAAGGCGATCCCGGCGGCGCGGGCGCTCGCGCGCAAGCTGGATGTCGATCTGGCGATGGTGACCCCATCGGGGCCGGAGGGTGTCATCACGGCGGCAGACGTGCAGCGCGTCGCGAAGATACTCGCCGAACTCGGGCCGCCCGAAGTGCTGCGCGGTGTGCGGCGCGCGATGGCGCAGAACATGGCGCGCGCGCAGAGCGAAGTGGCGGCGGCGACCGTCATCGACGACGCCGACATTCATGCGTGGCCGCCGCATACCGATGTCACGATCCGGCTGATCCGCGCGCTGGTGGCGGGATGCCGTGCCGAACCGGGGCTCAACACATGGTTCGACGGACATGCGGGGCGGCGCCACGTGCTGGAGAAGATCGATCTTGGCATCGCAGTCGATCTGCCGGATGGCCTCTTCGTGCCGGTATTACGCAACGTCGCGCTCCGCGACCCAGCGGATCTGCGCGGTGGGCTCGACCGGATGCGTGCCGACATCCGGGCACGCAGGATTCCGCCGGAAGAACTGCGCGGCAATACGATCACGCTGTCGAATTTCGGCATGATCGCCGGTAAATATGCGGCTCCCGTGGTTGTGCCGCCCACGGTCGCGATTCTGGGAGCCGGACGCATTCACGAGCAGGTCGTGGCGGCAGCCGGCATTCCCGCCGTGCATCGGATCTTGCCGCTGAGTCTGACATTCGACCATCGGGTCGTCACGGGCGGTGAGGCGGCGCGTTTTCTCGCCGCGACGATTGCGGATCTCCAGATGGCGTAGTAGCCGTGCTCCCGTGTTCGGACGCTCTCGCATCGGCGAGATCAGATCGTTGACGATCCGCTGTCTCAGTGCCGTCCACGCTTCTGCCAATGCGGGCTTCGCGTCAATGTTGTATCCGTCGAATGGCAATGTCTATTTGCAGGAAATCGGAATGTGTGGTTCGCCGTTGGCCTAGCTCGGAAATACGCCATCTGTGGGTGACCCGCTTCGCTGGACGGTTCGACAATTTCTGATTCGGCCGTGATGTTGATGGTGTTCATTTGGAGACTTCCGTCTTGACGGTCGCGATGACCGAGCTCAAAACGCCTGTGAGGTTTTTGACACGTTGGTTCCAAAACAGTCGACAGGCGAGAGTTAAACGTGACGGACACCGCTTCCCAAAACCATTCGAAATCGGGTTGTGCAGTACCAGCACAGAGTCTCGCCACGTTGACGACGTCGGATAGCAAGACGAGAGGAAAAATCAATGAGTCGCTGCGCACCCGACGCTACTGCACCGCGCGCGATGGGTCATGCGTAGGCAGGGGAGGTCGTGCCGAGGGTGGCAAATCAAGCGACGTCGGAGAGACGAGACGCGGCGCAGCCCCATGTCGACGACCCTTATCGAGAACCGCAACATACATCAGCTTCCAGCCTGCGGGCCGAACGTTTTGACTGGTGGCAACGCCGCGCGTCCTACGTAAGCGTATTCTGGGGTAAGTATTCAGGAGACGACTATGAGCCTTGCTGGAAAGACACTATTCATGTCCGGCGGTAGTCGCGGCATCGGACTCGCGATTGCACTCAGAGCCGCACGCGACGGCGCGAACGTCGTGATTGCCGCAAAGACCGCCGACCCGGACCCGCGTCTCGAGGGTACGATTTATACGGCGGCTGCCGCTATTGAAGCGGCTGGCGGCAAGGCGCTCCCGCTTGTTGTGAACATTCGCGACGAGGACCGCGTAAAAGCCGCAGTTGCCGAGGCCGTTGGGCCGTTGGGTTGTTCGGTGGCATCGATATCCTCGTGAACAATGCCAGCGCCATTCGACTGACTGGCACACTTGACACACCTGTCAAACGGTATGACCTGATGCATGGAGTCAATGGCAGAGGGACGTTTGTATGTGCACAGGCCTGCCTGCCTCACCTCCTCAATTCATCGAACCCACACATCCTCACACTGTCACCGCCATTGGTCAGTGACGCGAAATGGTTTAAAGATTTTCCGGCGTACACCATCGCAAAATACACGATGAGCCTGTTCACGCTGGCGCTTGCTGGTGAGTTCAAGGACCGTGGTGTCGCAGTCAATTCACTGTGGCCCAGAACTGCCATCGCGACTGCTGCTGTGCGAAACGAGATTGGCGGCGCGGGCATGGTTGCGGCATGTCGCAAGCCGGAAATAGTCGCCGACGCAGCCCACTTTATCCTGACGCGCCCCGCTAAGGAGTGTTCGGGAAACTTTTTCCTCGACGACGAAGTCCTGCTCGCTGCGGGTGTCCGGGACTTCACTCAGTATGACGTGCAGGCTGGGGCCGCCTTACAAGCAGATTTCTTTGTAGAGGCCTTGCCGGGAATGCTGCCGGCGGACAATATGATAAAGCCTACGAGGCCCTCGTGAGATTCGCTGGTCGCACTGCAGCCGCCTATCTACCTGATGCAGCGGACCTAGCGGCCCATGACGCAGCGCGTCCGCGGGCCGGCTCCCCATGGCCGCGTTGCGATGAGCACGAAGACGAAATAGACTTGCGCGAAAGCGCCATTAACGCGTAGGAGACAAAGATTCATTTCTCCAAGAGACGGTCCAGCCCTCGGCGGTCATGGGTTGCGCTTCACGCAAAGGAACGGGTGAGTCAACGGTCTACACTGTCGGCGACATCTGTTCGAGAAATGCTGGACGCAGGTCGATGGGTGTCACTTGCGGAGGCTTCGCCCAACCGGCGCTTTTGCCTCATCTACAGCAAAGCGGACGACCGTTGCTTTGTCGTCGTGCAAGACATCGGTAACTGGGCTGTCGTTACAGTTCTGCCGCTTTGGATGTGGAACAACGGCGATTTGCTGGAAAGCTCGCCGCAGGCAGACGAAGCTCGAAGGTTGGCGCTCGAACCACAGTCACGTCAACCAAAACGAGAAAATTTCAGTTACCAGTTGCGACGGCCGACCGGCCTGTTCAGGCGTAGACGATAAGCCCGTTTAAGGCTCGACGATACTCGCCGGCACACCGCACCGTGTCCTTCCCCTCGCGCCCGCTCCACCATACATCTCGGACAGCCAATCCTTCGTCGTGTCCGGCTTTGCGTGCCGTAGGATGCTATCCCGACGCCAGATGTTGAAGACGCGGAGACGGCGAGATACATGGACGAAGCCCGGACAGGGCTATCGCAATCTGAACACAGCCCCTTCTTCGAAATACATACGGTCAAGCGATAGAGCCATGCCGAATTCCGAAGCTTGCCGCTTGCCGTTGGCTCCCCAATACTCGACCTGTCCGCACTGGCCGATAACAATGACTTCGCGGGCGCCACCTTCCAGATAGCTGTCGACCCTCCGGTCAACGTCCTGCGCTCTATCGCTGTCGAGAAGCACCTCAACACAAAGGTCGGGCACGAACGGCACAGGGTCGTCGCGGTCGAAACCTTCCCACTTGTCGCACGACATCCAGACAACGTCTGGGACCCTGATGCCAAATGACGGGGTCGTAACGGCCACTGACATGGCGGCAAGGTGACCGATGTGTTCGGTTAGGTGACAGTAGACGTCTGTGAGCACTATCTGGCGCCTGGCTGACGGCGGGGGATTCAGTATCGCTTCGCCAAGTTCGTCTAACTCATATTGGTAGCGACCCGCGAGTTCCGCCTTCGGAATGAGGTGATGCCACGCGGCGAGCAGTTCGTAGCGGTCCAGAAGAGCAGGTGTGCCCATAGTCGTCTCGCGAGGAAGTACGGCAAGCGTAAACCCTCGCCTAGCGGCTGACAATCGTTATGTATTTGTGCGTTGCACAAATACCAGCTATGCTAGCCATCACATTCGGCAAGCACCGTTTCGCGTCGGCGGCATCGTCCGATGGCGTCCGGCCCATACGTTGCGGGCAAACGCAGTCGAATGCTCACGTGGTTTCGCAGATTTATTGTGCAGTGCAGTGGCAGTACGGACATGAGGACCGCAATTCGGCCTCACAATCTGACGCTTTACGATGCCAAGTAAACCAACGACTGCGAGGTGGCCGGCCCGCGCCACGAATGCCATGCGCTCGGCCGCCAAAGGATGCGTCGGACCACATACGGACCCTGGCGGCGCGCAGTTGGGCAATCTAACCCTTTTTGGCGTGCGAGCCGCGAACTTTGGAATTCGAGCGCTGGCTCTACCTAGACCTGCGCGGATTTTGTGCGTCCCCCATAGGCAGAGACATCAAAAAATTCTTTGCGGCCCGGTCAGCAGGTCCGACTGGCGAGACAGGCCGGGCGTAGCCAAAGCCTTGGGGGCAGGTCCCTTCAGCATGCGCTCTACCGGCTGACGACAGGAGGTCCAACTTGAAACTTGACGACGCCACTTTCCGGCAATTGCGCCGTCTCGCTCCGGTTCTCGATGACGTACTCAACGCAGGAGAGATCGAGCACGCAGACCAGGCGGTGAACCTCGCTTCACTTGCTCAGTTATGTTCACAGTTGTTCGACGCGTACCACGACCAACACCCTGGCGAGATTGCGCAAGCGCACCTCGACGCCCTCGAGTCGCAGTAACACATTTCCTCTGGACTGGCTGGCGACTGCAGGTATCGCCGATACATTCGAAGGACCTATCGCTTTTACCCAGAACGTGATTGCACGCCCATGCGTACAAGGCGACTTTCTGCAGACGCTCCTAAACCTAAAGGACAAGACCACCGTAAACGTGTTCCTCGTGAATGCCGCTGTCCCCGAGTGAAGTGGGAGCGCGATAACTACTCCACCCGCGAACGGGGCATGCGGCCGGTCCGCTAGCCTCGTACAACGCGGCGTCAGCTGTGCGGACAAGTACGTTCCGCCATTCTTTGGTCGAGTGTTTGCGTTGTCGCATAATCGCGTCGCCGATGAGCGCGTCGTCAACCTCGTATGCCTAAAGGTCAGCCGCGAGATGACTCAGATGGCGCCGCGTCAAAGTGACTTGTCGAGCATGCTCGACTGAGGTCTTGAGCTCGCCTCGGAGCGGGTGCCGCCTCCACTACGGACGCCCACGCACCTGGACCGGAAATCGTTGAGCAACAAGACTAAGTCCCTCTCGTTGGGTCGCCTGCCCGATGTGCTGTAGCCGGCGACCGAAACTACGGCCAACCACGACTGTGGCGGGAACCACTCAGCCCGAATCGCTGCTTCCTCGAATATACGAAGGCGCCCACTATCAAGATGAAATTCAGCTCGCATCGTGATGCCGTCGAACTGCTTGCTCGCAGAGATGGGTTCGTTCAGCATCGGTCGCTCCTAAGTGCCATTCAGCGGCCTGCGCCGTAGCGTGTGTCCCTCAGCGAGAGACCTGAGACACAAGACTGATACGGGGGCGCGTCTCGTTCTGCCGGTTATCGCACGTTGAAGCTGAACAGTGCGTCGAGAGGTGCTGATAGTACGTTTTCGTAGGGCGACCTCAAAGGTGAAGTGCAACACCTGTCTCGTGCCTTGATGAGAAACGAGCGGCGAGCGAAGCCATTCCAGTGTGCGGAGCGGTCGACCTATCTCTTTCCGCTCGCTCGCCTGACGCATTGCACGGTCGCACACGGTTCAGTAGCTAGCCCGAAGCGCGAGGAAAAATTGTCAGACGTCAGTTGAACACTGTTATTCAAGCTTCGTGCTCGTGCTTCAGAAGGTGCACAACATCCCTAATCAACTTGTTGGCTGAACAACCACGGTGGCTCAGGAACGCAACACGTTCCAGAACGGAAACCAGACGCCCGGAAACGAGCGGGCATGGTCCGGGGCAATCGGGTCATCCTGTATCTGGTCGGTGGTTGTCTCCGGCGCGCAGCTCGCCGACTCTACCGACGCTGCATCGGATTGTCTTGACGCATGCAGAGCCAGCGCACTATCCGCGATACGCTGAGCCAGCTCGACGCCGCAATCGCTGCCGAGCAACACGCCGAGAATCACGTCGCGGTTGTATTCTTGAGTCGCGAAACGCATCGCTAATGCGACCATGTTCGTGTATGCCACTGCTGCAGCCGCGAGAGCAGCGGCCTCGCGTTCAGCCTTCTCGTGCTTCTCCCGCTGTCGTTGCGCTTCGCGGCGTTCCATCTCCACGGTAAACACAGAGTCGTAAACTTGTCGTTGGGCTGGGGATGACAGGATGGCATAAGCGCTTTGAATGTCGAGGAACGCTGCCCTTGCCGCATTCTCCTGACCAACATTGCGGTCTGGATGCCAGCGCATAGCTGCCCTCCGGTAGGCCCGTTTTATTTCTTCGCCCGTTGCATGTGCCGGGATATCAAGGTCTCATATAACGTGGTCATTGCAACAACCTCAAACTTATCTGCAGACTTGGTGGTAGGAAGTGAAAAGCCGCTGAGCACGACGTGAATCTGCCTGATCGCAATCCAGTTAGTCTGTCGCGAGGACGATACCTGGGTCTTCGACAAGGAAAATCTCGTGCGGACGACGCGCCTGCACGGGATTCGTCTTTTGCCGCGGACGAAGTACATGAGTTGCGCACTGCTCTGACACGTCGTTCGAACAGCCAAATAGCGGCCAACCGTCGGCCGCCATGTAGACGCTCACGCCGTGGGGCCAGCACGTCTACAACTGAATAGGCTAAGCAGTGCCAACAAAATTGCTGCACCTTTCAATGTCTCGACGAGCAAGCGGACGATGGCGCTACCCAGTGCAATCCGATTGCACTTCAGGCCAACCGTGATGAAGGTGCCCACGATGATGTTTACAACCGTCCCGAGCCCACCGTCATTAACGATGCGCGCAGCCAGAGTATTTCACGTGAGAGACGTTCCATGACGTTATCCTCGAAGACGATGCGTCGCTTGCAGAGCGACGCAACAAAAGCAAGCGAGGCTCGCTTCTGTTGCCTTCACTTGGGCCAACCTGCAAAAACTTATTTCTTCTCGGTCGTCGCGGTCGTTCTAGCGACGGCATTTTTCGCTAACGCAGTCGAGGCGGAGGACGCAGCGGCAACATTGCTTTCCGCGATTTCTACCACCTGTTTTGCGGCCTTTTTGGCGGCCTCGTACGCGGAGCTTGCAGTCTCGCTGGCGGTCCCGATAGCGGACTTCCATGCGGACACGACAGCTTCGCTTCCTGCAGGCGCGTTCTTCGTGAGACTGTCAACGAACGTCTGCACGTCGTGCTGAGACTGCTTGAAATGCCCATCAGCGGCCGCCGTGAATTCGCCTTGGGTATTGGTGACGATTTCGGAGACGTGGCGCCAGTATGACTGCAGTTTTTCTGTCGCGGGTGGTGTCTGCAGCGCGAAGAACCCCTGCGGGTCCGTGGCCGACAAGGCCTTGCCGACGGTTTCCTGATTTTCGGCGAGCGTCGACTTGAGCACTTGCAGGTTCAACTCGACTAGCTTTTCGAACCCTTCGAAAGCCTTGAACGTGAGACCAAACAATGTGTCGAATGCAGCTTTCTGCGTGGCAAACAATTGTTCCGGGGCAAGACTGCTCATCAGTAACTCCGTAGGGTACATGCGGTTGAAGAGGTTAAAGATAATTTTGGTGCGGCGCAGCGAAAGTCCCATGTTAAGGATTGCCGGCCGAGTGTCAATCGTTTGTTTCCCTGCTTGACCGATATTCCAGTGAATTGGTCGCAGTGGAAAAACGCAGCAAAGTAACAACTGCCTTTCTACAAATAAAATCACTAATTTATTAATTATTTAATTGTGTGGTCATGCCGAAAAGCAAGTGCGATGATCTATACCGGTTCGAGTATCTGCCGAAATGCCTTGGCGGGTGGCATGCAGACGGATAACCAACTGGGAAGCGGGAAGGTTGTTCGTGAATTGTTTATCAGTTGACACAAGCCGGCGGCGCATTGACTATTAACAATGAAGTGAGAAGTCGTAGAGTCGCCAGATGCACAACCGGCGATTAACCTGCTTTAACAACGTGTCACAAGAGGGTCATTGTGAATGCGTAGCATTAACTGACGCCGCAAAAAAACGGCGCTGAATAGCATCAATATAAACAGAGAGACGCAGGGCAAATGGGACGGCATACTTTTTCAATCTGGCACCTCGAGCGCAGCCACGAGGACAACGCCCTTCGGCGCGCTATCGGAGCGCGCCTCGACCGAGCCTTCCACAAGGCCGGCATCAGTTCGGCGAAAGCAGCGAAGCGACTAAGCGTAAGCGAGAACGACGTGCAGTATTGGCGACGTGGAATTACGGTTCCGCCCCTCCACATCTTTACGCGTATGGCTGCCATCCTTGAGATCGACGTTCATTGGCTCTGTACGGGCCAGACGCAAATTGATCACGCTGGGGCTTTGTGAAAGCAGAAAAGCAGAGCCAGGCGGACGAAGAGGCGCAGCACGGTCGATGCGACCTTCGAATATTTCCTGAACACCCTCATTGAACAGTTGAGCAGGAGCGACTGGCCAGAAGCCGTAATCATTGTTCTAACGTTTCACGGAACGACATTAGAGTGCGACGCGGTTGAGGGCATATCGCGTAGCACCTGCATTACTCATCTGCTCGAGGGGCCACAACTGAAAGCGGTCAGCGGAACGCCCAGCGGCGTTGAATTTACGGCGCCGGCCGCTCCACACTGGTAGCCGCTCGATGCAGATATACAGGTTTTATTGACCGCGGTAAGGACAAAGAGGAAGAGATGTCCAAACGAATTGCGTACGTAACGGGCGGTATGGGCGGTATTGGAACCGCGATATGCCAGCGACTTCATACCGATGGGCTGACAGTCGTGGCGGGCTGCGGGCCCAATTCCCCTCGTCGTGAAAAATGGCTTGCCGAGCAGGCCGCGCTGGGCTTCACCTTCATCGCTTCAGAGGGCAACGTCGGCGATTGGGAGTCGACTGCCACTGCGTTTGAAAAGGTCAGGAAAGAGGTTGGAGAGATTGACGTGCTGGTGAATAACGCGGGTATCACCCGCGATGGCGTGTTTCGCAAGATGTCGAAGGAAAACTGGAATGACGTTATAGACACGAACCTGACGAGCCTTTTCAACGTAACCAAGCAGGTGATTGAGGCAATGGTCGCCAAAGGATGGGGACGAATAATCAACATCTCGTCGGTGAATGGGCAGAAGGGACAGTTCGGGCAGACAAATTACTCGACTGCCAAGGCCGGTATTCATGGCTTCACCATGTCACTCGCTCAAGAAGTCGCGACAAAGGGCATCACCGTCAATACCGTCTCGCCGGGCTACATCGGTACCGATATGGTTCGTGCTGTTAAACCCGAGGTGTTGGAGGCCATCGTCGCGAGCATCCCGGTGCGGCGTCTGGGGGAACCCTCCGAAATTGCGTCGATTGTCTCGTGGATTGCCGGCGACGAAGCCGGCTTCGCAACCGGCGCCGACTTCTCACTTAATGGCGGCCTGCACATGGGATAACGGGCGGTGAGGGACCACGCTCAAGCACCGGTAGAGGTGCTTGAGGGTTTCTTGGAGCAGTCAACCGAACTCAGGGGTAGCGCATGCCGTACCGCGTTCGGTCGCGGTGACCTTCGCGGGCGGGCTCTGGCTGTACGGCTCAGGCAGTGAGATGACGTCTCACAAGACCAAAATTCGGGGTATTCGGCATGCATCGAACATACAACTACAAAGACTTCACCATTGAGGTGGAGACTGAGGCGGTGGCCGGAATTGCTGGAGAAAGGGTTCCTGCGACAGTGCGATACATCGCAGACGTCAACATAACGAAGAGCGGGAGCCCCGCGGCCACTCGGCGCCTCCACTTCGGCGAGGACACAGAGCGCCCGTTCGGTACGCCAGCCGAGGCGTTGATGCGCGGCTACGGTGCCGCAGCAGCTTATCGACCGGATGAAGAACGCAGTCGACCTGCCGTCCGTGTCCAAGGAGGGTTGAGCTCAACGTTAATTTTCGCAGCGTTGGACATCGCCATCCGGACTCGTGGAGTCTGAATGGGCGCCGGCGTTCACCGACCAGTCAGCCGGTGCGGCGCTGCAATTGCTGCGGTCGCCGTTCCTGTCCCCTGCGCGCGAACTTCAGCGGTCAGCAGCGGACTTGCCGATGTATTCAGATAGGCGGTGACGCATCTCAGCAGGCCACCCGGTTAAAGTAGTCAGGTCACCGGATGTTGGACAAAGCATTGCCTCTCTTTGCCTATCTGGGGCGAGTAGTCAGAGATGCGGCTTCGAGTTGTCACGGACCAAGACGTCCAACGGAGTGGCGAGGGCCATTTTCATGTGGTAAAAGAGGAAGTCGCGACGCTTGGCCGAGCGATGGCAGGCGGCACTACCAAACGGAATTACGTCTCTTCTAGGAAAATCAGCAAATGGCAACGGGTATTGTGAAGTGGTTCAATGATGCGAAGGGCTTTGGGTTCATCACGCCCGACGGTGGCGGCGAAGACTTGTTCGCGCATTTTTCTGAGATTCAAGGCAGCGGCTTCAAGTCGCTGCAAGAAAATCAAAAGGTGAGCTTCGAAGTAACGCAAGGCGCGAAGGGTAAACAGGCCTCTAAAATCACGCCGCTGTAACACGTTGCAGCACGTTTGATTTGTATTAGCCGGTACTCGACCGGCCAGACAATGTCAGCGAAGATATCGTCCACTCCCGACCATGGGAATGGTTTTCCGGGGCAAGTCGAACCTCAAGCCTGCGCCTCCGGCGCACCGCTTCGCGGCCTCGGGCTTGACCTTCTCCTCGCTCCGGAAAGGCGGCTATCAAGTCGGGAATGTCGAAATGAACAGACACTGTCTGTCGAGTCAAGTGCTGCTGTCTACATTTTGATTGCAGGAAACGAAAGGCCCGCTGGTGCGAGCCAGTTGTTCTCCGGTTGCAGCCGCGCGCCGACGCGCGCCCATACACGTAAATCAAGCTGCCTCCAGAACCGGCTACGATGCTCGAACGCAACAGTCCTTCGAGCATCGCAGCCTCCGCAGTTGCAATGTCGATTAACGAGGCACGGCTAAGTTGCTCGGTGTGGACCCGCTAGAGCTGCGCATATCCCCACGTAGTCGGTGTCGCAAACGGCCCAGCCATGTCCACGACGTTCCGCTTCGTTTAAGAGCATTAGCGCGGCGTGTGCCGATTTAAAGTTGCTCAACGCGTGCGTCTCGTAGCCGCGCTAGCTCTTCAGCCACACATAAGATGCTCCTAATGTCGCAAACAGCTCTCGAGAGCCATAGCCGCGTTGGAAAGCGTCCAACGCGCTGTAGCATCGGAGCAAAATCGAAATGACCACGGGGTGCCATTCTGGCGAGCGGATATGGCTTTAGCTACGGAGTGTCCTGAGCTCCGCGTCCCGTCGCGCAAGCAGGTCTTTATACTGTGGCGCCTGCTTTTTCTGCTTCTGCGTCCACCCGTGAAGTATGGCTCCGGGAACCCAACCAAACATGAAAGCGAGTATCGCCAGTTGTCCAATATCGCCCCGCGGAGAGAGAATCACAGAGTATCCCAGCGCGGTAATCAACACTCCAATCACATAGAAGATGAAGAAGTGGGGTACTCGTTCGAGTGGCTTTAGCATCACATCGTAGTTGACGATGATTTGCTCGCGTTGCTTTGATTTGCGTGCCGCAGAAGCTTTTTCAAGAACCCTTTTGCGTGCCGCCTCTTCTGCGGCAGCCGCAGCTCTGGCGGACTCCTCCTTGCGGTCTCGCGCATCTTGTGCGCGAGACCGCTCCTGTCGTAACGACTCTCCGGCCGCCTCCTTGATGGCAGCAATCGCGCGCTCAGGCTTGCAGCGGAACCACTCCTTGCCGGCGCACAAGGCCTTGAGCTGTTTGTGCGCATCCTGCTCGACTGCGCGGGCATCGGTCACCTTCGCGGAATACTCGACCACAGGAGGATACGGAGAATGAGAGCCGTCAAGCTCTGACGCTCGCTCCTCCGGAGTCCGGGTGGTGAACCCGACCTTCACAAGCCCTGGCATTGCTTTGTTTGAAATCACATAGACGTAACCTTCCATCACGTTCCCCGTTTGTCGTTTTCGTCTATCGTTGCCATTCGTTGTATGTCATGGCCGAATGCTTTGGGTTGCCGAGTGACATCAGGCGCCGGCATCCATTTCTCCGGATTTTTCTCGTCAGGCAAAATTGAGAGGATTGCTTCGTCCAACGGGGTTATAGACGGCATGTTCTTTTTTCCTCTGGTTACCAAATCGTGAACCGCGCCTGGCCGACTACTGTCGAGTTTCGATTAGCGGCGGTATATACGCGTGCCGAATCTTCGCTCGGTTTGCAAGCGCAAACAGAACGAGACCAAGTTACATCCATGGCAGGCGGTGTTACCCTCACTTCGAGGCCGTCGTCCGCTCCATTGGCTTATTCAAATCGACCGTCTCAAGTGCCTGCAAGAAAAGCGCGATGTTGTTTTGGACGGCGCGATTGGCGGACTCCACCATACGGGTCGCTCCTGCGAACGCATAGTCGGCCGACACGGTCCCCGTAGACGTTATGTTTTGCGAATATATGACGTCGCCGTTGAAGCGGTTCTGCAGTTCGTACCGCGCGGCGACCTCCGTGGTCATCGACATGCCGAATGCGAGTGGCTCGAACTTCAAAATCTTCACGGAGAGATTTACCTTTTCCGGAGCATCGTCTCTAAAAATCGCCTTCTTGTTAAGCGATTCTTGAAGCGCGGTCTGCCACAGCTGCGGTACTTTGTTTTCGATGCCTGCGGGTATCTTGCCCGTCGCTTCCTCCGGTCTAGCGACCGTTACGGTCATTGACCGTAGTTCGGCGTCCAATTTCCGTGTCGACGAAGTAACGTTCGGTACCGAAAAATTCACTGGCGGCATGGGCGCGCATGCGGACAGCGCGGCCAGTGCAGCCAGAGCAACTGCAAGTCTTTTCATTTTTTTCCCCGGAGATTGTTCTTGTTTGAGCAGCGCCTTCCTAGATCGTCTGAGACTCTGCCCTTATTCGTCGCGAAGTCACGTGACGCGAATCGCCGTCGATTCTATGGGATACAAGTGAGCGGACCGTTGGCCCGCGAACATTTAACCAAGCTTTCCGGCATCCAAAGGAGGGGCCTCTATTCAGTGCGGCGCCGGCCAAATGCGGTGCCAAGCCAATTCAAACCAGAGCCTGCGCAAAAGCCCACATCAACCTGTGCTGAGGAGATTCTCCAGCGCTTTCATCGTAATCGGCTTGACAATGCAGTCATCAAAATCTGACATGCAGCTGCTTCCCTTCAACTCAGCATGCCCTGTAGAGCGACGATACGAATTCTTTCGGTGCGCCTATTGCTCCGAAGCTCGCGGCACACATCACGGCCATCCGCATCAGGCAGGGCTGATATCCATCAGAATTAGGTCGAAGATTTCTTCAGAACAACGTTGCAAAGCGCTGGCGCCGTCGTGTGCTGCGCACGCGCAGTGCCCCGCACCCTCTGCGATGTCGACGAGCATGTCCGCACAGGCTATGTGGTCGTCAACGAATAAAATATTCATGTTGCTGCTTTTCTCCCGTAGGCGCTCTGGATTGCGCGGAGCATGCCGCAGCGGAGGCGGTACCGGCTGTCAACGCTGGAACGCCCCTCCGAATCGGGAAAAACCGAGCTTTGGTTGCGAGAAAACGACTCGTTCCAAAGGTGTTACGAGCCGACGACAATCCCTTTGACTCCACATTCGCCGGTCCATTAAAGCCTTCTTCCGTTGCTTGGGAAACAGGGGCGACGGAAGGTCCGGCTTATACGAGACGAAGGTTTAAATCGTCGTATCCACCCAGATGCGGCCCCAACGAGTCGCGTAGGTCACCGCCTGCTCATGGTCGAAAAAATAGTCGAGTGCGGGGAAGGAGTGCGGCGCATGGCCTGGCTTCTGAACGACAAGGTCCGCAGCGAGCAGACCGCCATGTAACGGACACGTGCTTGCCGTAAGCAGAAAACCGCGATGAGCGGTTGTAGATGGTGCTGTCATCAATACTCTCTCTCTCAGGTGACCGCCTTCGTCTTTGCGAAGGTGTTTGCAATGATGCCGTCGAATGTCGCAATGATTTGTTACGTCAATGAGGCACGTGTCACACAACACTCAAAGGCAGTCGCATTCTAGAGTGGCCACTCTAATTCCGACACCCGGATTAACGCTGAATTATCGGAGGAATCGACGGAGCGAGCAGGTCAGGGGTCAACGAGTGATTGGTGGGTTAACCCTTAATATCCGAAACAGTTGGTTGCTGTATCTTGTTACTGGGTTTGGCGTTTTGCAATAAACATACGACTAATTCGGCTATCGTGACATTAAGCAGACGGAAACGTTGGTAATGACGTGTGTAGAACAGAATTAGCTGAGAGAGAATGATGAAAGCCGCCACCACGAAAGGGACTGGTGTCAGTCCTTACACTCCCCAAAACGTCGACCTTGCTATCACACATCTAGAGCGAGTCATGTGCTCACAGGGTTCGGATTCGATATTCGCTCAAACTTACTGGCGCGGTCGAGTTCTTCAAATATATGCGACGCTGGGATTAGTGCAAAAACAAGAGGAACGGCTACGTCGCTTGCTTGACCGTCTGGCGACCGGCCCCAATGACCTCAACCTCGGACGAGGTAACCATGGAAATTCTAGATTCGGATAACTAACAATTATGGGCATCAGGGCGCACCTCGAACACCTCGTTATATGAGGTAGGTCGGACTCGCCGACTTCTTAGAAAAATCAAATGCTCCACTCGACGATACTTGACTTTCCCGCGCGCTCGGCGCGCCTGCGTAGACATTGGATTTGTCGTCAGGACATCGCGCGATGAAACCGCACTTACTACAACAAGACTCTCTACTTACTATTTGGCGCACGCTGTCGGTCCGGCGCGACCTCGATAACGTCGCATTTGAGCTCAGTGCGGCCGGCGATATGTTGGTTCGAGATGAAGACCCCTGGCATCAGATATTTAAGACTGACGTGTTTTGCCAGCTCGCCACCCAACTGGGTCCTCGTGTGGCGCTACGCCTCCCAATCGTCACCCGGACTTTCGGCGTCCGAGTTCCCGATGTGGTCTGGATGCCGGAGGAGAAGTGGCCCGACGATGATGCAGAGCAAGGGACCAATCCCTTAGCCTTCGCCCCGGACCTGTGCGTGGAAGTGCTGTTCGGCAATGCCGTGTGCGCAATCAGTCTCGGCAGCAGGACGCACGCCTATCTTTGCAGCGGAGCGGAGGAGGTCATCGTGGTGGGTGCCGACGGGACCGTAGAGTTTCGTGGCCGTGAAGGCGTGCGCAGCCGCTCGGTGTTCAATGTAACGCTTGACCTCGATACCTGCCTTCCTCCGTACGGTCGGACCGTAACGGCGTCCTCTGCAGCCTCGCTGCGCTAAGGCGTCTCGAGAAGGCTGCTGTTCGCACTCAGTTGGCGGCGGAGGGCGCAGCGGGATTCCCTTTCTTGGTTATCAAATAAATACTTCATGTCGAGGGCTGCCCTAGCTCTGACTCGTAAGTAGTTTCGATGAGTTGTCGATGATTTTGTTGGGGCGTACCGTAAACCCGTTGCGCGACAGTGCGGCAGCAGCGCACCCCGGCCGACTGCAATATGAGGCGGCGGTCCTATCGTTCCGTGACGTTCGTTTTGCCGGAGGCGGCAGCATCATGGCACACCGCGTCTACGTCGACAGCACCGATGACTTCATCATGTGGCGGGCCATCGATGCGATTAAGCCGGGTTCGACACCTCGAGTCCTGGTGGTCGACGACTATCCCGTAGGCGCAGATGCCCTGCAACTGCTACTGGAGCAAAATGGGTTTGAGGCTCGTACGGTCAGCGACGCGCGGCTGGCGTGCGCGGTCGCCGAAGAATGGCTACCCTTCGCTATCGTCGTAGACGTTGTGATGCCCGGCATGACGGGGTTTGAACTAGCGCGTCGGCTCAGGGAAAGGGAGCTCACGCGCGAAATGCTGCTGGTCGCATTCACCGCGCGGGCCTCACAGGCTGACCGGGCCCGGTCACTCGAAGCTGGCTTTGATGTCCATTGCGCAAAACCCCTCACGCCTAGCCGATTGTTGACAGTGCTCGGGGCCATTATTGGCAGGTGAAGCGAGTCGTTTGATGCTGTGGTCAATGGGCGTATTTCTGGGGTTTGCTGCCAGCGATATCCTTCGCCTATAAATGACCAAGTCTCTTTAAAGTGGTTTGATTATCTTGCTACCCAAGAACATCCGGGATGCTATGTTCGAAAAATTTCCCGCGCAGGATTGAGAGTCTCGGTCGCTCAGCAGCTTCTGTTTCAAGCGGTCGCGCAGTGCTTTGACCGGAGCGGACCGTATTGTTTAGCAAGACATATCGAGGTCTGCTGTTCGTCACATTGAACACGTTTCGCGCTAATTTGTTTAGATCTGTAGGATGCCTGCCCTTGACCGTGCGCATGGGCGCGCGCCATAGGAGCATGCGGGCAGGCGTCGTGCAAATCCCGACGGAGGAAACCGCGGAGCGTCCCGGGTGGGGCTGTAACCTTTATCGCTATGGGGATTGGAGCGGTCGCACGCGACGTCGGGATGACGGTGAGGTCAGGCGAACCGGGTTGATGTCGAGGGGATGCACGTTGGCGAAGCTGTCGGGCGGGTGTTTCCCGGGGGTACGTGGCGCGAAACCGCCTGATCCATGTGAAGGACCCAACCGTCCGCTATCGGGCCCGTTGCCGGAGAGCCGAGGGTCGGTGTGGACGTCTCGAAACACTCGCGCTCATGCTGCGGCTCGCTGTGCGGGTGGTGCGCGGATCGGTGCACTGCGTTGGAGGACGTCGATGACGATCATCGGCGCGCCACAGTGCCGGCAGATGAAGCGCAGCGGGAGATTGCCGGGTGGGTCATCGGCAGCGGCGGCCCGCGCGCAGGTGGCCGTAACATGCAGCAGCTCGCGTATCTTGGCGAGATTGTGCCGGCGCACGGGATTGGCCAGCAGGCCATAGTGGCGGATTCGGCGGAAGCCGCCGGGCAGCACGTGCAGCAGGAAGTGACGCATGAACTCATCCGCGCCCAGGGTCATGGTCTTGTAGCGGGTGCGCCCCTTCGCGCGATAGCCGCTTCCAGCGGAAGGTGACGCCGCGCTCATCGAGCGCAACGAGCCGCTGGTTGGAGATGGCCACGCGATGCGTGTAGCGTGACAGGTAGGCGAGCACCGCCTCGGGTCCCGCGAACGGGCGCTTCGCATACACGACCCATTCACATGCGCGTAGCGGCGCGAGCCACTGTGCGAAGACGGCCTCGAGCGCTTCGCCGAGCGTGCGCGCGTCGATCTCGCGCTCGGGCGTTGCAATATGCCGCTGAATCGAAGCAGCGAAGAAGATGTGCGCCATGGCGGGGTAGCTGCGCGGGAATGGCCGTGTCCGTTGCTACTGTAGTTTAGGCGATCCGCCGTGTGCTTCGGGGCATCGCCATACGCCAGACCATAGGTTGCGCCTCCGAAGCGGCCGTTGTGGTGTCGCGAGTCCGAAAGGCGGGTCAGGGCCGGCGCCCTCCGTCCGCGTGTCGCCGAGCCGCCCGAGCGGCGCTGCCGCATCATCGGTCTGGGTCCGGCCATCTAGAGACGTTGGACCACGCTTTCACTCCGACGTTCGAACGTCGGCTCCGCCCTAGACAAGAGACATTCGCGGCCGATTGAGCGTTTCCCGCCGTCGGCCACCTCAGATATTCGGCCTGAATACTACGGTTCTAGTTACTGGCTGTGCTGAACATTAAAAAAACTCATCGCCTGAATCGCCAATACTCGGGTGTGATCGGCACTCGTACCGACTCCAGCCTGAACCCGCTACTGGCCCGGAGTCCGTTTCTCGATTAGGTATCCTACCGGCAGATAGCGCGAAAATCTCTGCGCAAGGGTTGAAATTTCAATTGCGGAATTTTTGGCGCTAAGTGGGTAGCCGTTATTTTTATACAGTACCCACAGCGTCGCCATGTTCGCCGAGATAACCTTGATGCGCCTCCACGGAAAGCCGATCGATCAGCATTAAATCCGTTCGGCACAAGCGGTGTGGCCGATATCATCGTTTCGCACGAAAACGTGATGACCTTAGATGACGCAGGCCCGAGGCTTGACCTTTTTTGACGGATGCCTATTCTGATGAATGTGTGCCCTGCGACGTTGCGACGGATACGTGCGGCGAATGTCGGGAGAGCGCTGGATTCATCTGCTGCACAATTTCGCGGAGGTCGCCTCGAACTCGTCGTGGGCTACCTTGTTGCGGCCCGGCTGTCCTTGCCGCGTGCGTTGCGTTATCGGAAGCAGCGCACCGGGGCTCCGCCTTAGCTAGTCAAAGCCGGAGACAGCTACGCGTACCTGAAAGGAGGCGCAGCATGGACATTGAAACGCTGAGACGTCTTGTCGAGGAAGCGGGGTTCGTCCTGCGCGGCAGTGTCCACCACCAGTGGAAGGGCGAAGCCCCGGCCATTCCGGCGGAGGCAGGCGAGATCGTCGCGATACGGATGGAGCACATACTGCGCAGCACGCCTGTCTTGCGAAGCCTCGCCGGTCATGACGCCCTGGTGATCACCAGGCACGCTGATGAGTTACGGCAGTTGCGCAGCCCGATCCTGTTCACCGAATGCATTTCCCTCGGCCAGCAACTCTTGCTGCGCGAGATCGGTCATGTCGAGACGTCCGACGAAACCTCTCGCCAGGTGGCAGAGGCGATCACGGAGGCGGACGAGCGTCCATTGCTCGATCGGATCGCCGGTGCCGTCCTGATTGTGACGGGAGAGGTGGTCGAAAGCGAGGCGACTGAGAGCGCCCGATCGCCGGAGTCAGAGCATGACCCGATGTGGTGGGTCGCTCGCGTCGCTGTGAAATCCGTCCTCAAAGGACGCAAGCCTGCCAGTAAAATCGAGGTACTGTTCGCAAGCAGCACCGACATCGCGTGGTTCAAGTCGCCCAAGCTATACACCGGGACGAGCGGCATTTTCCTTCTGCGACACGTAAGGGAAGACGAAACTCCAAAGGAGGTGCCACGCACCGCCTATGAAGCGATAGATCCGCTCGACCTTCTTCCCGCCGAGCGGCTTGCCGAGGTAGAACGCGCACTCGGCGAGGACAGGGGAGACCGCTGACATGCCCGACACCGTTAGCGTCGTTAATATCATCCCTAGTCTGTCCAGCGGGGAGTCCAATCAAGACAGTGAGCCCAATTTGGCCGTCAATCCAGCCAATCCCCTGGAAATGGTGGCGACGGCCTTCACGCCGAGCCCAAACCTCAGCGCCACGAACTCACCAGTTTTCTACTCGAATGACGGCGGCCTCACCTGGAAGCTGATGGACATCATTCCGGGCACCCCCGTGCGCGATCAGACAATGCGCTTTGCGACGGAAAGCGGCGTCCTGTACGGAGGCGTGCTCTGGGGGTTTGGGAGTAGCACAAGCACGATCAATTTCGACATCCTGCGCACAAACAACTTCTCGGGCGCGACCACGATGACCGTGCTCGCGAACCGGAAGAACGACGACCAGCCATTTGTGCAAGCGGCGACCGTCCCCAGCGGGTCCGATGCGGGCAAGGACCGGATCTACGTCGGCAGTAATGACCACAATCCTTCCAACATCCCTGCGACGATCGATCTCTCACTTGACGCTGGAGTCGCTGCACCTTCGACCAGCACAGTCGTCATAGAGGGGCGGACCGTTTCGCGAGACTGGCCGCAAACGCGGCCCGCCATACATCCGGATGGAACAGTCTACGCACTCTTCTACGCCAATATCGGCGCTGCATTCGACGTGGTCATCGTCCGCGACGACAACTGGGCGAGCACCGCCACGCCATTCAAGGCCTTAACTGATCCAGGCGACCTGAAACAAGGGGTTCGCATCACGACTGGCGTGAACCTGCCGGGTTTTTCAGTACTCTACATTGGACAGCAGCGTATCGATGGCGATCTCTCGATCGCGGTCGATCCGAACAACAGTGCTACCGTCTACGCCTGCTGGGGCGACTACAAGGGCGGAACCTATTCGATCTTCGTCACCAAATCGGTCGACTCGGGCGCAACATGGTCGCCCAGCTTGAGGAGCATCGACAACGCAACCAACCCCGCGTTGGCGATTAACACTGCCGGCCGGGTCGGTTTTCTCTACCAGCACGCCACCGGTCCCTCGTCGAGCCAGAGATGGCAAACGACGCTCGAGCTGACGACGAATGACTTCGCCTCTACTACCACCTACATCCTTGCCAACACGCCTGCCAGCGCACCTGCAAAGGCAGGGGATCCCTATCTTGGCGACTATCTTTACATGATGGCGGTTGGCCACTCGTTCTACGGAATCTTCAGTGCCAACAATACGCCCGACCTCGCCAACTTTCCGAACGGGGTGAGTTATCAGCGCAACGCCGATTTCGCGACGAAGACGCTGCTGGACCTGAGCAACAATCCGGTGTTGATCTCGATTGACCCATTCGTCTTCAAGGTGGTGCCCGCCGTTGGGCGCGTTGTTACGGCGATTGCGGATACCGGCAATTTTGGCCGCGTGTGTCCAGGCTCCTTCGTCGATCAGGAACTGACGATCGACAATGGCGGCAACGGTCCGCTACTGATTTCGAATATCAGCGCAGCACCTGCCGACTTCCAGTCGCCGAGCGTGCTAGCGTATCCGATCAAACTCGGCGTTGGTGATGCGATAGATATCCCCATCCGGTTCGCGCCGCTTAGCCCAGGGGCGAAGGCGGGGACAATCACTATCATCAGCAACGACCCTGCCAGTCCGCACGTCGTCAAGGTTTCCGGTGACGCGCTCGCACCCCGGCTCAGCGTTGCCATTGCCAACAGCGGCAGCTTCGGCAAAGTTTGCGTCGGCCACTTTGCCGATGAACCAGTGGTACTCAACAACAGCGGACACTGCCCGGTGACGGTAATCGCTATCGCGTCCGCGGGTCCGTTCCTGGTGCCGCAGGTTCTATCCTTCCCGCTGCTGCTCGGCTCCGCAGACTCGCTGGTCTTACCGATCCGCTTCGCGCCGACAAGTTTAGGGCCTGCGACGGGAACGATCACGGTGACGAGCAACGACCCAGGCAGTCCGCACACGGTGAGAGTGAGCGGCGACGCGCCCGCGGGCCGACTCGTCGTCACCGGCTCGCTCTGCTTCGGTGGCGTACAGGCCTGCTGTCGCGCCGAGCGGACGCTGACCGTCTGCAACATGGGCGAGTGCGCGCTGCACGTAACCGGGGTCGCGTTCGGGCGGAAGAATCCGCACTGGAAACTGATAAACAGCCCCTTCCCGGCAACGTTGCCGCCGGGCGCTTGCCTTGGCGTCGTCATACGATACAAGGCCATGGAGAAGTGCCCGATCGCATGCGAACTGGTGATCACCAGCGACGATCCGACGACACCGGTCAAAAAGATGGACGTGATGGCCTACACGATCTGGGACAACTGTTGCAGGCAGGACTGCGATAAATGCGGTTGCAACGGATGTGACAGATGCCGATGCAAGGGTCTCTGCGAAGGTGCGGCGGATGACTGTTGCGCGGACGAAGACGACGACTAACAGTAGGGAAGCAACAGACGAGACTTGTTACTGGCCGTTGCGGGACGTATGTGGAGGCCGGTAACAACACCACTTTGGGTCGAGATGGAACGGACACCACGTTCCCTTCGAAGAATTTCTTGGGTCGAGGCCTGCGATGAAGAGAAACTTTCGACGCCGATTCTGGGTAGAGGCAGTTCTCGCTCTGGTTACCGGCCTGCTGGGCCTGATCACGCCGATCTGGCCAGATTGGATCGAGATCCTGTTCGACTGGGATCCGGATCAACACAGCGGATCGGTTGAATGGCAGATTGTTGGCCTACTGTTGCTCATTACTGTGGCGATGGTTGTTGCTGCCACTGTTGAGTGGCGACGAACGCCAGCCGAGACATCGTTGTAGCGTGATTTCAACGACATGGCTTTAAAGCAGCTATGAGCTATCGCTGTTAAAAAACATCAGCACTCGTCGCAACCAGGTACCGTTGCTGCACGGATGGTGGGACGCAGGTCTGCCTTTTATCGGCACGTCTACCGTACTTTTCCGAGGCTTTCCTCGCGAATGCCAACCGGGGCGAGCCAAATGAAATTCAGCGTCTGAACCGCCCCGGTTTTCGTGGAGGCTGCTTGGTTTAAGTTAATACGGGTTCAACGGCGGATGTTTCAAGTTGCCGGTAGTAGTTTGCCTCAGCTTCAGCGGGCGGGATATAGCCAAGCGGTTCCATCAGCCGATGGTGATTGAACCAGGCCACCCATTCCAGCGTTGCCAACTCGACGGACTCGCGTGTTTTCCAGGTGCGGCGATGAATCAGTTCAGCCTTGTACAAGCCGTTGATCGTTTCAGCGAGGGCGTTATCGTAGCTGTCGCCCCGACTGCCGACCGACGGTTCGATGCCCGCTTCGGCGAGCCGCTCGCTATAGCGAATGCTGACGTATTGCGAACCTCTGTCGGAGTGGTGTATCAGCGTTCCGTCGCCGCCTGGTCGCCGCGCGTAAAGCGCCTGTTCAATCGCATCCAGAACGAAGTCCGTGGTCATCGACGTGCTGACGCGCCAGCAAACGATCCGCCGAGCGAACACGTCGACCACGAACGCGACGTACAACCAGCCCTGCCACGTCGAGAGTGGAGTAAGAGGCAGGGCGTAGTCGAACTATCTCCCTGCCTCTCCTCCCCGAACCGGACTTGCACCTCTCAGCGCATCCGGCTCTCCATTTAAGTGTTGCTCATAGCAAAGTCGACATCAGAGTAGCGCGATTCGATGGTGCTGCGTTTCTCGTCGCGCAAGATGAAGGGATTTTCCGCAGGGTTGCGCCAGGTGAACCGACCCTTGCGGCTAGTAACAAGACGCCGAAGCGCCACCGCCCCATACCAACCGCGACTATTTTGGCCTTGAAGTACCCATGTCTTCGCCTGTCCCGCTTCAGGCCGCTGGACGTGGTCGCGCATCAACGCTGGGAAGCCGCGCCGATACTTTTGTGCGAGCCAATAGCCAAACTTCCAGAAGAGAGTACGGTCCAGCTTGACGAACACGGTAGCCGTGTAGTCGGTATATTGATAGAAGGCAGCCCAGCCAGCAATTTGCCGATTTAGACTTTCCAACAGATCCATCCGATTCATACTGTAATTGCTAGATAATTGCTTGACTAGCCTCTCGGCGAAGCCCCGATACTTCTCCCACGGAATGGTCGTCACAGGCCGCATGCGGCCGCGTGATCCTCGCTTGCGGATGATGCGGTGACCAAGGAAGACAAAGCCGTCGTTCACATGCGTAATATGGGTCTTCTCCATATTTAGCGTGAGCTTTAGTTCGCCTTCGAGGAATCCACGGCACGCTTGGCGTACTGCTTCGGCGTGCTCGCGAGTGCCTTTGACCACGATCACAAAGTCATCCGCATACCGACAGTAGGCTTCTATGGGGCATTGAAAGTCAAGCCCTTGGTGATCTGCTTCCCGTGGGTCAGTTACCTCCTTTGAGGGTGCTGCAATTGTCCACGGTCGACCAGCGGGTCGCCTGTCACGACCACGACG
>Ga0153932_1000141_pt1 | contig 33729 bp, 25 predicted proteins | sample TSNJ016MetaG_FD_102273 | JGI IMG/M metagenome (GOLD analysis project Ga0153932, IMG submission 102273) | Attine ant fungus gardens microbial communities from New Jersey, USA - TSNJ016 MetaG | ecosystem: Host-associated > Fungi > Mycelium > Unclassified | place: USA: New Jersey, Wharton State...
AGGCACAGTCGGATAGTGACTGGGCAGCTTCGACCAGGTTTCGCCGGTGGTGAGAATCCACAGCACGGCATTCACGATCGTGCGCGGTTGCGCACGCGGACGGCCGCGCCGGTGTTCGCGGACTTCTCCTTCGGTCACAAGGGCGGCAACTAGTGCCCACTCTTCATTGCTAAGTTCGTCGAAAAACATTGCGTTGCTCCATGCAGCCGGGCTGCGCTGCGCATTGTTGAACCAAGCGTAGCGGGCGTCTTTTCTGCCCGCAAAACGGAGGAATCAAGAAATTTCGGTTATTCGCAAACGTTTGCTAAAAACGACAAGATGGTGCACGTAATCTGCATCAAATCCGCTAGCTGGTGCAAAACAGGTCCCAAAGCGGCGCACAACCCGGTCCGGGCACTTGCGTATGAAGATTATTGCAGGAAGCATACCATCCTAATGGTTTGCCCGAATATGACAAAGCAGTAGATTTTTAGCGACTCTTATCAGAAATAATTCTTACATTTTCAAGTAATTTATTCCGATTCGGCCATTAACGTTCTCAATTCGGGTATTAAGCAAATCCAGAAAAACCGGCGTCTATCCTTAGCGCTCGATAAGCGCGTCCGATCAGTTCCATATCTGATTTCCGATTACTGGCTTGTATACCTTCCAATTCAGGAACGTGCAAAGAAACAGGCTTGCAGCTCGGATAGTCACGTATCCGCAAATCTGGCGCAATGGTAGTGAAGAACGCTGTGGTCGGAATATTGAAGCCGGCCGCTATATGAATGGCGGCTGTATCCGGTGCCACCAGATAAGCGGCGTGCTTGATCCACGCAAGGAAATCCGCCGTGTCAGGGGCATGCGAGGTGAGGTCGGCGTAAAGCGGGTGATCTATCGCGCCGAAGCCTGCTACAGGGAGCCTGTAGCGCTGCCACAAAGTTTCTACGAAGTCCTTATGCACGGCCGCAGGGATGCTGCGCACGGGCGTACTGGCGGTCGGGCACAGCAATACATAGTCGCCCTTGAGCGCCTGAGGCCGTGGGAGTACCAACTCCTGCAGCCAGTGATTGCGCTTGTCGATCGCCGGGATTTCGTCGGCCTTTACCCCCATCGCATCGAGAAAGAAATCGATCATCGGTAGCGAGGCGAACTTCGGCCAGAACAAATGATTGCCTAAGTCGATCCGTAATCCGTTGTAAGGAATGGCATCCAGCTTCACGGGCAAGTCGATGACGGAACCCAGTAACGGAGCCGCCAGCTCGTAAAGACTCTTTACATAGCCAGGCGCATAAGCCGGTCGATAAATCGTGAAAAAAATATGCGGAAACTGTGTCTTGATAGCCACAAGCGCGGTAAGGCCGATTATGGAATCTCCTAGTGTCACACCCATGCCATTAATCACGTGTACGTGCGACACAACGGCGTAATCCGGCTTAAATTCGGCCAAGGCGGCATTACAAATGCCATTCGCAAGACCCAGCGTGCGATAACCTTCCGCTGAGCTATTCGACACTTCGAGATCGTAGGGCGCCAGGATCTCGTCACACGGCGAGAGCAGCGACCCTGGATTCGTTAATGCGGAGGCGGCGTCCAACAACTGCGGCGTCACGTTGTGGATCTCAGTTGGTGCGGCAAGGTGCTTGCCAGTTTTCGCTGCATGGCCGGTTGATACTCCTGTACCCAGCGGTGTAGGTCACGACTCGCTCGATCGGATCAGATGGCACGCCAGATCCACGATCCCTCCCGGCTCCACTTATATCAGAGATAAAGTTCTCGCCACTATGGCCCATGCTCAATGCCTGCGGCACGATTGGGCGCTGCTTCGGGGATGGGTTGGTCCAGAAGCGTGTGATCCCCGCATGAGCTACCGCCATCGGGCCACCCTTCGCGATCTGCTTCAAGAATTTCGGCGTTACGCTTCTGGGCCTAAACGAATCGGCATTGACCCCGCCGTCGATCCTGGCCGGGCTCGCGGCCAACATGAATTTCGATCGTACCCGCAGGTGCTACCGACCAATATAACCTGCCCGCGTTAGCGCAGGACAACAACTCCGGACGCGGCGAACATACGACCGGGGCTTTAAAAGGGCATACAGGAACAGGACAGGTAAAGGTTGTCCCCGGCTGTGCCTCAAGCGTTAGGACCGGCAAATTTACCCAACGGGAAACCGCCGACGAGAAACAGCAACTCGCCGACGCCTGCCCGCTCCCCCGAATGTTTGACCCGCCGCAGGCAGGCCAGCCAAGTCCGCAATTTATTCAAGGACCATCTGTCGACAGTTCGACGCGCACTTCGCCGACACTCAATACCTGGCCCTTTGGCGAGTTCGGTCCATTCACCCGTACGAACGAGACCACAAGGTTGTTCAAATTGGCGACGCCTAGATTCTGCAACACGTCAGACGCCGAAAGTATCAGCGTACCGCCATTGTGATGAATGGCACCCGATGCTTCAAACGGTCCGAATGTCCCCACGAAATGTGCCGGGCTGTTGACATCCGCGTCACCTGCGGCAGGAAGGTTGAGGTAGATATTGTAGTAATAGCCACCTGCTTTTCCCGCGCTGGTAACAGCCACGTTATCCAGCACAATGTTCGGATACCTGAACGTGGTCGTGGGTGACTGAACGTTTGGTGTCACCGCGTTGGCAGCGGTCGCGGCATTCGCGGACACTGCGCCTTGCAGTGACGAGACTGACGCCGCCGGCAATGAAATACTCGCGCTGACCGAATTCTCGTTGAGCGTCACATTCGCGACACCACCGAGTGAGCGCCTGTTTGTTGCGATCGTGCGCGCCGGCGTCGTGGCAAAGTTGCCGATTGCAGGACGCACAAGAATTGGCACAAGTTGTGCCTGCACCCGGATGATACGTCCTTCCTGCGCATTCACCGGAAGGGCGGTTGGCACGTTGTCGTTCGAGTAGTCGTAGTTCAGCAATGAAGGCATATACGTCATCGATTTGGCCATGGTGAGGCCTGACGCGTAGGTGAACGTTCCGGACCAGTATGAGCTGTTGGGCGCCGGCAAGATCGTCTGGGGCTGCTTCGACCACGCGTGCCATAGCCGGTCAACGTTCGCGTGGTGAAGATAGAAGATGGGATCTGTAGGCGACTGCATATCGGCCATCCACCCGCCGATTATGTTGTGCACCGGATTGTGAGGCGCAGATTCGAACGATGCTTCATACGAGTTCGACGTCCCACGCTGGAAATTGACGACGTTTTTCGCCCACGGCGCGAGCGTTAGTGCGGCATAGACGTCCGCGTTGACTCGGCCCGTCACATACAGGGGATTGCTGCTGGCCGCGTCCGTGAACTCGCTCGGCATGGTCGGGTATGTGAAGTAATCCCAGTACGGCAGCGTGAGCGTGCTGTCGCCCGAGACCGTCCGCAACTGCTGTTCAAAATAGTATATGTAGCCTCTGTGCCACGCGAGAAAGTACGGCACCATGTGTGGACAGTTATTAAGGTGCACATTAACCCAGTATGTCCACGACGTGGGCTTCGTCGCGTCAGTTGCCGCTTTCATCAATTTCACTGCATTCAAAAACGATGCATAGTGAGGTGTCAGTTTAAATGCTTGCCATTCCAGACGAATCGATGTGGTTGTTGCGCTGACTGCCGGTAAAGGAAGCGCCATTAATGCAGCGGCGGACGCAGAGCCCTTCAAAAAGGCACGCCGGTCAAACGTATTGGTTGTCATGTAAATTCTCCTCGGTTCGGAGATGTCACGCAGGGTTACTACTGCCTGGGGACGGGGCCGTTGCCTAAGCCCGTTTGTGGCTCGTTGCACCCAGACTAGTTAACGATAGCTGACCTCCTGTGAATGGATTGAGCTATCGGGTGAGAAACGTGCGCAACCTCACATTTCACCCCACTGGAATCGGGAGAAGATAAGTATTCCTTCACGAGGGCCGATAATTGATAAACGCCGAGCTAAAATATTACTAGCGAGGCTGCTCAGCCAACGCAGACGGTAAGTTTGCTTAAACTTCGTGCCTCTGCCCGGCGCAGACACCGGGCGCGAATAGCGAAGAATGCAGTCGGTATGAACTCGTACTTTTAACGATTTACCATGTCAGTCCTTGCAGAAAATAGACCGTTGATTGCCGCGTGATGCGCTTAGAGCGCTCCCGCCATAACACTGTTTCGTCAGCTGAAGCGAGTCCTGACTTTGCACCATTGGGTTATCCACCAATGCCTGAAGACTCGCGAAGCTCACAAAGTGTACGTTGCTTGCTGGATAAACCATCCATACCCTTGGGAGAGGGATGCAACGAAAGGCAGATCACGGCGAGACTTCGGGTCGCTTTGCCGCACGACGTCCGTGCCAAGCATGAGCGGCCTTTACGCTCACACAGAAAGTCCAGGAAGGGAGAAGCAATGCGCAACGCGGAGTCGCAGGTCGAAATTATCTGTGATTCGGAGCGCTTTCGAGCGCTACGAGATGAATGGGACGATCTGTGGGTGAGAGCGAGTGGCCAGTACCACGAATCCTTTCTGACGTGCTGGCAGAGTTGGCTGGATATCGCAAAGCCCCGAGGCAGCAAATTGCGTTGCATTGTTGCCCGCAAAGACGGTCGGCTCGTCATGGTGTGGCCGCTTGCCCGTTCGACACATGCAATGTGGAAAATTTTGCGTCCACTGGGCCCTGAAGCTGCCGACTACACCACCATTCTGCTCGAACCAGGCGCCAACGCCAGGGCGCTGACGAGACAGGCGTGGAACGCAGCCCTGACGCTCTGCGGGGCGGACGTAATTCAACTGCCCTATTTCAGTAGTAGGACCGAACTCCACATGCTCGTGTCGGAAGAACGGCATCACGTCTTCGGAGACGCGCGCCAGGCGTCTGTTGCCCGACTCACTGCTGAAGCCGACTGGTCATCGTTTTGCCGCTCGCTCGGTACACTGTCCGGCAAAAAACCGGGTGCACTCGAAAGGCGACTGGCGAAACAAGGCACGGTTAATGCGCGCCTTCTCTCGCCTGACGACGTGGAGGAAAACGCCAAGCTCGTCGAATGGACGCTCTTGCGTAAGCGCGAATGGGCGTCGCGCGTCGACAAGCGAGGCGCGTGGCTTTACTCATCACGCTATCGTGATTTTCTCGTCTCGCTTCTCAATGCACAGGAGCGCAAGCCGATCGCACGCCTTTGTCTGATCACCGTGAATGGGGAGCCCGTCGCGACAACGATCGTTGGCATCGGCCAGTCGTCAATCAAGGGAATCATCACCGGTTTTGACGAACGATATGCAAAATTCAGCCCTGGGCAACTGGTTGTCGAATACATGGTGAAATGGGCTTTCGACAATCACTTTGATTTCGACTTCGGCGTGGGGACAGAGAGCTTCAAAACCTACTGGAGCCGAGACAACACGGTGACAGTGGCGAGCGCGCAGATTGCCGCGTCTGCATGGGGATGCGTTGCGTTTCGTGCCAAGGAACTGGTTGGGAATGACTCAGGAGGACTGGCTCGTCTGTGGCACATTGCGTTGGGGGAGAAGCTTGAAGAAATGCGCACCGCGATGCGCGCCAAGTCGAACGGCAAAGCCCTGGGGGCGGCTGACGGCGATGGCGCGGGGCCAATGCGACAGAACGTGCACGAGCGGAGAAGTTGATCCGACGGTGACGTTTCGCCATAGGCACTGCAAAGGCGAACGCGCGCTAACGGCAATACAAGTGATGATGAAACGGCGCTGACGTAGATCGATTAAACGCGCTGCCCGAGCCCGATGCGTGCGCCGGGGCACTAGCCGCCCGTGGGCGCTGCGTGTATCTGCTTGCATCGATAAGGCGCCCTACCTCCTTCGCGGCACGGAGCGAGCGGTAGTCGAGGATTTTAGTATGAGCAAGGCCACGTTATTCGAGGTTTCGACGTTTTCAGTGGAGTGCCCACGCTGTGGTACCCGGATGCGCCGCAATCAGCACCATTGCACTCAGTGCGGCTCATTCAACTCCGAAATAGCTGATGCGGATGGCGGCCAGCGGATCGAAGTGGGCTTCCCTGCGCCCGGCGACCGTGAGGAACTGCAACCTCTGCGCCTGCCCCCAGGCGTCCTGCCGCCGGCCGGCCGTCGCCGCGATGTCACGCGCTGGTCCGCGCCTCCGCCGCCGCTAATGAAGCGAACCCTCAGCGTCAAAACCGCGCTGCTTGGTGCGTGTGCAGTGGGCCTGCTAGCGTGCGGCCTGACTTATCTTTGCTTCGGCAGGCCGAGCCCAGCGGACGAAGCGGGTAATGAAACCCGCTCAATCGGGCGGCCTGATTTTGACGCGAAGTCTGATCTGCCCGCGGATGTTGGCTACATGAGTCCGAAAACGTTGCGCGAAATCAACGCCCGGGTCGGCGCCGCAGGCAGTGCTGACGACGTGTCGCCGGAACCACTATCGCCGGATGTCGACCCTGTGCACACCGTGCTCTCGCCCGACATCCAGCCAGACGCTCCGGGTGACTCCTCGTCTGGCATTGGCGCGCTGAATACTGCGACGATTCCGCCCGCAGCGCCGGGACAGCGCGCCAATACCGCGACCGGGGCCGACGCACACGGCGGTGTTGCGCCGCACCGGCGTGTGCACTCGGTCCCGCACAAAGATTGGGACTCGGATAATTACTCCATCGTGGAAAGCAAGGGCGCGGGTTCCGCAACTGCTGCAACCATGACACGGGAAGCTGCTTCGGCCAGCCTGCCGACATATACCGCCCGCATGGCCCCGTCGTCGGGCCGGCCGAGTGAATCTGGGGATTCGGCTGTAGAGGCGGTCGGAGAGACGGTGACGCCGATGCCGCAGCAGGCGAGGTCGGTCGCGCCGGGGATGACGCAAACCGAGCAGGCTGTGCCCGCTACAGCGATGGTTGTTCCGCAGCAGCGCGCGCCCGCTCGCCCGGTCTTTCCGGATGCCAGCAATCCTGACGCCCTGGAGCGCGCGATCAAGGAACATGGCTGGGAACCGCAACAGGGCCCGGCGGCATCGCGGTGAATCATTTTCGTCAACACCTCGTCGGGTCGTCGACGTTGGCGCCCTGGTCGCCGCGACGGTAGCTGGCTGCGGGTTGGCTCAGAAGTGATCACGCAGTTGACCAACCGCACCGACCGGTGCGGCCGATCGCCATTGCGTGGACGCAGGGAAAGTCGATCCGGGTTCTGACCACGGGTGTGCATGTTTGCGCTGGTGGGAAAACTGTGGCGGCTCCAGGTGCAGCTCGACCGCTCGTATTGAGGGCGCGAGAAACGTCGGCAATCCGACCAAGCTGCTCGATTGACTACCTCGTACCCTCGGCATCAGGCTCTGACCATGAGCTGGGGAAACGGCACACCTTGCGGGTCGCGGCCGAAGTGCTTCATCAACCTGCGGGCCGTTGCCGTCTGCCCAGGGCCGCGACGTAGGTCTCTTCATAACGACGCCAGCTCGCTTCAATCGAGAACAAGCTATTGATGCGACTTCTCGCTGCATGCCCGAGCGCGGTCCGTTCAGCACGCGACCGATTGAGCATTGCAATCAACGCGCGGCCGAGCGCCTGCGGATCTTCCGGCCGCACGACGCATCCTGTCGCGCCGATCAGCAATGCGGTGTCGCCTACATCCGTGGCGACGCAAGGCACCTCGCATGCCATCGCTTCGCCGATCACCGTCGGCAGGCCTTCGCTCTTCGACGACAAACAGAACACATCGAGCCCCGCCAGCAGCGTCTGCGGCTCCGCCTGCGGCCCAAGCAGCCGGCACGCGTAGCTCGTCTGCGTCGCATCGAGAAGGGCGACGAGCTCGCGATTCCCCGGGTCGAGTCCCTGACCGGCCATCACGAACCGGCATTGCGGCATGGCGTCCAGCACGACGCGCATAGCGGCGACGAAGGTACCGTAGTCCTTGACTGGATGGTAGCGGCCGACGATCCCGACAAGGGGTGCGTTCAACTCAATGCCGAGCGATCGGCGCAATGTCTCGCGGCACACAGGATCTGCACGAAAGCGTTCAAGGTCGATACCGTTATGAATTACCGTCATGCGCTGAGGGCAGTAGCCGCCCTGACGGTGCGATGACCTCGCCGACTCCGCGCAGCACACGATCATGTCGGGTACACGCGACGACATCAGCGCGCAGGCTCGAGCGATCCAGCGCGTCGCGCGGCTGCTCCCGGTCAACCGCAGATCGGTGTGATGAACGCCCCACAGGAGCGCGGGACGCCTCACAGCCGCGCCGCGTAGCCAGCGCATTGTTTGTGCGACGTAGGTTGCGGTGCCGCCCAGAAGGTCCGCGTGATACATCCATGTCTGCACGACGTCCGGTTCGAGTTCGTCCAGCCATTGAACGAGCCGGCGAAACAGCCGCGCGCTCGGCGCACCTCGTCCCATGCCCAGAATGCGCACTTCGACCCCTAGCGCCAGGAGACGCTCGGCAAGCGGCGCCTGCGACGAAAGGGAAATGACCACATGCTGCAAGCCATCACGCCGCGACGTACTGATCAACCGCACCAGCATCGTCTCTGCGCCGCCAACGGAGAGATCCGTGATGACATGAACGATCTTCATGAAACGATGCTTCCGCTCTGCGGCAGGGCTTGCGGTGCCTCTTCGAGCAGCTCGCGATAGACCGCGAGCGTGCGTTCGATCACGATCCGTTCGTCGAACTCGTGCAGCGCCTTTTGCCGTGCCGCGCGGCCGAGCTTGCGGGCAAGCGCGCGGTCGTCGTCGAGCAGGCGTATCGCATCGGCAAGCGCGTTGCCATCACCCACCGGCACGACGAGTCCCTCCTCGCCATTGATGCTGACAACCTCACGGCATCCGGGTGCATCAGTGATGATGAGCGGCAACGCGCATGCGGCCGCTTCGATCATCGATTTCGGCAAGCCTTCGCGGTAGCTCGGCAACACCGCTACGTCTGTCTGCGCGAAGAGCTTCGGCATGTCGCTGACGTGCCCGAGCCATTCGACCAGCCCTTCCTTGATCCAACCCTGCAGCGATGCTTCGTCGACGCTCGCCGGATTGCCAGGGTCCGGCGAACCGGCAAGAATACAACGCACGCTGCGGCCTTCGGCCTTCAGGAGGCGCGCTGCGTGGACGTATTCGGCAATGCCCTTGTCCCACAGCAGCCGTCCTGCCAGCACGACACGCAGCGGCTCGCCGTCGCACGGCTCAGCGCCTTCCGGCCGCGGGTTGAAGCGGCTCATGTTGACACCCGATCCCTTGATGATGCGAATCGCGCTTTCATCAACAATATTCGCTTCGCGGAATAAACGGTGATCGTCGGGATTCTGCAGAATTACTATGCTGCCTTTGCAACTCAGCGCCATGCTCATGACGCTGCGCACCACCGGCCGCAACAAGCGAGCCTTCAGATCGCGGCTAGTGAACACATAGCCCATGCCCGCCACCGCGTTGACACGGCCGGCCACGCCAGCAAGGCGCGCGGACAGCGAGCCATAGACTGCGCATTTGATCGTGAAGCCGTGCACGAGATCGGGATGCTCGCGCCGCAGGAAACGCACGAGCCACATCAACAGCGTCAGCTCTCGCAACGGATTGAGACTGCGCCGGACCATTGGCACCGGTTCCCATCGAAACCCGAGGGCGCGCAGTTCGGGGCCGTATTCGCCGGGTGGCGACATCATCACGACGTCGTGCCCGAGTTCCCGCAACGCACGTGCAAGCGAGAGCCGGAAGTTGAACAGATACCAGTCAGTATTGGCGAAAAGAATAACCTTGCTCATATGGGCTCCTCATTGATCGTCACCTGTTGGCGGCCGCCCGCTTGCGCGTCTTCTCGTCCAATCGGCCGGCTGATGCAAGCGGCGCCACTCAAACGCCGACGCGCTGAAACAGAGCATCCCGCCGACGCAGCACAGCATTCACCGGGTACCGTTCACCAAATCGAATGCGCCGCTTGGGGCCGGGTCCGGCACGCAGTCGTCAGCGACGATGCCGGCGCGTGCCATCTGCGTCCCTGACGAGGCCGTTTAACTGGGCAACGACCGGCTGCGCATCGAACTCTCGCGAGCAGGGAGATGTTCATGGCTGCTCCCACGACGCCGGGTTCGGAGCCCAGCGTTTGGTGTAGACGAGGTAGCAAACAAGTGTCGTTGCGTGCATCAGCGCCGTGCCGGTGAGAATGCCAGGCACGCCCAGCCAAGACGTCATGGTCAAGTTGGCGAGCACTTTGACCAGGAAGCTCACCAGGGCAATCAGGGCCATTTCCTTGTAGCGACTCGCGCTGGCGAACAGCGTCAGCAGCACGAGACCGGGAAAATAGAATGGCATCTGTAACTGGCCCCAGCGGAAAAGCTCGGCGACGGCCGCCGTATCATGCGCGTTAAACGCGCCGCGCTGAAATAGCAACGCGACGAGATAGGGCGCCAGTAGCCACGCCACGAACGCAACGGCGCTGCCGAGCAGAAACATCAGCAGCGCCCATTTAAGTGCCGTATGTCGTGCGCGCACCGAATCTCCGCTGCCAATGATGTCCGACAGGATTGGCAGCGTTGCCTGGCTGATCGCAAGCGCTCCCATGCTGAGCAACAGCGAAAGCACGCGGTTCGCGTACCCGAGGGTTGCGATCGCACCATCTCCGTAACGTGCGACGAAGAATTGATCCAGCACCGGCGTGCAACACATCACCAGCTGACCAAGCCCCAGCACGCGCACGGCTCTGAGAACACGCGGCCATTGCGGCGCCTTGAGAGTTAGCCGCAGCTTGAAGCGGATCGGATCGATGCGCACCGACAGCGTGCGCACAACGAGGGTTTGCAAGACATAGCCGCCGACCGTGCCGCATATGAGCGGCAGCACCGCGGTATGGTCGCTCACAGATAGCACGAAGATCAGCACGAGCCCCGCCGGAAGCCCGTCGAGCAGTGTATTGATGTGACGCTCACGCGATTGCAGCCGTGATGCATACCCGCACGACACCAGCATCATCACGCCAATCGGCGCCATCGTCAGCATCATCTGGCGGCAGATGGCCCGCGTGTCAGGCGAGAGATTCCTGGCAATCAGATGCAGCGCAAGTGGCCAGCACAGATAGAGCAGAACCGTGAAAGCCACGCCGACTGCGGTCGCCCATGCTTCGAGTTCGCCGAGAAAGCGCGCCTGATCCTCAATCGACTGTTGGCGAAGATTGACAAACACCGGCACGAGCACGATCCCGAACACCGTTGCGAATGCCATGGGCAACCAGCTCACGAGCGCCATCGTCAGCTGATAGGCGTCAACGACGCCGCCCGTGCCATAACGATAGGCGATCGCCATTTCCTTGAAGGCGCCCGCGCATCGCCCGGCAAGGACAAAAACCGAGATCCGCAACGCCCCGCGGGCGATGCGCAAATGATCAGGATGAATCTGCAGAAGCTTGCTTCGCAACGCGCCAAGCTGAGGGATCATGCTACCTCCCCGCCACGCGAACGGCTGCGGCCAGGCCGCGAGCGTTATCGCCGAAGCGGGTATGGTCGGCGCCAAAGCGCACGTACCAAGCCATCGCCGCTGCGAGCCCCTGCTCAAGCGTTATCCTGCATTCATGGTTGAGCAGCGTTTCCGCCTTGTCGGCGTTGGCCTGCGGATGCCGGATATCGCCCGTGCGATTCGAGCCCATTAAACCCGCGACACCCGTCACGAGCCATGTTTTCAGGTACCGAACCACGTCACGCCGTGCGCCATCGCAGCGATTTGACATCAATGTCCTCCTACCTATGACGATTATTCTTCTGTCGATGGCCGGCGGGGCCTCTCGAGCGCTAGAGCCGCAGATCGCTCGATTCGGGCGGCAGCACATATTTCAGGTCATAAAGCACATGGCGAGGTTTGCCAAACGAACGCAGCGTATCGGCGCCCCATTCGGCGAATTGACGATGTGCGACGGCGATAATAGTGGCGTCATACACGCCTTGCGCCGGCTTGTCGATAAGATCGAGGCCGTATTCGTGATGCGCTTCCTCTTTCGATACCCACGGATCAAACACATCAACGAGCACGCCATAGTCCTTCAGCCCGTTCACGACATCAACCACGCGCGTGTTGCGCAGGTCTGGACAGTTTTCCTTGAACGAGAGGCCGAGCACCAGCACCCGCGCACAAGGAATATGAATATCGAAGCGCGTCAACGCCTTGATCAGCTGAGATACGACGTACCCGCCCATACTGTCGTTCAGCCGTCGTCCCGCAAGAATGATCTCCGGGTGATAGCCGATGGACTGTGCCATGTGCGTCAGATAATACGGGTCCACGCCAATGCAGTGTCCACCCACCAGTCCAGGACGAAACGGCAGGAAATTCCATTTGGTTCCCGCTGCCAATAACACCGCCTCGGTGTCGAGGCCGAGCTTGTTGAAGATGATCGAGAGCTCATTGACGAGCGCGATGTTCAGATCGCGCTGCGTATTTTCGATCACCTTCGCGGCCTCGGCAACGCGAATGCTGCTCGCTTTGTGAGTGCCTGCAGTGATGATCTCGCGGTAAAGCGAATCGACCAGGTCTGCGACTTCGGGCGTCGAGCCAGAGGTGATTTTGCGGATGTCGGTCACGCGGTGCGCCTTGTCGCCGGGATTGATCCGCTCGGGACTGTAGCCTGCAAAAAAGTCCACGTTGTACTTCAGGCCCGATTTACGCTCGAGCAGCGGTACGCATTCATCCTCGGTCGCGCCCGGATAGACCGTCGACTCGTAAATCACGATATCTCCCGGCTTGAGCACCGAGCCGACGGTTTCGCTCGCGCGAATCAGCGGACCGAGATCCGGCCGCTTGAAACGGTCGATCGGCGTGGGCACCGTCACGATGAATACGTTGCACTCCTTAAGACGTTCGACGTCCGACGTATAGGTCATGCCGGTACATGCGGCCAGTTCTTCCTCGCTGACTTCGAGCGTCACGTCACGGCCCTCAAGCAATGTCGAAATGCGCGCTCGATTGATATCGAATCCCACTACGGGTCGGTGCTTGCTGAATTCCACCGCCAGTGGCAAGCCGACATACCCCAGGCCGATTATCGCGACGCTTAGTTCATGTGACGCACGCATGACCACTCTCCAATTAAGGAATGATTGCCGTACGAGCGGACTTCGAGCCCGCCGAGATGGAGTGTTGACTACCGCGAAATCACCTAGTGCGACGGCGCATCGTATTCATGCGAAACGTAAGCCCGGCTGCCATAGCGGCGAGCGAGCGCGTAGTCGGTGGTATGCATGTTGGTCCCGTTCAACAGTACGCCATTTACCCGCGCGCCGGTCTGCGCGAGTCGTTTGATAGATTCTTCAAGTTCGCCGGCACGTGTGTCCGCAAAGCGCGCTACCAGGAACAGCAATCCTGCGACAGGCGCCATGATCCCGGCGTCCGACACCACGAGCACGGGCGGCACATCGATCATCAGGACGTCGTATCGGGCGGACAGGATCGAGACGATTTCCCGGAACCTTGGCAGCATCAGCAGGTCGGCCGGATCGGGCGGGTACGGACCCGTTTGCAGCACGTCCAGACGAGGCAGCACGTTTTGCGCAATTGCAGTGTCGAGCTCGCACGTGCCGGAGAGCACATCAGAGAGACCCGGGCCCGGCGGCAAACCGACATATCGATGCACTCGGCCCTTACGGAGATCGGCGTCGATCAACAACACGCGTTTGCCACCAGACGCAAGCAGCGCAGCCAGATTTGCAGAGAGGAACGATTTGCCAACACCAGGCAGGGGGCCAGCCAGCATCACGACATTGTTGCGCGCGCCGATCAGGGCGAATTGCAGCGCGGAGCGCAGGATGCGCAGCGCTTCTACTGACGGATCTTTCGAATCCTGCGAGGCGAGCAGCAAGTTTTCGCAACTCCTCTCCTTCAGCTTCTTGTCGAGCAGTTCCTGCCTTTCGCTGTAAGGAATCGTCGCGACCACGTTCAGCCCGGTGCTCACTTCGATCTCGCGCGAATCAGTGACGCCGCGGAAAATGTAATCGCGCGCAAGCGCGAGTCCGGCGCCTACGAGCAGACCAAACACCGTAGAGACCAGCATGACGAGCCATTTGATTGGTTTGACCGGCTGCTCCGGCACGTCCGCCCTGTCGATCAGTTGTGCAGAAGCCGCCTTGCCTGCCTCAATGACGCGCAACTGTTCGATGTTATTACGCAGCGACGTGTACAGGTCCGTATTGACCCGCACATCGCGCATGAGGCGCATCGCGCCCTGCTCTTCGGTCGGCATGCCCTTGACCTGCAGACTCAGGTCGTCGATGTATTTCTGCGCGGCCGTGATCTGCTTGTCGAGCGAAATGACGGCCGGATAGCTGCTGGAGAACGTCGCCATCAGCGTGTCGCGCCGCCGCTGCAGGTCGATAAGTTGCGTAGTTGCGTCGGCGCTTCGTTGCAGGAGCAGCCGCGCCTCTTCGTCCATGTTGAGCAACGCGTGGCCGTTTCGATAGTTGTTGTAGGCGTCTTCCGCTTCTCTGACCTGGCGGGCCATCGTAGGCAGCTGGCTTTGCAGATAATCGAGTGAGTTCTTCGCGATCACTGCCTTGCGCGCTGCATTCCATTGCTCGTACTGGTGGCCGATTTCGTTGATCGTCTCGGTTGCGCGAAGCGCGTCGGGGCTTTCAAGTGAGACCTTCAGCACGCTCGACTTCGCGCCCTGCTCCTTGATCTTCACGCTTTTCTGCAGACGGTCAATCGTAAGTTGACGTGAATCGCGCGTCACGTCGAATGCGGCGCCAGGGCGTCCTGCGAGCGAACTGACCAGCAGCGTAATCGGACCGTGGCCGGTATCAAAGCGGGCCACACTGCCGACCGTGCCCATCGCGCCCTGCTCAGGCAAACCGGGTCCCCGCAACGAATAGCGCCCCCCCGGGAGCGCCGTGAGCGTATAACTCTCACCCTGCGACTTCTCGGGCACTTCGAACGCCGCCACCTTGATGGATTCGTTGCCCCAAACGTAACCGCCAACGCCCATCAGCCCGGGTTCTGAAAGCCCGTCACTGTGGCGGGCCAGCCATACGCCGATCACCGGGAAGTAGTGCGGCTTCGCGTCCAGATAGAGGTGACGCGCATCGACCGCGCGCGAGACAATCAGTCGCGAACCGATCACCTGAATCTCGCCTTCGGTCGACGACTTTTCATCGAAGCCAGGGGAGATGTTGTTCAGGAGTTCGTTGCCATCCTGACGGGGCGGCGTACCTGTGGAGTCCTCCACCTTGATCAGGACACTCGCCTCGTAGACTGGCGGCGTCAGGAACGCATAACTCGCGCCAATGAGCACAAAAATTACAGTCGTGACGAGGATCATCACGCGGTACTCGATCAGCGCGTCCAGAATCAAAGCAAAGCCAGCCTGCTCGCTGCGAGCAAAGCCTGTTTCTACTCCGGAAGGCTGTCTCATGCGCGTCTCGCTAAAGATTTTATTTGACCGCTACACCGCATCAGGATGGCCCACCCTATCAGCACTACCCCATCCGGATATGTGCGGAGGAGCACACACCCGGAACTGAGCCTGGAGCGCGTCCAATTGCTGCTTGCGCGGTCATGTCGCTGTCATGTGTTTAGTCCATAAAACCGCTGGACACTCGCTGCAATTTGCCCCTGTACAAGGCAAGGCGAAGCGCCTCACGGGCGATCCCTGCGACATGAGATCGATTAAATTCCTTGCCTGTTCGAAAGGCTACCCGGAACCCGGATTTCGAATTTCCCAAATAATATGTTCAGAGAATATCCGGCTCCACGTTCGAGCAATAGGGACGTTTTCGTCTTACCTAAAGCAATCCTAATTGCAATCCCAATTTCCCGCGGATGATTAGCGTTAGTCAGTCGGAGAGCACTAACTGGAATTCGGAAAATACTCGAGTTTTTGTGGGCTAGCCCACATTGCGTTTGGCATGCTCCGCTATAACTATGGTAAAGCAGACATCCACGCGTTCTGCTTAACAGTTAATTGAGGCGCTGAAACAACGTCCAGTGCGTCAAATGAAGGTAAACCGCAATGCGAATCCCCCTTGAAGGAGACGTTTTTTTGCCTATGATAAAGACGATCGCAGAGACGCATGCTTCGCGCCGCGTCTGCAAGGATTGTTTGAGAGACTTATACGGCCTTCTGCAAACATCGAAGGTTCTAAGCCAACTCGCAGACGTTAAGCTCATTTTGAGCTAAACGCCAAACGTCGGAAATCGACCCATCGATGCGTCGCCGGGCTGGATACCATGCTTAATCTTGTGCTGAGCTTTGTTAGTTCTTTCCTCGTCACTATGATGATCGTCCGGTATGCAGACCGATTCGGCAAAACCTTAATAGACTGCGACCTCGACGGGGTGCAAAAAAATCACATGCATGCCGTTCCGCGCGTGGGCGGTGTAGGAATTGTTTGCGCGACTTGCGCAACCTGCATGATTGGTGCGTTCTTCGGATCCAATCCTCGAGGTGAGACCATGATGCTGCTCGGCGCGGGCGCGCCCGCCTTCTGCAGTGGTCTGATCGAAGACATGACGAAGTGCGTGAGTCCGCGCACGCGTCTGTTTAGCGCGATGGGTGGTGCAATAGTAGGTGCTTATCTGCTGCAAGCCGTGATCGAGCGCGTGGATTTGCCCCTGATCGATAAATGGCTCGGCATAGCACCTCTAGCGATTGGTCTCACCGTGGTGGTGGTTGCCGGCCTAACCAACGCCATGAATATCATCGACGGCATGAACGGACTCGCGTCGGTAACGTCTATCCTGATCTTCGGGTCGATCGGTTATGTGGCACACGATGTCGGCGACTGGTTCGTAATGAGTGCGGCACTTACCATGGTTGGCGCTATTCTCGGCTTCGCGATCTGGAACTATCCGGCGGCATACATCTTTCTCGGCGACGGCGGCGCGTACTTTGTCGGATTCGTCATGGCGGAGTTGCTGGTCGTCCTGATAGCAAGACATCCTCACCTGTGTGCATGGTACGCGGCGGTGGTCGCGATCTATCCACTCTTTGAGACTGTATTCTCGATTTATAGGCGACGCATACTCAAGGGGCGTCCGGTGAGTCAGCCCGACGGCCTGCATCTGCACACGCTCGTCTACAAGCGCATCGCCCGGCGTGGTTTGTGCTCCGGAAACGCGGCGCAACGCGAGCGCGGCAATCCGCATACTTCTCCCTATCTATGGACGCTCGCGTTGGTCTCTATCGTGCCCGCCACGCTGTTCTGGCAGAGTCCGCTGATACTCGCGGGTACTGCGGTAGCGTTCGTTGTTGTTTATCTCTGGCTATATCGCTGCATTGTGCGATTCAGGACTCCACACTGGATGATACCGGGGCATCACACGGTCATCGCGCCATCAGCCGCCGAAAAGACGCGGCATCGCTGAAGGACACTCCGGTTCGTCACTTTGACGTCGTCTCCGCGGGGCATTGCTCGGGTGGCCGCTTCCCTGCGATTCGGGCTGCAATGAAAGGAAGACGTTTTGCCGCCTGCTTCGCGGCGAAACCCGCCCGCCCCCAACGCGTTGGCAATACGAGGAAGGAGGTTGTCATATACGAGAAGCCGCTACTCCACGAGGACTTGTACTGCTGATCGCCTGGACCGAAATCAAAATCGAGCCCATTATCGAACGCCCACTTTACGCAGTCGTCGACGAGCACGGTACCCGGAGAAAGGCGCGCGTGTTTCAGGTCGTAGGTAATGGCTAGAAGATAGACGCGGCCGGCGCCCGTGGCCATGATACTCACGGCAAGCGGCTCATCATTGAGTGTCAGGACGCACAGGTGGAACCCACCCGCCTCGTCGGACCCGTTCGATAGCAGCGCATTCCAAAACCTGCGGCTGGATTCAGAAAAGACCCACCGGCTGTTGAGTTCTTTGTGATGGGCCCATTCGCGTTTGTGCACAACGAACCAGTCGACAAGCGACAAGCGCCGCTTATCGTTCGCATCAACGATGTCAAAACTGACTTCGCCACGCGCGCTCAGGCGCCGCCGCAGATACGATGGTTGGCTTTTCCCGCGACCCGGACGCGAGCGGCAAAACGCTTCCCAGTCTTGCTGGCCTTGCAATTCGGCGAACGGTGTCGGCTCTTCGCTTGCTCGTCGCACCATGTTCTCATGCACTGCGTAACGGTACAGCAGCGAAGTCGAGCGGATGCGCCATAGCTGGATGACGTCGGCACCGGTGAATTTGAGCGCCGCGCGCCAGGTGGATTTGACGATCTCCTCAACGTCGTGCTCCGGCGCGACGAGGATATCACTAGGGGCGCGGTTCTGCGGGCCGAGCGGCGTCGCGGACTTCCAGCAGGTGTTCCAGAATGTGACGAGCGGCCACAGCGCCACGAGTCTGCCGTCGCGCCTCCCTACGACACAGTGGAGCTTGCGTCGGGTGTCAGCGTCTTCCGCCTGAAAACTGCTATAGCAAAATGCGAAGGCCTGGAAATATTCGCCTTTAGCGCGCCGCCAGAGATCGTCCCACTCGGGGCGAAGCGCACGGAAGCCGTCAATATCGCGAACAACTTCGAATGCTATGGGATTCATTGCCATCGGTGTTCTCCTGAGAGACGTCGGCAGGCGGTGGCATCAGCGAGAGGCACGTTCTGGAGCGGCCGCAACACTGAATGTAGTGCACGTAGCGAAGAGAAATTACCTTTTCTTTTCCGATGCGTCTATGCGTAGAAGCGTACCGGTTGCGCAATTGGCATACTGATCAACGTCAGTTCAGAACCGAGCTGTCATGCCCGGCCGGTGCAAGCGGAATTCGGGTAGCGAAGGTCTGCACTAATGTGTCAAAAGTCTACGCCAACTGCGACCATGGCGACGCAATGTGAGCGTGAAAAGAATCTGACCGCCGATCGCACTGGTTCGTGGTGCTTGTCTTCTCAAGCGCACCTCGCAGCCGCGACTTGGCCACCCGCAAGGCCTTCATCGCGCTACTCATGCGGACGCCGTTGACTGCCGCCGAGTTCCCGAGCCGCTCCACCGACCCCCCATCTACGTGCGCTTGCGCACAGACCGGACTACTGGCTCAAGAGAATTTATCGTTTGGTCTGACGGGCCCATCTTCGGCCGGTCATGGCCGGGTGAATAGGACCTCGCGCACCTGAGCGCATCGTCCAATGTCCCGCGGCGACGCACGCATCGGCAACCCGCGCACGATTCGTATTGGAGGGTTTGATGAAGATGGCATACCGCCCGGATATCGACGCCCTTCGAGCCGTGGCCGTTCTGGCAGTCGTCATATTCCATCTCGCGCGCGACGTGTGCCCCGGCGGATTTGTCGGGGTGGACGTTTTTTTCGTAATCTCCGGCTATTTGATTACCGGACAGATTTATCAAGGACTGGCTGCCAAAGACTTCACGCTCGGCGGTTTCTATAGAAGGCGCGTCAACCGTCTGTTGCCGGCGCTGCTTGTGATGCTTGCCGTAGTGTTCTTCGCGGGGTTGATCCTTCTTTCTGCCTTCGACCTGACACGTCTCGCCAAAACGGCACTCCTGTCGGCGACGGGTTTTTCGAACGTTTATTTGTGGAAAGAGTACGGGAATTACTTTTACAGCGGCAGCGCGGAAGCCCCATTGCTTCACACCTGGTCGCTAGCCGTCGAGGAGCAGTTCTACTTGATCTGGCCGCTCGTGTTGATGGGGCTCTGCCGCCTCCCAAAGCGTTGGCTGATTCCCGTGTTGAGCGCGGCGCTATTACTGTTCATTGCATTGTCGGAGTCCAGCGTTCGTTACGCGACGAGCGCAGCTTACTTTCTGCTGCCAAGCCGCTTCTTTGAACCGTTGACCGGTGCTCTGCTCGCCGTCATCGTCGCAAACCTCGAAGGCCGCCGATTTAACGCGTCCCTCTCGAGTGCGTGCGGCATAGTCGGCTTGCTAATGATTGCATGGTCGTGCCTCATGTTGACCGAGGCGACGCTTTTCCCCGGCCTTAACGCGCTGCCGTCCACGGTTGGCACTGCTTTGGTGATCATCGGCGGACTAAACCGCAATAGCGCGTCGTTCAGGATGCTAGCCATAAAGCCGCTCGTATTTATTGGTGTGATGTCTTATTCAATCTACCTGTGGCACTGGCCGATCATCGCCTACCTGACGTATTACGGCGTCAAGCTTGGCACGACGGGTTCCCTGGCCGTTCTCGCGTGCACCCTGGTGCTCGGCTGGGCGTCGTGGCGCTTCGTCGAAGTGCCGTTCCGGCGCTCAGGAAGCCGGCTGCCACCGCGCGCGTTTTTTGCCAGGCGTTATGCCACGCCAGTTCTCGGGCTGCTGGCAGTGATGGCAGTCTGCATGAAGTTCGACGGGTTTCCTCAGCGCTGGGACCAGCAGGTGCTGGTGTTCGACGGCATCGTGTCGACCAAGCCAAACGAGATTCGCGCGGGATGCCACGTGTCGACGCAGCAATACCGGACCCTGCCCAACGACTCGTGTGTGCTCGGCGCCAGATCCAGAAAAGTGGAGGGTTTATTGATCGGAGATTCGTACGCGAATCACTTTACCGGCATGATCGACATTCTGGCCGCGCACGACGGCATAGCGCTTCAAGACTACACAATGGATGGGTGCGAACCGATCATTGGCTTTTCCAATCTCAGACAGGCCTCCTATGCAGATAAATGCAGGTCACGAACTGCGTTCGATTATCGTCTGATTGGCAACCACCACTACAAATACGTGATTCTCGCTGCGCACTGGCCGCAGGACGAGAATGGCATCGTCGCGAAAGCGATGACGCGCTCTGTCGACTTGGTGCTGGCCTCCGGATCGAAGCTTGTCATCGTGCTCAGCAACCAGACGATTCGCGACGCGGCAACATGCCCCGTGCGAAAGCTGATGTACGCGTCAGATCGAAATTGCGCGGTGCGCGACCTCCCCGATGCACCGAGCTATCTGCGCGATATCCAGAAGAGTCACCCGGAGATCACGTTCATCGATCCTAACGCCGTGATCTGTGACGGCAAGCAATGTAGCCCGATCGTGGGCAACGTACCTCTCTATCGGGACGACGGGCACCTTAACGATGTCGGTTCTCGCCTGATAGGCACCCTGCTGCTTCAGCGGGGGGTCTCTTTGCTTCACCCGGGTGCGACCGGACATGCGACGAAGGCTGCAAATGGGGCAACTTGAAACTGCCAGTGCGAAGTCGCATCAATGGAGTTGGCACAGCGCGGCGCTTCAGGGCTGAGGCCGTCGTTCAAAACCGCCAAGAAAAAACGACGCCTCACGTGGCGGCACATTGCGTTTCGCTCGAAAGAACGCTTGAAAGGATGCTGGCGACCTTCGGCGATGAAATCTTCGTGAAAACGTTCATGCACTGCCAACCAAAGCACGCGAGACTGTAATCCGAGACGTCGGGATCACGAACAGATCAAGGTCCGCCGCAAATCGGGGGAAGCTCATATCAGAAGATGACATGTCGCGACCGTCATGTTCGCAATGCGGATTTCCGAACTTGGCGCCGCTGATGCAAACATGCCCAATGAGAACATTTCGGGCGAATGTTGTTATTTGCGCCTCCAGCTAAGAGAAGCGTCTTTCGCTTCGCTGCAATGTTTTCACCCTATTTTTTCTCAAGCGTGCGCGCTTTGGGGACCTACATGCAGCGCGATGAGCCGCTGCATCCGGGCTCACATAAAAAGCGAGTTCAGCTTTCCAAGCCTATTTGACCCCATGCCTGCGCATGGGCGCCCACATCCTGTTTCGTGCCCGAAGATGGTGCTCGAATTAAATCTGTAACCGTCCGAAGCATCCATTTAATTTGCGGATTCTGCCATCGCTAACTACTCCAATTCCTCTGATGTTAATTAGCCTTACTGACGGAATGGATGTATCTATTGCGCATAATCATTTAATTTTTTTTGAAGGCTCGAAACGGACCTGAATTTATATGTGAAGAATACACAGCGCTCCGTTCCACGGGGAGTTCACGCGAACCGGCCCTTAAACGCCACGCCCTAGTCTAATTCCGCCAGTTACGCTTGGTTACGAAATGATAAGGGTTTCCACTTGAGCCATTTTGTCAGATCGTTATCATTCGCGAAACGTCAAATCGGCTAAACGGCGCGTCTGCTTCTCAGACACGTCGTCCGCCATCTTGCGTTCTTTCGGACGGTAGTAATCAACTTGTTAATTCAATAATTGTCCGACTCCCGCGCGCTGCATACGTACGTTTGCTTGCGCAGGATGGTGCTCGTCCGCGATTTTTGCGGACTTCATATCGATCCGCTAACCGGCCATCGACCATTTTTATCCCGCGAATATTTGTTCGCCTAGCTGCCCGGTATACGGGCTTAGATAAATGACCTCTTTGATCAAACGATACGCCAACGCCGACCTCCTATCTCTCGACCAACTCACCACCCGCCGCAAATTCCTGACAGGATTCGCCCTCACCGCCGGCTCGGTTATGCTCGCCGGCTGCGGGGGTGGCGGTGACGGCACCAGCAGCAGCCCTAGCTCAGTTGCCGACGCCGCAGTCAACGCGGCGATCACTCCTCCCACCACCATCGTCAACGCGTCCAGCTTCGGCGTGAAGGCTGATGGCACCACGAATGACCGCGTCGCGCTGCAAAATGCGATCAACGGTTCAGTAGGCAAGATTCTCCTCATCAGCGGTCAAGTCCGTATCGACGTCACGGGCGTCGCTCTGCTGACAAACAGCTACATTCGCTTTGCATCGGGTGCATCGATCAAATTGCTGCCCCACAATTCAACGTTTTATCAGGTCATGCGGATTTGGGACGTTCAGAACGTGACGGTCCAGAACGCGTACATCGACGGCAGCAAGGAACTGAACTCGGCCACGCCTAACGCGAATAGCGGCGGCGGCGGCATGGGCATATCGATTTGCGGTGCATCGAATGTGACGCTCACATCGCCGACCACCATCGACACTTGGGGCGATGGCATCTACATCGCGAATTCGTACTCGTCGGCAGCGACGGTGACCAGCAACGTGACCGTGTCGAATCACATCTCTAACGGCGTCCGCCGTAACGGCGCGACCATCATCAGCGGCAGCGGCATTACGTTCACGAACCCGGTGTGGGAAAACTGCTCCGGCACAATGCCGTCCGCAGGTCTCGATATCGAGCCGAACTCGAATGCGGACGTTCTTTCGAACATAAAGATCGTGACCCCGACGACTACCAACTGTCACTTCGGTATCAACATCTACCTGGCAAACCTGCCTGGCGCCGTTGCAAAGAACGTTTCCATCGCCATTTCGAATCACACCGACAACGCCGCGAACGATGCGGGCTTTTACGTCAGCGGCTTAACGCTGAACGGCCATACGGTTTCTGGCCTGATTACGAGCGCATCGCCGACCTTCGTTGGATCGAAATCCGGATATCGCCTCGCCGCTTGGGATATGGCAGGCCCATCGGTTGAAGTAACAAACGTCACGACGCGTGCGTAATGACGTAACAGCCGCGCGCGATTGGTCCATTCGGACTGTCGCGCGATTCTGGCCCGCCCATGCCCCCGACCACTCCGTTTCCGGTGCCCAGCGGGCGTGGGCTTTGCCACTTCAATAGTTGATTTCATCGGTCTGTGAGCGTCAGCAAATCTTGCTTGCGTCGCCAAAAGCATCATTTTTATCGCTGTTTTATGTGCGATATCCCACATAAGGGCGTGCTAAGATAAATACGTATATTCGCTTTTGTATGATCGATGCAGATGACTTGACGGGCACCGGCCAGAGGCGAACCAGCTGCACAGGTCGTGTTTCCACACGAGGATCGGCAGATGAAATTGCTTAATGTCATCGGCACGGTGATTTTTCTTGGTGTTGTGGCGCTGGCACTAATAGCTGTGCTGGATGTAGTTTTCTTGCGTCGAGAGAAAAAAGGGATTCACAAGCCAGGTCGCAGGTTCCTTGCAAAACGTAGCTCCAAGGTGCGGCCTAACTCCCGCGCGCCCCGCGAAAGAGCCTTCACTTTCAAAAAGCCTGATCGTTAGCCGTGAGCACCGCGCGCTGTAACGCCATGGGCGCCACATTGTTTCGCTTTCATTCTTCTGTCTAGCGCTGGACCTGCCCGTTCTCCCGTGCTCTGCCGCATATTGGTTTTATCACGCATAGTTCGCAGCGCTTTACTCCTTCCTTGCAATCTTCCGCACTCGCTCCCGAATCGCCTGGATAAATCTGCGGCTCCTGCCTGGTGGTTGCGGCGGAATACTTTGGTATGTGCGATCGCGAACGGTGCACCAACGCGGCGTGCAGGAAGCTGCACCGTGGGCCTGCTGCTGCACTGCGCTTCGTAACGCCAAGATCAGGCGAGGTTGATTTAATCCGCGACGCTTTTCGCAGACCGACGGACAGAATGCTTCGAATCGTACCGGTAACGAACGCTTTCGATTTACCCCCTCCCGCCCGTCTCAAAAGGCGATACGACGCGTAAGCGTCACGCGGAGCCCGTGGGGAAAATCGCCGCCGTCTCCAGCGCGCATTCGATTTTCGGTGAGCCGTGCTGGCTAGAGGCCCCGACGGGTGGAAACCTGGGAATTGCCGAGACCTGACGGCTTCGGCGGGTTATCTCGTGAAGCACTTCGAGATCGAGCCCACCTCAAACCCGCTAATCACCAGGCGGCATGTGCACACGAGACTGCTCATGACAAATTTTCTTCGCTTCAGCTTCCTGTTTGTCGCGCTATTGCTCTCGACACTGGCGAGTCACGGCGCCTACGTTCAGATGGCCGGCACCCTGCTGGTCGGCGCGTACTGTCTTTGCATGCCCGACACGCGGAAGACGCTGTTCGATCGAGTAAATGTCTTGCGGGTGCTGTCGGCACTCATTGTCATCACCGCGTGCTTTCTCTATTACCTGTTCTTTCCAGCGCCAAACGGAGCCCCTGAACTGGAAAAGTCCGCATTCAACAATTATCTTTTTCTTGTACTCGTGACGGTCTTCGTGGCGTGTCTCTGCTCGCTCGTCCTCAAGCGACTGAGTGAACTGACGCTTGTGCTGGCGGCTTTACTGGTGTTCAACGACCTGATTTTGTTTGCGCAAACCGCGTGTCTCATTGTCACTAAGAGTTATATCGATTTTGTCGAACCGGTCACGGGTGAGCCTTCGCGATTTCACAACTACGAAAACCTGAATCCTGTTTTCGCCTACCGCCCCACCGGTCTCTTCGTTGAGCCTTCGACGTTCAGCGCGGTGGTCGCCACCATGACCGTCGGTTATGTACTGCTTAGCCGGGCGCAACAGCGGGAGCCGCACGCCCTGCCCGTCTTTCTAACGCTCTTCGCCATGCTGATCACTCAGTCGACAGCGGCCACGGTTCAGTGTGTCGTGCTGCTGCTCGCCGTCCTCGTGACCACCCAAAGGAAGTCGGTGCGGGTTCTCATCGTGGGCGTGTGCCTGCTTGCGTTATTGGCTTTGCCTTCAGTCATGCTGACTTATTTCGACAGCTTCGCTATGAAGATGGACGAAACATCGGGTATCCGTCTTCAGTTGCTTGACTACGTCTACAGCTTTCGCACGGGCTGGGATTGGATGCTCGGCTACGGGCCTTTCACGCTGGAAGCGCCGCTATATCACTTGGCCAATCCGAACGGAGGGATGCAGATAGCGTCGCTCAATGACGCAGGTCTGCTTCAGTACTTCGTGGTGCGCTTTGGGATGGTCGGGCTGCTGATTCCTGCCTGGATGTTCCTCAGGATTCGCAAGGACATACCGCATGTGCTATTTTTCGCGCTTATCATGAGCCTGAAGCTTTCATATTCCGAACCAGTCATCTTTCTTGGGCTGCTGCCTTTGTTGATGCGTCTTCCCACGCACGTGCCAGTCGCACGGCGAGCCGGGACGGCGCTTACCCCGCCGATGTTTCGCAAGCCGGTTGGCGAACCGGGTGGCGATGAATAGCAACTGCCTGTGCGAGCGCGCTCAACCGGTCTTCGGGCGCTCCACCAGGGTCTGTGCGCAGGTCTCTTCGTCATGCCGCCAACTATGTTCCACCGAAAACTGGCGCTGAATACGGCTTCTTGCTGCCTGTCCTAAGGTGGCCCGCTCGCCGCGAGAGAGGCTGAGCATCGCGATCAAAGGGTCCGTGCGCGCGCATTTTCCGGCGGCACGACACATCGTGTCGCACCTTCAGTAGCTCGGCGTCTTCCAGGTCCGTGGCAACACACGGTACTTCGCATGCCATCGCGTCGCTAACCCTTTGGTTTTGGCGAAAAGAATGACCTTACGCATGTCGGCTCCTCGTTGACGCATCCGCTGCTGGCAACGGCCGAATAGCGATGGTTCAGCTTCGACCGCATGGCTGTCCTGTTCTGTTCGCTGGGGTGGCCGGCCGCGTCAGGATGTCATGTGACGGGCGGACCGCGCGGGCCCCGACCCGCTCGAACAACTCGTCCCAATGCGTGAGCACCGCCTGCACCGAATAGCGTTCGCGGATTGAATGCGCTGCCTTGCTGCCGAGTTCGGAGCGCAACGCCGCATTGGCGATGAGTTCGCGCAAGCCTCGAACCATGGCGTCCACGTCGCCCGCCGGTATCAGAAGTCCGTCGCTTCCGTCGCGCATCAACTCTCGTGGGCCGCTGCGGCAATCAAAGGCGATTGAGGCGACGCCAAGCCCCATCGCTTCCATCAAGGCCATCGGTAAGCCTTCAAAGCGCGACGACAGCACGAAGACGTCCGCAGCCGCCATTTCAGCCCATGGTGAGGCAGTCTTGCCAGGCAGGAAGACACGGTTCTTCAAGCCGGCGTCTTCTATCTGCGCCGCCAGCTTCGCGCGCTCTGGACCGTCGCCCCAGATCCACAGGTCCCATTGGGCATACGCTTCGGCAAGTGCCGCGAAAGCAGTGATCAGAACGTCGTACTGTTTCTGCTCGTGCAGGCGGCCAACCGAAATCAGACGCTTGCGGGCATCCGCCGGCCCGCGCACGCACTGCTGTTCAAAAAGCTCGTCGGGTAACGGATTGGGCATCACGGCCAGGCGTGACATATGCGGCACCATGCGTCTGAGCGGCAGCACGACGTTTTCCGTCAGCACGGTCACCAGACTCGCATGCGGGTACACATAACGGCAAGCCATTCGCCAGAAACGGGAGCGTTTATCGGCCGACGGATCGTTGTGTTCGCATGCAATCACCGGCACGTGCATTCCGCGAGTCGCCAGGATTGCCGTGACGTTAACGTTCGTCAGAAAGGAGATGACGACATCCGGCCGGTGGCCGCGAATAAACGCACGCAACGCGACGAAACGCGCCACGTAGCCGCGCAGCCCGCGCCTGTTTTGGCCGGTGAGATCGGCGAGATAGATCAACCGGACATTGTCAGCAAGCGGATAGAAGCAACTGCCGCGGCCGCTGTACGTCACCACGAGGGTAACGGTTTCCTCCCGTTTCGCCCATGCGTTGACAAGCGTAGACGCGACGCGTTCCGCACCGCCAGTGCCCATCGAACTCACCAGCAGGACGATATTCATATCTGCACTGCCCTTGGCTTGCCCGCCGCCCATCCGCCGGCATAGAGGATGGTGCGGATCAATGTCGTTGCGTGCTTCAGCGACGTGCCGAGTTGGGGGATCACGCGCTTAACTCCCCTCCGCGCGTACGGCCGCGGACAGGACGCGAGCGTCGTCGCCGAAGCGGGTGCTGTCCGCGACGAAGCGCACGTACCAAGGCATGGCCACTCCGAGCCCCTGCTCAAGCGTTATCCTGCGTTCATAGCCGAGCAGCCGTTGCGCCTTGTCAACATTGGCCTGCGAATGCCGGATATCGCCCGGGCGATTCGGGCCATACACGGGCCGATGGTCGCGCACTGCAACGCCATGATCAGCGAGTGCCGCTTTCAGGTAGCCGTATAGCTGATTGAGTGTCGTGCGGTTGCCGACCGCCACGTTGTACACCTGATCGCGGCTCGCGTCGTCGGCAAGGGCGGCGAGCAGATTCGCCTGAACCGCATTGTCGACAAAACAGAAGTCGCGGCTTGTCTCGCCATCGCCGTTGATGACGACTTCGTCGCCGTTGATCAGCGCCGCCGTCCAGCGGGGAATCACGGCGGCATATGCGCCGTCCGGGTCCTGACGCTGGCCAAATACGTTGAAATAGCGCAGGCCGATCGTGCGCAAGCCATAGTTGCGTGCGAAAACCGACGCGTACAACTCATTTGCATACTTGGTCACCGCATACGGCGACAGCGGCTGACCAATGCGATCTTCCACTTTCGGCAAGCCGGGGTGATCACCGTAAGTAGAGCTCGATGCCGCGTAGGTAAAGCTTTTAACCTGGGCGTCGCGCGCGGCCACCAGCATGTTGAGAAAGCCGCTGATATTGACTTCGTGGGTTGCGATAGGATCCTGAACCGAACGCGGCACGGAGCCGAGCGCCGCCTCGTGAAGCACATGGTCAACTTGCTTCACCGCGGCCGCGCAATCCGCGAGTTTGCGGATATCGCCTTCTATGAATCTAAAACGCCGCCATTGCGCGGCGTTGACGAGCGAGCGCACTTCGTCGAGGTTGCGCCGGTGACCGGTCGCGAAGTTGTCCAACCCGACCACGCGCTGGTCTAGCTTGAGCAGCGCCTCGAGCAGATTCGAGCCAATAAAGCCCGCGACGCCTGTCACGAGCCATGTATGCGGAGCCGCAGCGAGTTCAAGGCGAACGCGATCGTAGCGATTTGACATCAATGTCCTCCCAGCTATAGAAACGCTATCAACCGCGGTCGCGGACGGTATGTGCGCGAAGACACACAACCCTTTTGGATTCGCCTGCGCGACGAATTGCGGGCCCCTGGTATCTCGGACAGCTCTAGAATTTTTCCGCCATATCGCCACGCTTATTCCCGCTTCGGGGTCAAGGTATGATGCGCTGATTGCTCACAATTATCTGCGGGCCATGCACGCGATCGTAGTCTTCACTTCTTAGCGTCGAAAGTCGAGGACTCACCCACTTCGATGAATCGATCACGATGCGTCCCTTCACGACGGCGCCTTTAAGTTCGAGTCCCGAGATATCGAGTGGCGCGAACGCTGAGGCTTCGTCCCGATGGTCCGTTATCTTGATCTGGACGTACTGCGGCTTCGGCCCGGCAAGCATCTGCAGGTACATCAGAATTCCGGTGCGACAGTTGCGGGTTGTCGGGCTTTCAATTCGGATGTCGTGAAGAATGTCCAAGTTATTATTGGGCTCGATATCGAGTCCTGCGGACGGCAACGTTCCACCAATACTCTCCCAGACCGGGCGCTCGAAGACGATATTCGCACCGCTGATGATTGACACGCCCTGTCGGCGGCAACGCGAGGCCCGGTGATCGAGCACGCGGATGTCGCTTGGCCACGTGCTCTTGCTCGAATAACTGTTGGCTATATAAATGCCGTCGCCCCAGCATCCGGTCGTGGTGGGTGAAATGAGCGTGATGTTCGAGCTTCCCGCAATGGAAATCCCCATTCCATACCCGCCATTGTGGGGGTCGTTCGGCGCCGCGTTCAGTTCCCTGCTGCCGTCGAGCGTCGCGCCTTCGAGTATCACGTCCCGCACATCCCAGATGCGCATGATCTGATAGAAGGACGCGTTGTGCGGCAGAAGTTTGATCGACGCGCCCGGCGCAAAGCGCACCCGACTGCCGCTTCGCAATGCGAGGCCGACCGCGTCGATCCGGCAATCGCCGGTGATCATCAACGTCTGGCCGAGCGACTGGTCAATCGCCGCCTGCAGGCTCGAGCGATCGTTGGTACGTCCATCCCCCTTTACGCCGAACGATTTGTCCATGAGAACGGCGTTGCGGGCTGCACTGGAAGCGTACGCTGGTTGCGCTGCTCCAGTCGACGCCGCCGCAAGCACGGGAAGCACTTGTATCAAGCGCCGTCGGGCCCAAGAGCGGGGCATCTCACTCGCCGCGTGCTCTTGCGCGGATGCCGGCTTTCCGCTCATGGCCGACCAGCCAAGACGACACTGCGGTTCTAATACACGCATATTCAAAAACCACCTTGAGCTCACGTCAGTCGAAGTCAAACGAATGGTCCTGATCAGACCAGGCGTCGCTATTAACACCGGCGAGTTTCGACGGCTTACCTCGAAAATAGAGACAACTATCGATCAATAAGCCAAACGACAAATATCAGGTCCTACCCTATATGAAGGAATGCGAAGTTTCGTATGACCTAAAACCATCTACCATTAAAGGCCGTCGGGCCGACAATAGATGGCTTCGTTCCGCCGTGAAAATCGAGAGCAAATAGGCTCGTGGGTACCCACCTGAGACCGCTCGCAAACGGGTCGGAACAGATCGCCTTGATATATGCGGCCGATCAAAATGCGCGATTGCCTCCGCATCAGTCTGCGAGAAGAACCCGTAGCCCTTGCCGCGCAAGCATCTCACGCGGCGACTCGTCGTTCTCGATAACGGCGCTATGCACGAGTGCCACTTGTTGCTCGAGAAAATCGGATGCGCATTGGGGTCACAGGTGCTCCGTGTGTTACCTGGCGCATGTGCGCGATCCCGCATTGCCCCTGCAGACCGGTCTCCCGACCCTGACTGGCCAGATCGGCGACACCATAGACGCTGCAGGCGCGTCTCGGGCCACCCGCAGCAATCACGGCCACGCCAAACAGGTCGTAACCGCGATATTCCAACCGGCGCAGCCCTTCGAGCCAGCGCTAACCCGGGACCCGACCGTCCTGTTGAATCTCGACCTAGGCTACTCGCCGAATCGTCTGGAACCTATAGGAAAACTGGGCCTTTCGTGCGGTCGCCAACATATGTAATGCGAGCATAAATATCGAACCGTTGCTCGATTTCTCCTTGATCGCTCTCTGGCTTCTCTAGCCCCGTCTCGTTCCCTTCTTCAGAAGTTGAGTGATCTGTGTTCCGTTAGCCTGCCAGGACGGCCGAGCGGACCGTACTTGCCCCTCCTTGACCCTCCTACCCCCGCCCCCTCAGCCCCGGCAAAGAAGATTGCAGTTTGGCAACGCCGCCTGCCTTCTTCCTTGCAATGTTCGCTGCCGCACGGTCGCGCGGTCGCTTATTCTTCTAACCTCTGGCGTCGGTGGGGACAACGTGAGAGGAATCGAGCGTCATGAACACAGAGAAGATTCCCGTGGTAACAGTTCCTGGTCCGCTCAAACCGCGAACACGCAAGCCGGCTCTCGAAGAACCCCCGAAATCGCCAAACGTTCTGCCTGCGTCCATTGGGCTTACGGAACGCTCGGTCTTCCACGAACCGTGGTGGCTGAACGCGACCGCTGGTGAGGATTGGCACATGGCCGTCGTGAAGACCGGCGACCAGATCATCGGCGAGATGCCCTACACGCTTACCAAAAAGGGCTTCTGGCGCATATCGACATTGCCACCGCTCACCCGAACCCTCGGCCCGGTCATCAAGCCGCAGCCCGCCGATGCGGGGAACCCCGAGTGGAATCATCGTCTGGAAGTCACGCGCGAGTTGATCGCTCAACTACCCAAGTGTGCGCACTTTCATCAGATCGCGCACCCGCTTGTGTCGGAAGCTGAAGCAGCTGCTTTCTCGCTGCACGGCTTCCAAGTCTCGGTGGGGTTCACGCTCAAATTGCCCCCGGGCACGGACGAGGCCACCGCCTGGCGCGGACTTCGCTGGAATACGCGCAACCGCGTCCGGCGCTCCGCTGAGCGATTCGTGGTGCGCGAGATCGCGGGCGTCGAGGAATTTGTCGACTTCTATGATTCCAACCTTGCCACGCGTAAGCTCGATAACGTCTATGGCTCAACGATCATGCGGCGGTTGCTGACCGAGGTCGTGCGCCATAATGCCGGCATGCTGCTCGGCACGTTCGACCATGATGGCTCGCTCAATGCCGCGACCGCGCTCGTTTGGGACAAGACCAACGTCTACTATTTTTTGACGACGCGTACAGCCACCGCGCACAGCGGCGCGGTAGCTCTACTTGTCTGGCAGGCGATCAAAGTCGCCCGCGAACGTACGCTCGAGCTCGACTTCGACGGCGTCTCGACAGCGGGCATTCTCCAATTCCTCGCAGGCTTCGGCGGACATCTCGTTCGGCGCTATACATTCGAACAAATGCGGGGCGATTTTGCGCTCGGTCGCGCCCTGCGCGCCAGTTCGCGCGAGGTTGCGAAGGCTGCTCGAAGTGTTGGCGCGAAGAAAAGCACACCTGCGGAAAAGGGCACACCTGCGGAGAAGAGCTCACCTGCAGAATAGCCGGATGCCGTTGCTCGCAGCGTGCATGCTCTTCTGATCCTTCGTAAATAGGGAGGTCGTGAACGCGAGTTTTACGGGCGCACTAGACCAACTGAATGCTCCAAGGTTCGTGGTGCCGGTACCAGTACTTCGCAACAATCGCGCTGCGGTAGTTTCGTATGTAGACGAATGGTTCACTGCACCTCGACAAAGCGCCTAAGCGAGCAGCCGGTCAGCCTTGCTCCATCACGAGATTCGATGCCTTCGACCTGTCCGACGAAGAAGTCGTGCGGTAACGTGGTCGTGAATCGCTGCTGACAGGTCTTCACTGGCGAGACGTTCCAGCAAACGCAGCCACTGAATGATCCGTCGAGCTTGACGCGCTGGCGCAAGCACCTCGGTGAGGCGGGCGTTGAAGAGCTGCTGGAGGCGACGATTGATGCTGCCGAACGCGCTGGCGTAATCAAGGCGTCGAGCGTGAAGCGGGAAGTGATAGCGAAGGTAATCTACCTAAAGCACAATTTCGGAAGGCTTCGGCTGATACCTAGCGAAGCAACCGCTAGCGAGGTCGGATTCGCAATTTATCTACCGTGAACTGTTGTACTAATGATCCGGTGGATGCGTGCTGATGCTCATGGCGTCAATTCAGCTCAATCGAGAATAGCGCCGCGTTCTGTATGCGCAAATCATCGATAAGTCTTGTTTAGGGCCTCCGCATCCTCGGGTGTCAATTCGTAGACCGGATGCATGACAGCGCCGTTAGACCACTCGAGTTGATAGCGCCACTTCCCGTCGCCGAGCATATAGCGCCATGCTATCGGCTTGCGTTCGCTGCGCTCAGCAAGCGATTGTTCGGCCTCGAAATCTTCGCGTTGACCCATTTTCGCCACCCCCGGACGTTTGTTAAATCCTAAGGTGAGTTTAATTTTCGGTGTGCGCGTTGTCGCTCACTTTTATATCGATTTGTCTTATCTGACCTTACCAACGCGTCATTCGATCATTCGTCCGTGACAATCTCATCGCCTATTCAACCTCAAACGTCGGGAAAACCTTGCTCTCAGACTGTCTTTGCCGCTTCCAACGTGAGGTCGGCGTCAAGTCGAAGGCGCCATGTGTTTCATCGCTTGCCTCTTCGATTTCAGGATTGTCCTGCTACGAACTAGCCGCGCAAATTAGACCCCTACAGTTCGTATATGAACTGTCTCTATTGGGGCGTGCATGCGGGAAAAGAGCGGTGCGGATCTCCTGCACCGCCAACCTGCTTGCGAAGTCGCACGCGCTACGAAGCGAGCTCCGGTACAGCGGGCATCCTTGCGGTTGTTCCTCCCAACAAGCAGTCGTGACACATTAACTGTTGAGTAACCCTCAACCGTTTCGAGTCGACTGCACACTCGTCAGTACAGGCGTCATAGTCGTCTGATACTCCGGCACCCAGCGGCGCAGGTCACGTCGCACTTCGTCATCTGCCAATACGCGATGCTGCATCAGCCATGGCAGCAATTCATCGAGGAAGTGATTCGGCACTTCGCGCGCCTGTGCGATCCGCAGCTTCGGATGTGGCGTGCGTGTGGTCGTTTCGTCGTCGGCAAGCAATTCTTCGTACAGCTTTTCACCCGGCCGCAAGCCCGTGAACACGATCCGGATCTGCTCCTCCGAGAATCCGTATAAGCGAATCAGATCGCGCGCCAGATCCACGATTCTCACCGGCTCACCCATATCCAGGATAAAGATCTCGCCG
>Ga0153932_1000142_pt1 | contig 33100 bp, 38 predicted proteins | sample TSNJ016MetaG_FD_102273 | JGI IMG/M metagenome (GOLD analysis project Ga0153932, IMG submission 102273) | Attine ant fungus gardens microbial communities from New Jersey, USA - TSNJ016 MetaG | ecosystem: Host-associated > Fungi > Mycelium > Unclassified | place: USA: New Jersey, Wharton State...
CGAAACCGCTCGCGCGGTAGGGGCTCCGGCCAGCGCGTGCGGTTCTTGGGAGGTCCGCCGCGCGGTTCCGTATGTTGGCGAATGAGGCAATCCGCCTCGTTCTCCAGCAGGAGCCCAATCATGGCCAAGCGCGAATTACCAAGTTAGTTTCGCGAATTACCAAGTAGTCTTGATTACCCAGTTTCACACCGCGAAATTGTGAAAAACGATCTCAAGCGTCGGCAACGGGCATCGGGCCATTTAAGTCCACTGTTACCTCGGAGCGGTTCGGCGCGGCACATGCGCGTGGTCGAACAATGCCCGTTCGCTAAACATCCAATGAAACTTCAGGGCCCGACCTAATTTTCAACAAGTGAAACAATCCGGCGGCATGCGCCAGTCCCCCGCGGCTATGCAAGCGTGCCTGGCCACGATTGGTGAACAATTCCAAGCGGCATACGCCGCCGGCGATTCTCAAAGCGGCGCGAAGTTCGCGGCGGAAGCGCTTCAAATCACGCCGGACAAAATGTCGATCTTGCCCGACTACGCGTTGTGCCTGATGCGTACGAAAGCCTACGACCAAGCCTACAAGTTCTACATGGGCATTCACAACGCGCCGACGAGCAAGCGCAAGCTGGCGTCTGCTACGTGGCTCGATGGTTTGGTGGAGGTATGCGGATGGTTGGGTAAGACCGAAGAGATGCGCGAATACAGATCGCGTTCGCTGCGTGCTTCCGATGCAAAATGCGGTGGCAATCCAGGCGTCGCGGTTCCCGGTCAAGCTCTTCCCGCATTCAACCCGGCGAACGCCGATGAAAACGTGATCGCTTACTGGCTGTTCGGATCGAATCCGCGATACTGCGAGCCCTCCGTGATGAACGCCAAGATAAAGCGCGACGTGTTCAAGGGCTGGACGTGTCGCGTTTATCTGGATGCTACCATTCCCGACCACGTTCAACGAAGACTCAAAGACGCGGGCGCCGGAGTCGTTTTCATGGACCGCGATTCGGGCGCTCATCCGCTGATGTGGCGATTCCTGGTGATCGACGATTCCAGCATCAAACGCTTCCTTCTTCGCGATGCCGACGCGCTCCTCTCAGAACGCGAATATGCGGCAGTACAGGAGTGGGTCGAAAGCCCGTATTACTTCCACATCATCCGCGACTACTTCACCCATACGGAGTTAATTCTCGCGGGCTTATGGGGCGGATGCGCAGGCGTTTTGCATAACGCGGTTGAATCGATGCAGCAATTCGCTGCGAAGAACGCGGATAGCGGCCGTTTCATCCACCAGCATTATCTGCGTGAAAACGTGTGGCCAACGTTGCGCAAAAGTGTCCTGTCTCACGACGATCTGTTCGGCTTCCACGACGCCAAACCGTTCCCGCCACATGCGCCGAACCGATGGAATACCGACAAGTTCCACGTCGGCAGCAATACAAGCTATCAGGCGATAGGCGGGGAAAGCGCACTGCCGGATGGCGCCGAGCAACGGCTGATTTTTAGTTCGGCGGATGGCGAGACATTGTTCGATTACAGGACAACCGTGCAAAACGGCGAGTGGCGCCTGGACATGCCGTTCTTCGTGATCGAGAAGATTGCATCACAGGAAATCGCGATCCGCCGCGACGAATAAACGATTGCTAAGCGCCCACCACTTCAACCGTCGAGAAGCCGATCCCCACGCTTTTCGCCACTCTGATCTGCAACGGAATGCGCTCCTTGAGCGCTTCCACATGACTGATGACACCGATCATCTTGCCGCTTGCGTTCAACGAATCGAGTGCGTTGAGCGCAATCTCCAGAGTTTCACCGTCGAGCGTTCCGAACCCTTCATCGAGAAACAGGGAGTCGATGGAAGTCTTGAAACTCACCAGATCCGATAAAGCCAGCGCCAACGCAAGACTCACCAGAAAGCTTTCTCCTCCCGATAACGTGCGTGTATCGCGGGCAACATCGCCTTGCCACATATCGAGCACTTCCATTTCCAGATCGCCGCCAAGCTTGCGGTTCAACTGATAACGCCCATGCAATTGCGTGAGTTGCCGATTCGCGAGATAGATCAAATGGTCGAGCGTCAGGCCTTGCGCAAACTTTCGATACTTCGCGCCATCGGCGGAACCGATCAGACTGCTCAGGCGCTGCCACATATCGTAGTGCGCGCGTTGAGCATCGATCTGTTGATACAGCGCCTGCTTCTCCACGCGCAAGCGGTCGTCATTCTTCAGCATCGCGCGAAGTTCGCCTTGTTTCTCGCTCAAGCCTTTTGAAGTTGCCAGCATGTCGTCAAGCGTGCGTTGCAACGCGTCGGCGTCCAGCTCGGTCTTTGGCTCTTTCAGCAATTCCGCACGACGGTTTTCCGCAGTCGTGCGCAGCGTGTGAACCTTCGTGCGCAGTTCATCGATTTCGCGTTTCAGCGTTTGCAGGCGCTCGCGTTCTTCGCTCGGCAGCAGCGCTTCGGAGAACGCCTGTTCGTTGGAGAAGATGCTTTTGCTTAGTGCAGCGGTCCATGTCCCCGATGTTTGCTCCGCGCGTCCCTTGTCTTCGTTCAACTGCTGCGTCAACATGCGCTCGGTGCCTTCGAGGAGGCTGGTTTTATGGGCTGCGGTTTCGTAGCGTTCTATTGCCGATACAAACGCAGCATCGGGATTAGCGGGCGCGGCAACGCCGGCTTCGGTTCCCAACTCCGCGTAATCCTTCTCGCAATCGGCCCATCGCGCGGACCACTTCGCGGCTTCAACCGATGCACCTTCAACCGCGTGCTTCGCTCGATCGGCTTGTTGCGCCAAAGCGCGAACCTGCTCCGATGCCTTCTGCCACGCCTTCCATTCCGCATCGCGCTCGGTGAGCCATTGCTGCCAATGCGTCCAGGAATCCGGCCGAGCATAACCAACGGACGTCACCGATTCATCAAGCGCCTGCTCTCTCTTGAGCGCCACGGCTCGCAAAACGTCGGCTTGATCGGAGACATCCTTCAAGGATTTCCGCTCGGCAACTCGTCGCTCTTCGAGAAGCTTCAATGCGTGCTGGTGATCGAGCGCCGCACGCTCCGCGGCATGCCGCGACGTTTCGTGCTGCTTGATCAGCGCTATCTGCTGATCGACCGCGACGGACGTGTCCAGCGCAAGTTTCAACGTTGCCGCGTGCGCCTGCTTGAGTGCACCGAGTCCGTCATGGCCGACGGCGTCGAGTCCAAGATCAACGCACAGCTTTTGCCAGTTCTCCGCGTGCCGCGCGTCGTCTTCAAGCCATGTATCGATACGCGTCCCCAACGCCTTGATCTCCGCAGCCAACGCCGCGATAGACACATCGACCGCCGAGGCTTCCTTGCTCGCGTGCTGCAATATGACTTGCTTATCCTTCAACGCTTGCTCGGTCGCCGAGACATCGAGCGCGGCATAGGCAGTGATGGACGGATGCTCGGTTGATCCGCACAACGGGCACGCTTCGTCGGGCTGTAGCGCTGCACGATGTCCGGCGAGATCGAGAATGCGCTGTTCCTGATGCAGCAAATTGCGCTTGTCTTCAACTTGCTCGGTAAGCGTCGCCACATCCTTGACAAGGCGATCACGTTGCTCGTTCAGTGACGCCAATGATGTATTTTTCCGAGCCCGCTCGTCACGATCCATCGCGGCTTGTTTGGTCCCGCGTGCAACCGTTTCGCGGATATCCGCCAGCTTGCCGAACAAATGATGTTGCTCGTTAAGAAGCTGGCAACGCGCTTTCAATGCCGCTTCACTCTCGCCGCCTAGCGTGCTCGAAAGCTTCTCCCGTTGCCCGCTTTCAGCCTTGCGTGCGAGTTCCGCCGCCGCCGAGGCGTCGCGTGCAGCAACCTGCTTGGCATCAATTTCACGCGTCCGCTTATCAATTTCACCACTCAATTTTTTCTGCTTCGCGGCGTTAGTCTCGATGTCATTCAGCGTCTGCCCGCGCGCATCGAAGTGCTGATGCCACAGCACAATCAGTTCACCAAGTTTGCTTCGATGCGGATGTTCATCGAGTGCGGACTGAACGGTTTTGCTTTCGATCAGCACGCGATTCAGCGCGTCTTCCCGGATCTCCACGATTCGTCGGCTGGTCACTGACGCGGAACGCAGACCACGCGTCGCATCAAGCGAAGCGGCGCGCTTCTCGTCCTTCGAGCGCGCCAGTTGTCGCGAGGTATCCGCAAGTCTCTCGCGCGCTAAAAGCATCGCCGTATGTTCGGCCCGCAGCTTTTCGGCAGGGTCACTTGCGGTGAGGCGGTCGAGCGAAGGCTTGGCATCGGCGATCTTTGCGTCTGCTTGCTGTTGGTTGGCCAGCGCCTGTTCAAGCTGCGTTTCCGCTTCCGATAACGCTAGGCGCCAGGTCTGCATCGCGCGTGTGGTCTCGACTTGCTTGCCGAGTGCGGATTCCTGCGTGGCAAGACCGATGCACTCCTGCTGCAATTCGGTCCGCTGCTCCTCAGTCAGCAGCTGCACACCGTCGGCGCGAACCAAAAGCGTATCCAGCGCAAGCTTTTCGTTGCGCGTCCGCTCGAAAACGTTCCGCGAGATCGTGCCGTAGATATCGGTACCGGTGAGCTCTTCCAGCAACTCGGCGCGCTCGTTTGCCTTCGCTTCGAGGAACGCGGCGAAGCCGCCTTGCGCGAGCATCATCGACTTGGTGAAGCGGCCGAAATCAAGACCTGTGATCTCTTCAACCTTACGCAATTTATCCACGATTCGCTCGGTCATGATCGTGCCATCGAGACGCGCGAGTTCGACCTTGGGGGCTTGCAGATTGCCATCGGCTTTATCGCGTGCGCGACGCTGGCTCCAGAATGCCCGATAGCCTTCGCCCTTCACCTCGAACTCCACTTCCGCGAGGCATTCGAACGTGTGCCGCGTCATCAGCTCGTTCGTCCCTTGCGAGATCGTGTCCATGCGCGGCGTGCGGTGATAGAGCGCAAGACAGATTGCATCGAGCAACGTGGTTTTGCCGGCGCCGGTCGGGCCGGTGATCGCGAACAAGCCGTTATCGCGAAACGGCGGCTGGCTGAAATCGATCTTCCACTCGCCCTTCAGCGAGTTCAGATTACGCAGACGCAACGACAAAATCTTCATGCTGAATCTGCCTCGCCAATCTGCGCCACGACCCCGCGATACATCGATAAAAGCTGCGCGCGCGTTTCCTCATCGATGGTTTCCGTTTGCAGGCGGCGCGCGAAGACATCGTCGGGCGTGAGCTCGTTCAAGGTTTCCTTCGCTTGGCGATGCAGCGTGCTCGCAGCGGAAGAACGCTCGCGACGAATGCGCAGCACTTCGACCGGCAGGTCTTCGGTGATCTTCTGGATACGCGACTGGAGATCGCTGAGGTAGTCATCGGCGGAGACGACGATTTCTAACCACACGGTCTCGCCTTTAACAGCCTGCGACGCAGCCTCCGTGACCTTGACCTCAAGCTCTTTCAACGACCCCTTCACCGATAACAACGGCTGGAAGCACGGCACATTGAGTACAGTTATCTTCTTAAGGCCGTCCTCGGAAACATCCACGAGCAGCATCTCTTTCTGCTGGCGCGCTTCATCGAAGCTCAGTTGAATTGGCGACCCGCTGTATCGAATGTGCTCGAACCCGCCCACTTTCTGCGGCCGATGAATATGCCCGAGCGCGATGTAATCGGCGGCCGGAAACGCACTCGTTGGAAAGGCTTCCAGCGCGCCCACATAAATCTCCCGCACCGATTCACTCGCGCTAGCGCCGACCGTCGTCAAATGCCCGGTCGCGATGATCGGCAAATGCACGCCAAGCTCAGTCCGCTTTTGCTCAGCCAACGCAAACAGCGCCCGATAATGCGCGTGAATCGCGTCTTGCAGCGACTCCTGCTTCTCGCGCGCGCTCTGTCCCGCGATGCTCTGCAACACATCGCGCGGACGGATGAACGGGATGGCGCAGACGATCGCACCGGGTTTCCCATCGCGCTTGGTGAGCACACGAACCTGCTCGTTCGGATCGTCTTGCACCGAGGGAATGACCACCGTATTCAACGCCGTCAGCAAGTGGCGAGACTCTTCCAGCACGGCGACGGAATCGTGATTGCCCGCCAACAGCGTCAAGCCGACGCCCGCATCGCGCAACGCCAGAATCAGCGAGTAATACATTTCACGCGCGTAGCTGGGCGGTGCGCCGGTATCGAAGATATCGCCGGCTATCAGCACTGAATCGACCGCGTGCAGCCGCGTTTGCTCGACCAGCCACGCAATCAGCTTTTGATGTTCAGCCTGGCGTGAATGCCCAAGAAAGTACTGGCCGAGGTGCCAGTCCGAGGTGTGCAGGATTCGCATCGAAGAGTAGGGTGGAAGGCGTTGCCGCGCATCGTTTTGGTGGTTGCCAGTTTAGCCGATCGACTCTATCCAAACGCGCGAGCGAGCCGGCAAGACCCGGGAAAATGCTGCAAAACGAGGCAATTGCGCGGCGTACGCGTACACTTCGGCTTCTAATTGCGCCGAAAACAGCGCGCGTCGGCCCTCGCCGATGCCCTTTTCACGCCGCAACCCCATCAATTACGCTCAAATCAATCATGTTTATCTGCCGAAACCAGCCGTGCGGCGCCGAATGGCAACTCGCCGACGTGCTCATCAAGAACGAAGGCCAGGGCCTCATGTTCCGCTGCCCCATGTGCGGAGCGCGCAACAAGGTGCTGCGCCACGACGCGCCCGACGGCACGATCACCTACGAGCAGGACAATTCGGTCCCGCCGAAACCTGCCGCAAAATAAGTAAAACACCCTCATGACCACGTCTACTTCTTTCAGCTCCCTGCCGCTTTCGCCGGCGATGCTGGCGAACCTCGAACAACTCGGTTATCTGACGATGACCCCGATCCAGGCCGCCAGCCTGCCGATCGCGCTCGCAGGCCACGATCTCATCGCGCAGGCGAAGACGGGCAGCGGCAAGACGGCCGCGTTCGCGTTGCCGCTGCTCGCGAAGATCGACCCAAAGCTTTTCTCCGTTCAGGCGCTGGTGTTGTGCCCGACGCGCGAGCTCGCCGATCAGGTCACGCAGGAAATCCGCCGCATCGCGCGCGCGGAGGACAACATCAAGATCCTGACGCTGTGCGGAGGTTCGCCGATGCGTCCGCAGATCGCAAGCCTTGAACACGGCTGCCACATTGCCGTGGGAACGCCCGGGCGGATCATGGATCACCTTGAACGCGGCACGCTGCCGTTGACCGCGCTCAAGACGCTCGTGCTCGATGAAGCCGACCGCATGCTCGACATGGGTTTCTTCGACGATATCGTCGCCGTCGTCAAGCAATGTCCGAAGGATCGTCAGACGCTGCTGTTTTCCGCGACATATCCCGAAGGCATCGCCAAGTTGAGCCAGCAATTCTTGCGCAAACCGCAGGAAGTCAAGCTCACCGAGCAGCACACGAATTCGAAGATCAAGCAGCGCTTCTACGAAGTGCACGACAACGAACGCCTGCACGCGGTCGGCCAGTTGCTGGATCACTATCAGCCGGTCAGCACGCTCGCGTTCTGCAACACGAAACAGCAATGCCGCGACTTGCTCGATGTTTTGGTCGCGCAAGGTTTCAACGCACTCGCGCTGCACGGCGAACTCGAACAACGCGAACGCGATCAGGTGCTCGTGCAGTTCGCCAATCGCAGTTGCTCGGTGCTGGTCGCAACCGATGTCGCCGCGCGAGGGCTGGACATCACGCAGCTCGAAGCGGTGATCAACGTCGATGTCACGCAAGATCCTGAGATCCACGTGCATCGAATTGGTCGCACTGGCCGCGCGGATCAGGAAGGCTGGGCGCTGAGCCTCGCGAGCATGAATGAAATGGCGCGCGTGAGTTCGATCGAACAGGCGCAGAAGAAGGAAGTGGAGTGGCACAAGCTGAGCGAACTGACGCCGGCGACGCCGGGTCATCTTCAACCGCCCATGGCCACGCTGCAGATCCTCGGCGGACGCAAGGAAAAGATTCGTCCCGGCGATGTCCTCGGCGCGCTCACCGGCGACGCCGGTTTCGAAGGCTCGCAGATCGGCAAGATCAACGTGACGGACATGGTCACATACGTGGCGGTCGCGCGCGATATTGCGGATCAGGCCGTGAAGAAGTTGTCGGCGGGGAAGGTGAAGGGCAAGAAGGTGAAGGTGCGGCGCATTTAGCCTGAACCTCCGGGCCTGCAATTTGCACCATTGCATCGATGAAACCAGTCAGAGCGGATATGCGTATGCATTCATATCCGCCCTTAATCGATACCTTGGTGCTCCATGTCCCGCTATTCGCGCATGATTGTCGTTGTTTTGTTTACGCTGCTGTTCAGCGCGTGCATGTCGTCCCCTCCGAACCCCAATCCGCGCGCGAATGTTGAGCCGAAGCTCGCATCCGTTGATTTGCCGCGTTATATGGGCCGCTGGTACATCGTCGCGAACATCCCGTATTTCGCCGAAGACAATTTCGTTGGCAGTTACGCGCAATGGAAACTTCGCGATGACGGCAAAATCGACGATTCGTATTACGCGCACAAGGGTTCGTTCGATGCTCCGCTCAAACATTATCAGTTCACGGATTCCATTGTTCCCGGGACGAACAACGCCAAATGGAGCGTGCGCATTTTCTGGCCGATTTACGCGAGTCAGCAAACGCTTTATGTCGATGCGGATTATCAGTACACAATCCTCGGTTATCCGGGCAAGAAGCTGGGTTGGATATTCGCGCGTTCACCGGATATCAGCGACGCGAAATATCACGAACTTCTAGGGCGCCTCGACGAGATGGGTTACGACACTTCGCGGTTTCGTCGCGTACCGCAGACGCCGGAACAAATCGGCAAGCCGGGTTTCCATTCCCCCGGCGATAAAGACTGATACCCCCGATCAGCGAAACTCATTACCGCAACTTGCGAAACAAGGGATAGGAGCAATCCGATAGTCGGACGGGAAGGCGGCGCATAGCATCGAGAGGTTATCCACCTTGATGAATACGCCCGCCATGAATCAACTTGCCGAACTGCTCGCCGCCGCTTTAGACCTCCATCAGGCAGGCCATATGGCCGAAGCGGAAAGTGGTTATCGCGCGGTTCTCAAGGAACATCCTGATCACATCGATGCACTGCATTACCTCGGTGTGTTGCTGCATCAACGTGGTGACAACGAAGGCGCCGCGAAGTTGCTGGATCGTGCGCTTGGCCTGGCCCCGGACGCGTCGGCGTGCTTGGCCAATCGCGGGCTCGTGGCGGCGGCGCTGGGCGATCTTCCCCCATGCCGTGGCGGCCGTGGCGTGCTAAGAGCGGGCGCTTGCCATCGATCCGGCGTTTTCCAACGCACGCAATAACCTTGGCTCAGCGCTGCAAAAGCAAGGCCGCTTCGACGAAGCCATCGAACAGCTCGAGACGTTGCTCGCCCAGGATCCCGATTTCATCGACGCACGTTTGAACCTTGGCTCCACGCTCGCCGCCGCGAAGCGCCACGAACAGGCGTTGGCCACCTATCGCGATGTGCTTCTCCGCAATCCCGACAACTTCCACGCGCATTTCGGCGAAGGCAATGCGCTGCGCGAACTGAAGCGATTCGATGAAGCGGTGGCGAGCTTGCATCGGGGCGCTTGCTTTGAAACCAGACCACTTCGAGGCCAACGTGAATCTCGGCACGACGCTCGGGCTGTTTGGGAAATTTGTGCAGGCGTAAGCGCAATATCGCCGGGCGCTGACCCTTCGCGATGATCCGCAGATTCACGTCTGCGTGGGCGCGGCTATCGGCTCGGAGGGTCGTTTTGAGGAGGAGGAACCGTACTATCGTCACGCGTTGACACTGGCCCCCGATCACGCAGACGCGCTACACAATCTCGCGTTGCTGGAGTTACGGCGCGGCAACTTCAAGGAAGGCTGGGCGCTGCACGAAGTGCGCTGGCGCTCGAGCAAGTACGAACCTATGGATATTCCCGGCGTGCCGGAATGGCGCGGGGAATCGCTGCAAGGCAAGGCGCTGTTGGTCGTCGGCAAGCAGGGGCACGGCGACATGATGCAGTTCGCGCGCTATGTGACGGTGCTTGAACAGATGGGCGCGACAGTCGACATGTGGGTGCCTGAGAACGTCGTGGAACTGATCCAGAGCGTGCGCGGCGTGCGCCCGGGCGCTGTCAACGGGTCCGACGAAAGGACACGACTACTGGACGCCCTCGATGAGTATTCCGCATCGCGTGGCCCATCTTGTTCCGGGCGTTATCGCTGACACGCCTTATATGAGCGTAAGCGCCGAGCGGATCGGATCGTGGCCGGCGCGCGTGAAAAAACTGGCGGGCGCTCGTAGGAAGATCGGCATTGTGTGGGCGGGCAGTCCGACCTTCGGCAACGATCAATTCCGCTCAATGCCATTTGCCGCGTGGTCACCGTTCGCGGCGGTGCCGGACACCGCGTGGTTCTCGCTGCAGAAGGGCGCTGCGCGCGATCAGCTGTTGCAGCCCGGATGCGCGTTGAAAACCCACGCCTGACCGACGACATCCACGATTTCGCCGATACCGCCGCGCTGATCGAGCAACTCGACCTGGTGATAACGGTCGATACATCGGTGGCTCACCTGGCCGGTGCGCTGGGCAAACCCGTGTGGATATTCCTGCCGGCGAACTACGACTGGCGCTGGATGCTGGATCGTGACGACAGCCCGTGGTATCCGCACACGCGGCTGTCAAGCAGACTAGGCTTGGAGACTGGACAGAGCCGGTGGCGCGGGCGAAAGCGGCGTTGATGGCGAGGTGATTGTTCTGCGCTGGTTCCTTGCGCAGAACAGCCTACTTCTGCGCTGTTTGCATCGATTCGACGGGTTTATCGCGGGTAATCAGCCGCAAGCCGCTTGCAATACTGGCGACGCCCGCGAATCCCGCGCCAATCGCCAGCGCCAGTGCCGGCCCGTGATGCCCCGCAATACCAAAGCTCAGCGCGACCAACGCCGCGCCGGTCGCCTGGCCGATCAGCCGGGCGGTTGCCACCACGCCGCTCGCGCCACCGCTACGCTCGCGCGGCGCGCTCGCCATGAGCGCCTTCAGATTGGGCGACTGGAAGAACCCGAAACCCGCGCCGCATATGGCCATGCGGATACAGATATCGAGCGCATGGGGATGAGCCGGCAACAACGCCAGCGACGCCATGCCCGCGCACATGACGGCGAGGCCGATGCCGCCCAGCAACCCCGGTTGGTATCGATCCGATAAACGACCCGCCACCGGAGCGAGCAGCGCCACCATCACCGACCACGGCGTCATCAGGAAGCCGGTCTCCACCTGACTGCGCCCGAGCACGCTTTCGAAATAAAACGGCAGCGACACGAACGCCAGCCCTTGCGCGGCAAACGAGCAGACTGCGGTTGCCGTCGATAACGCAAACATCGGGCGCTTGAAGAGATCGACGGGGAGCATTGGTGCCGGATGACCGCGCTCCCGATGCAGCATCAACCCGCCCGCCACCGCCGTTACCGCGAGCGCAATCAGCACAATATGCGCAGGCGCGCGCTGCGCCGCTTCGCCTAGCGCGAACACCAGCGCGGCGAATGTGACCACGTTCAGTCCAGCCGCCACCCGGTCGAAACCGTGCGTGGCGCGCGGTGTTTGCGGCAACGCCGTCCAGCCGATAGCCAGCGCCACCAGTCCAATTGGCACATTCACCGCGAAGAGCCACGGCCATGGTCCAAGCGAGAGCACGACGGACGCGACCGTCGGTCCGACCGCGAACGATATCCCCACCACCAGCGCATTCAGCCCAAACCCTCGCCCGAGCCTGTGATGCGGATAGATCGCGCCGATCAGCGCGGTGTTCACGCTCATGATTGCGCTCGCGCCAACGCCCTGCAGCAGACGCGCCGCGGTGAGCGTTGGCAGCGACCAGGACAGTGCGCACGTCAGCGATGCCGCCAGAAACAGGATCAGCCCGCCCAGATAGATCTTCCTGTGCCCGACGATCCCGCCTAGCGCCGCGAACGGCAACAGCGTGGCGACCATCGCGAGTTGGTACGCGTTGATGATCCAGACGGAAGCGGCGGGGGTTGCGTGGAGATCGGCGGCAATTGCGGGGAGCGCAGTGTTCGCGATGGCGGTATCGAGCGTGGCGAGCGAAACGGCGAGCAGGATTGCCGCCATGCCGCGACGCTGGAGCGCGGTCATGGGACCGTTGGCGAGGAGAGAGGTCTGGTCTGACACAGTTTTTTAGGATTGGACGTGATCGGCGATAGTCCGACACGATACGGGATCAGGGCGAACCTCGCCGGGCACCCTCACGGCAGCTTTCAAACAGGTGTCAGTACGGCATCGCCGGCGAAGTGCCGCGTGGCGTTATCGACGAACATCTGGACCGATGCCGCTACCGCCTCCGGCGAGCGCCCGCCCACGTGCGGCGTCAGTACCACGCGGTCAGAGCCTGTCAGCAGCGCGGGCGGCGTGGGCTCGCCTTCGTAGACGTCGAGTCCCGCGCCGGCGATCACGCCGCGTTCGAGCGCGTCTGCGAGGGCGGCGGTATCCACAACGCTGCCGCGCGACACGTTCACCACGTAGCCCTGTGAGCCGAGTGCGGCGAGCACGTCGGCGTTGATCAGATGTTTCGTCGATGCGCCGCCCGGGGTGGCGACCACAAGGTAATCGGCCCATTCGGCTAGCGCTATCAGCGAGTCGAAATACGTATATGCCGAGTCCGGTTGTGGCCGGCGATTGTGATAACCGATGTCGATATCGAATCCCAGCGCCCGCTTTGCCACCTTCCCGCCAATATTGCCAAGCCCGATCACACCTAGTTTCTTGCCCGAAAAGTTCGGCTGGAAGGGCAGGTCGTCGCGCCACACGCCGGCGCGGCATGCGCGGTCGAGCACGGGGATCTGGCGGACAACACCGAGCAGCAGCGCGAAGGCGTGATCGGCGACGCAGTCGTCGTTGGTACCCGCGCCGTTCACGACGATGATGCCGCGTGCTTTCGCTTCATCGCGCGCGATGTTTTCGTAGCCCGCACCCAACGCACCGATCAGTTCGAGATTCGGCAGTTTCGCGATGGAAGCTGCATCAATGCCGATAGTGCCGTTCGTCAGGACAGCGCGGATTGTGTCGGCGTGATCGGTGAGTGCCTGATCGAGTGCGGCTTGGTCAAGCGCTGTGATGACGTTGAAGGCGTTCGCGATAAGGGTATGGCTTTCAGGACGAAGCGGGACGAGGACGAGGACGAGGATGGTGGGCGGCATGGGGCGCGAGGACCGAAGGAGCGGAGCGCCAAGTTTCGCATTTTTTTGAGATGGCGTAGGGAACGTCCCACGGGCGTTCAAAAGGTCCAGAACGTGGCGCCCAGATCCGAAAGGCGAGTTCGTTGACGGCGCTGCGACAGCCATGTTGCGACCATTACCTTCCCCTCCAACAGCAGCCTCCACCGCCAAACCCAATCCCCACGCCGACCGTCGGCGCTGCGTAATACCCCGGCGCATAGGCATACCCGTACCCGGGCGCTGGTGCATATCCATAAGGCGGGGCGACGACGCACCCCGTCAACCCAACTGCAAGTCCCAAGACGAGAAAGAGCCTGACCATGATTTTTCTCCTGTTGCAGTTGCTTAGAGAGATGAAATCGGGCCATCGTTCGGGTTGGAATTGTGTCGCTTGTCGCCTATTGGTTTCGGGAAATTACAGGCGACGCCAATCGTAAGTCCGTCCCCAGCCATCCTAGGGTTTCTACCTAAAACAACAATAATCTCTTGCGCTCATCGCGCTTAATTTTCGGAAACAGCTTACCTACACTGAATCCATAGAACGCGAACAAGGTTGTTCGCGACAAAACAAGATTCGGAGGTACGTATCATGAAGTCGCTCATTCAAGCCGTTGTAGTTGCCGCAGTGCTCGCCGTCCCGGCTGTTTCGTTCGCTCAGTCCAGCCAACAACCTTTGACGCGTGCAGAAGTGAAGGCGCAGTTGATCCAAATCGAGAAGGCCGGCTACAACCCCGGCACAGCCAACGATTACGACTATCCGGCTAACATTCAAGCCGCAGAAGCACGCGTGGCCGCCCAAAACGGCGGCACCAGCAGCTACGGTGGCGTGGCTAATGGATCGGCGGATTCCGGTACCGCCGTTCAGTCGTCATTCGGCGATAACGTGCAGCCGGTGTACCACGGTCATTAATCACATTAATTACCAAGTGGCCGGCGAGTAAATTAATTCGCCGGCCAGCGTAACGCAAAGCAAGCACAACGCTTGCGCAGCATATCCATAAAAATTGAATTCGTAGCTCCCGCAGCGGGTTTTATTCCGGTGAACTTGCCCAGCTCTTTTGTCTGGGCTTTTTTGCGTGTTCACGTATTGCGGAGATACATAAAAGGCAAGTTCCGAAAGCCCCGCGCAGACAGCGCTTACACGGCTCGATTCGCATTTCAAAATGCGTGACCTAGAATGTAAGCGGACTGTGGCGTATGAAGGAGGGGGCCATGACTGAGTCGATGATCGGTTTTGTGGTGGGCCTCGCGGTCATGATCGGCATAGCTGCCGTAATGGGCCGCCGGTATCGGCGCGAGCACCCGGAAGACGATAGCGGACGGATACGCATGCACGAATGGCTCGATTCACATCACATGAGCTGGATGCACCACAAGCATTGATGGGTCGCCAAAAAAGTAAAAAGCCCACCCGCAAAGCGCAGTGGGCAAAGAAGAATTAGGCGGCGCATCCTCATGGCGCGGATCCGGAAGTACAAGGGGCCGTCGTGCGGGCCGTCCCCGGCTCCGACTTGGCCGACAACTTCACGGCTCGCGGGCGTCGCCGCCCGTCGACCTCTGCTTTTCCATAAGCGATAGCAAACCGGCAGGCGTCATCCGCTTCGGTGAAGTGGCCGAGAACGCCCGATGCCCAGCGTGCGCCGTTCGGCTTGGTGACAATGACCATCGAAGCGAAACTGCCGCGCTCTCCCGCTGCGAGTGGCACTAAAACATGATCGTTATAGCTGAGTGGAATGGCGTGCATTTAGTCTCCTCGTTTAAACCATGTTTTTTCGATTAGTGATTTTCCCGTGTTGGGGTAAACGTGGTTGTTAGTAATTGAAAAAAACAGAAACATCGCGTGCAAAAAGTCCGGCGCACGCTGGGTAAGGCTGTGAACGACCGCATTGAGTCGCGTCGAGTGTTTGCGCACCCTTCAAATGCGATCCTTACGGGAATAATTGTGCGTTAGCAATCGTCCATTACCGGCCATGAACCCGGTAACGCGATTGCGAGGTATCCGTGAAATATTTTCATCGTGAAGGAGGCGAATTACGTGGAGTTATTGCGCCGGCTTCGGATAGGGCGTTGTTATCGATGAATCTATTTTATCGCCGCTGAATCTTCTGCCGTCATCTCATCGGTGGGATGCAAATAAGCGAGATCTGGCCATTAAGCTAACGACGCAATTTCCCGTCGGAATACGGCGCGCTTTTGCAATAGATGACTTTCACCCAGCGACCGGCAGTCACCAAAAATTACCTGCGTCGAACTCATCCGGGGCGCAAGGAGAAGCCCCCGATCGCGGACGCGTTTCCTACCGGAATGCAAAGTTTAACTTTGTAGTTTGACTTCGTATCTGCTAGAGTTCGTTCATGAACACGACCGACGAAACCCAACCCACCGATCCCGAAGTCGTCCATGCGCACGTTGTCGCAGGGGAATTGCGCGTGGTACTTGGCAAGCTGAAGCGGCGGTTGCGCGAAGAGGCAAGTCTGGGAGAGTTCACTTTGTCCCAGATGTCAGCCCTCAGTTGCCTGGAGCGCGAAGGTCCCGCGACCGTCACCACGCTTGCGCGTGCTGAAGGCGTGCGCCCGCAATCCATGGGCGCCACGGTTTCTGGTCTCGAAGCGGCCGGGTTTGTGACCGGCACACCGGACCCCGCCGACGGACGCCAGACCATTTTGTCCCTCACCGACGCATGCCGCGAATGGATCAAAGCAAGCCGCGCGGCCCGGGAAGACTGGTTGTTCCGTGCCATTCGAACCAAGCTCACGCCTGCGCAGCAAGAGGAATTGGCGACCACCGTGGCGCTGCTCAACCGGCTCGTCGATTCGTGACGGCTCCAGGCCGGCATAGCAGAAGCTGTTTCGTCGGCGCCTCAACACCCTTTGCCGCGTCTGGATGCAGGGCGCGTCGCATCCAACTTGAAGACAGGAAAACCCACCATGGCAGTCACCACGCTCGACCCGAAGACGGCGCTTGTCATCATCGATTTGCAGAAGGGCATTGTCGCGCTTCCCACCGCGCAGCCGACCAATGAAGTCGTGAAGCACGCCGCCGAGTTACTCGACGCGTTTCGTAGCCACGGACTGCCCATTGTGCTCGTCAACGTTGCAGGCGGCGCGCCGGGCCGCTCCGAGCAGACGCGTAGCCTTGCCGGGCTTCCCGCTGATTGGACCGATCTCGTCCCCGAGCTGAAGCAGCAGCCGGAAGATCACGTCGTCACGAAGCGGACGTGGGGTGCGTTCACGAATACCGGTCTCGATGATCACTTGAAGAGGCTGGGTGTCACGCAGGTCGTTATCGCCGGGGTGGCGACGAGTGTGGGTGTCGAATCGACCGCGCGATATGCGCACGAGCTTGGGTTCAACGTGACATTGGCCATCGACGCCATGACCGACTTGAATGCCGATGCCCACACCAACAGCATCACGCGGATCTTCCCAAGACTGGGCGAGACGGGGACGACCAGGGAAATTATCGACCTGCTCGGCAGCACGCGCGCGTGAGCTCGTCCAGCGCGGCGATAGCAGCCTCGGGAGTCGCCCGGTGAAAGGCACCTTCCGCTCGCTGAACAGCTTCAATTACCGAGTCTGGGCCGGCGGCGCGATTGTCTCCAACATAGGGACATGGATGCAGCGAACGGCCCAGGACTGGCTCGTGCTCACGCAACTGACCCACCACAATGCGACCTCGGTCGGCGTGGTCATGGCGCTCCAGTTCGGTCCGCATCTTCTCTTGCTGCCCTTCACAGGTTTTGCGGCCGATCATCTTGATCGCCGCAAACTCCTGATCGGCACCCAGGCGGCTTTGGGGATGCTCGCGCTTGGACTGGGCATTCTCACCGTCGCCGGATGGGTCCAGTTGTGGCACGTGTACCTGTTTGCGTTTTTGCTCGGCAGCGTCAGCGCCTTCGATGCCCCCGCGCGCCAGACCTTCGTCGCGGAACTGGTCGGCGAAACCGATCTGTCGAATGCAGTCGCGCTGAACTCCACGTCGTTCAACGCCGCGCGAATGATTGGTCCTGCCATTGCCGGAGTGCTGATTGCATCGGTGGGGGCCGGATGGGTGTTCCTGATCAACGCGGCGTCATTCGTCGCAGTGCTCTGCTCGCTGGGATTTCTTCGCGTTAGTGAGTTTCATCAGAGCAAGCGGGCTGTGCGCGCACGCGGGAGTCTTGCTCAAGGGTTTCGATACGTCTGGAAGCGCCCGGACCTGAAAGCGGTGTTGCTCATGCTGTTTCTGATTGGCACGTTCGGACTCAATTTCCCGATTTTCATCTCCACGATGTCCGTCACCGTCTTTCATGCTGGAGCGAGTCAATACGGACTCCTGACATCGATCATGGCGATCGGAACAATTGCGGGCGCGCTACTCGCCGCGAGACGGGCGAAGCCGCGGATTGCCGTATTGTTCGCGAGTACCGCGGTCTTCGGCGGTGGCTGTGCGCTGGCGGCGATCGCGCCGAGCTACGGGTTCTTTGGTCTTGCGCTGGTGGTCATTGGCGTGTCCGCGCAAACCATCACCACGACGACAAACAGCACGATGCAGCTGTCCACCGAGCCCGCCATGCGCGGTCGCGTGATGGCAATTTTCCTGGCGATAGCGTTGGGTGGAACGCCTTTAGGCGCGCCGGTTGTAGGTTGGGTCGCCGATACCTTCGGCCCGCGTTGGGCGCTCGGCGTAGCAGCAGCGGCGGGATTCGCGGCGGCGATTGTTGGAGTGCGGTACTTGGTAAGGTATCGGCAGTTGAGGGTGTTTATCGATGCGGGGAGAGTGCGGTTTAGTATCGATGAAGGGGATGCGGTGGTTTGAGAGGCATGTGGGGGATCCGGCAAGCAGCATCGAGCGACGCCACAAAACAAAAAGCCTAGTCACCGAGACTGGGCTTTTTACATGAACCTTTCGTGGGGCGGGATAGATTCGAACTGTCGACCTATGGATTAACAGTCCCGCCATTTGCAAATAGGCAGAAGTAAAAGTGCAGTCTAATCAGAGACTTCCAGCGGAAGCCATTCACTAGCCAGATCCACTTCAGGCCTCTTAGGGTCAATTCGGCCTACTTTGGTCAAGTTTTGGTCAAGTTTGATTTCAACGATGGCCAGCCCGCCTGTGCACTTGCCAGCAAGGCATCCCAATCATCCGGTGGATTGCCACGACCGAGCATTTTCTCGAATACGGCATACGGGTCAGATTTGCTGCCGGACGACCGCAAGGTTTCCGCATCATTTACCCAAGCGTAGATGATGATGCGCGCCTTCGAGTCGTAGCGAAAGAACAAGCGAAACCGCCTTCCGATCTTGGCTCGCCGCCAGTGTCGGTAAGCAGCACCCAAGGTATTGCCCTGTCGGTACTCATCGCGAGAGGGATCGCCTGGCACGATGTCAGTAATCAACTGACTCATGGCACGAAACAACTTGACGTTCGCATTGGACTCGAATTCCGTCGGGTCGTTTTGCTCTGCACGCTGAACGGCAGCATGCAATGCCTGTAGCTGCCCAATGATGCAATCGTGGAACAGCAGCGTCCAACCATGTTGCTGCATCAGATAGCCACGTCGCCGGCTATGTCCTCGCTCAGATCGGCGAATTCTGCATGCCGCAGCATCGCCTTAGCTAGTTCATCAGATACCCCGTGGACATGGCGACCGTGCTGGACGTCTTGGGCCAGCAGCGCCAGGAACGCGCCGATAGCCGGATCTTCATGCTCAGCATCTGCACGGCTGACAGTAATGTGCCCATCATCGTGCAGGTCGAATGCGACCTTGCTGCCCGTATCAACCCCAAGGGCCTGGCGAATGGGCTTGGGCAATGTGATCTGTCCCTTGGAGGTGATCGTCGCAAACTCGTGTAGGGTGGACATGGCATTCTCCTGAAAACTTCTGTTCATGGTAAGGAATATTCCTTACCATGTCAAGCTGGTTTAGGCGGCCAATATCATGTATCGGCCTGCCGCACTTCAATGTATGCGGATTAAGCTTGAGACGGAGCAAACCAGCAGCTAGAGCCGCATTGAGGGGGCAGATCACGCACCTGTTGGCCAGTAGGTTGCTCTGAATGTGCATTGTCACACCATCGCTGTCGTATATGTCGGTGGAATTGTGAACACGCCGAAAGCCGTCGCCAAACTCGTGGTCCGACTCAAACAGGGCGGCGGATCGCTATCATGTCGATGTCAAGCGCACAGCAAAGCCGCCCTGGATCGAATCACGCAGCTGCCGGGTCTGTCAGAGCACCGGGCCAGTAAATGGTTAGCTAGTGTCCCAGCGCTTTCGCGATAGGCTCCGGTAATTCGGGCGCTTCTAACATGATGAGACGCACGTGCCGACACAATTTAGGTGTCCACCAAGCCACAAGGAGCGGTCGATGAAAATCAAGAACTACATGAATAACCGCCAGCAGCTACACGAACTTTTCTACGAAATCGCGCCCGACATCAAACGTCCGAACATCGATTCCGCTTTTCTCGAGCATTTCGAGATCATCATGTCCAGCGTTCAGGCTGGTCCGACGGATGTTGGATGTCGCAGCGATGTTGCTTCGGGCTGGCAGGGCAGCACACTCCCAGCTCAGTTAGGAGGGTCGTCCCTCTCCTGATCGAGGATTCCGGACGATGGCTGCGATGCTCACGTCGCGACCGACACGCACATCAACGTCCGGCCCTCACGGGCCGCGTTCCCGTTGGCTGGATCAAGTCGCACGAGGAAATCGAAGTCGCGTTCCACGAGTCTTGCGAACTGTTCCTGCACGGCATCGAGCTTGAGCAGACATTGCACATGCCAGTTCAACCCGACCATGAGCCAGTCCGACAGGCCGTTCCATTCGCTCAGGAGGATGGCGCCGGCGGTGCCGTTTTCTTCGGCGAATTTCTCGATCCGTTTCTCGATGATGCGGGCGTCATCCCGAAGCATCGTGCCGGAGATATGCAGAGATACCGCATGCGCGGTCTGATCGTGCGCCAGATACACTGTGGCGATGCCACCGAGGTGTTGCCTGATCCGTTCGATCTGTTCCACTTCGAGGTCGTCATGCACGGGCAGCGAGCCCGAGAGGATGTACGTTCCGTTTTCCATGGCAGTTATCCTTGTATGCTTGAAGTCGTGTTAGTCGTCGGCGACCGGCCCCGTTCTGGTTTCGGTGGCCGTTGCGCCCAGTTGGCCCAGAACGAAGGCGTGACGCCCCACTAGCGCTTCCAGCTGGAGGCGAAGATCGGCAAGTTCGTCGAGCAGTTCGACATGGGCTGAAAGCCCGAACGCAACGAACGACGACTCGCCGTAGCGTTGCCGGACGAAGATCGCGCCGGCCGCAGACCATTTCTGCGAAAACCGTGCGAGCGTGTCTTCGATCGACTGCTGTGCGTCTGGCGAGAGCGCACCACGCACGCGTATCACGAGCGAATGGGTCACCGCATCGGTAGCGAAATAGACGTCGGCCGGCTTGGCAAGGCTTTCAGCGAGCTGTTGCGCGTGGGCGTGTCTGAAGCCGGCGCGGACCGCTAGGGCACCGCGAATTTCGTAGTTGTGCAGCATGACATTTCCCCTTTCGGATAGACGCAAACGATTGTAGAAGCGTAAGACAGCTGCGTATCGCGCTAGGCGCGATACCATCATCAGGTAGCCAATTGGATATACCACCAACAATAGTATCTAAACGTGAATATTTCAAGACAAGTTTCACAAATGGATACCTTTCCGTCACGGCTGAAGCAGGAGCGACGTCGGCTGGGCCTGAACCAGGCGGTGCTGGCGAATGCTGGCGGTGTGCAGAAGCATGCGCAGCTCAACTACGAGAAAGGGTTGAGATATCCGGATGCCGGCTATCTGGCGGGGATCGCGGAGGTTGGCGTCGACGTGCTGTATCTCCTGACCGGACGTACGTCTGACCAGTCAACTCTCGCGCTCGATAGCGACGAGGAACGGTTGCTCGCCGGCTATCGCGAGCTTAAACCCCGGGAAAAGAGGGGAGTACTGGGGCTCGTGGCGGCGATCATTGGTGCACCGGAGGACAAAGAAAACACCGGGGAGGCGGAACCCGGGTAAAGGCAACGCGTTTCCAGGCCTTTCCGACGGTATCAACGGGAAGGGCTTTGCAGATGGGTTATTAATTCTGGCGGTGGAGACCTTAGGTCTGATTGCGCAACTCTTCGTCCAGCGCCTGCTGATAGCCTTCTTCGCTCTCGTAGCCAAGCTCGAAAAATGCGGAATCGTCCCACATGTCGTTCGGATCTCCGCCGAGCGCCACATACACGTCACTAACGAATTCCTCGCACACCCGATGCCATTCAGTCGAATCGACGGGGGAAGTCGCCAGGGTTCTTCTTGCCCTGGGCGTTGCGGATCGCCGCCACCGACAAGCCGAGCGACTGCGCTTCCATGTCCACCGAGCCGCCGAGGATGATTTCGAGGGGTCTATTGTTTTTCATGGGCTGGTTTTCGACGTCCGCACGAAAACTTCGGCGCCATCTAAGCCCTGACACCGGCATCGAGAGGCTAATTCACCCCCTTCCAAAGCGTCATGGGCGTAGCGCAACACCGCTTCTTTCGAGGAAAAAGCCTACCCGGATTGGCGAGCACGCCGACCCCTCACTCAGCGCGTTGGCGCATCGGAGGCACATCTGGGGGCTCATGCTGTGACGTTTCGAATTGACGCATCCGATCCTTGAATTTCTGCTCATTGCCGCTCGATAAAAGCTATCGGGTAGAGGGAGTGGGGCAAAGAACCGGCCGAACTGCTTCGAAACGAAAAAGAGTTTGCAAGCGCACGGCTCACAAACCCTTTAAATACTTGGTGGGGCGTGACAGATTCGAACTGTCGACCGACGGATTAAGAGTCCCATCTGCAGCAAATAGGCAAGAATATAAGTTCAGCAAAATCAAACCACTTGCAGTGGTAGCCTTCCACAAACGGACCAAGCTCTAAGCCCTTTTTGAGGCAATTTTTGCCTACTTTGGTCAAGTTTTGGTCAAGGTGTTTGCTCCAATCTTCTATCCGAAGGGCCGCAGCGGCGCATCTGCTCTCTTTGGCTGCATGGCAAGACTTCCGACGGCCGTGATCGAAACCCCGACCTTCCAGAAGTAAGCTGAGCGTGTCTGGTCCGAGGCCGAGCGCTTCGGCTTGATCATTTGGATCGCCGCAAACCCTGATGCGGGGGATTTGATCCCGGGCAACGATGGTGCTCGTTAGGTTTACTAGAAGCGCGAAGGTACCGGCAAGTCTCGCGGCACCCGCGTGATCTACTCAATCAAACCGATGAGGAAATCCTGTTGCTCGTGGCGCCCTATGCCAAGGCCGAGCGCGAGATCATGCTTCCCAAGGACATCCGAAAGGTGGCGTGATGTACATCGAGAAAATCGCCACGGCCATCGAGGTCGATGCCGGCGAGCCGCTGCCGGATCTGCGCCAGGCGTTTGAGCAAGCTAAGGCGCGTGTCGGTCGCGTGAACACTCCCGAACAGATGCTCGTGCGGCAGGCGTGAAGCGTCTGGCGTGAGCCAATCTACTTTTGCTGTGCGTTGGACGCCGGTCGCTGCTCTGCGAGATCGTGAGCAGGGCCGCTTCGCGCCCTGGGGCGCAGTACCGTCCCTCTTGCGCATGAATATCAAGCATCATGAACTGACGGCTGAGCTTGCGGCGTCAACACGGTCACCGATGGTTGCATATGACTGGGGCGGCGGCACGTTGGATGGGCCTAACGGAGATGGATGTCGCTTACCGTCCATCGGGCCAAACACCAGATGCTCGATGACTTCCTCCGTCAGCAGTTCAATAATCCGACGGCTCGAATGAAATTTGCGTAAGTTCGAGATGTGTATAATTTAAATAGACTATACACATTGCGAGGTATGCCATGCGCACCAACATCGACATCGACGACATGCTGATGGCCGAAGCACTCGCCGCGACAGGCGTCAAGACCAAGCGGGAAGCTGTCGAACTCGGCCTGAAGACGATCATCCGGCTCAAACAGCAGGAACAGATCCGCCAGTTCCGGGGGAAGCTTCACTGGGAAGGCGATCTTGATGCAATGAGAACGGATCGATGACGCTCGTTGATTCGAGCGTCTGGATCGATTATTTTCGGGGCGTGACCTCGCCGGAAACCGACAAACTCGACGCCTTGCTGATCATGGAAGCGCTGCTAACCGGTGACCTGATCGTAGCGGAAGTATTGCAGGGCTTCTCGGCCGAGTCCGAATTCAACACAGCCAGGCAACTGATGACGACGCGCCTGAGCGTTGTGTCGCTCGTCGGCCCTCATAACGCTGTTCAGGCTGCGCGAAATTACCGTGCCTTGAGAGCGCAGGGCGTGACGATCCGGAAAACCATCGATACGCTGATCGCAACTTACTGCATCGAGAATGGCGTTTCGCTGCTGTTCAGCGACAGGGACTTCAATCCTTTTGTCGATTACCTAGGCCTTAGATCAGCTGCACTGGACGACTGATCAGGTCGACGATTGCGTGCGCAACCCACGCCTGTATTCCGCTTCCGGGATTTGGGGCGACCGCATCGTCCGTTTCGCCCGTTTCCTGTGTCAGGCGGCAATCGAGACGCACATCAAAGGCCGGCTCTGGTTGACCGCACTCCCACTAGGGAGCTCAAGTCGCACGAGGAAATCTCGCTGGTCGGTTTGCTCAATACTGGGATACGCCTCGGCGTCAGTCCAATCGGCACGGCAGACAAAAAGAAGGCAACGATGGTTTTGCGTTGAAAAGAAAAAGGGCTCCGATCGCTCGGAACCCTTTTAAATACTTGGTGGGGCGTGACAGATTCGAACTGTCGACCTACGGATTAAGAGTCCGCTGCTCTACCAGCTGAGCTAACGCCCCAAAAAACTGAATCCGAATTATAGCTACGTTTTCGTCGATAGCGCAACTATCCGCAACTCAAAAACTGAAATAAACCGTCTCGCAGACGTCTGTAAGCCCCATGACACATGGCTTCAGGTGCCTATCGTCTATCCCAAAAAGCCTCGCTTCGAGCAATTGTCACGAGCCGTTATCATGACGGACGCCCTTTCTGCGGACCATACAACCGCACGAAAGCAGCGGCGCGACCCGACCATCGATAAGCCCAACCCCATGGACAAATCCGCCATCCGCTTTTTGCTCGATACCACCTTCGCGCCGTGGATCCGCGACCTGGGCTTGGCGCCGGAAAGCTCCACCGATACCAGCGTCACCCTGCGCTTGCCGCAGGCGGACAAACTTCGTCACGTGGGCGGCGTGATCTGCGGCCAGGTTTTCATGGCCGCCGCCGATACCACCATGATCGTCGCCATCGCGCACGCACTAGGTGGTTTCCAGCCGATGACCACCGTCTCGCTCACTACAAGCTTCCTGCGCCCCGTAAAAACGGGCGATGTCCTGGTAACAGCGTCAATCCTGCGCCGCGGCCGCAACCTGGTCTTCGGCGAAATCGAACTCCACGATGAAACCGGCGCGCTCGCCGCTCACGCGACCACCACGGTCATGCTTCTCACCTAAAAAACCTATGTTCGATCAAGTCGTATTCGCCGGCGGCGGTAACCGCTGCTGGTGGCAGGCCGGTTTCTGGGACATTGTCCAGCCGGAACTCAACCTGCGCCCGCGCGTGATCACCAGCATTTCGGCCGGCGCGGCCACGGCCTGCATGCTGTATCTGAACCACTCCGAATGGGTGATGGACTATTACGCGCACGCGCTGCGCGACAATCCAAAGAACGCGTATTGGGGCAATTTACTGCGCGGCCAATCGGTGTTCCCGCACTATCGGATCTACAGGCAGGCACTACTCGATATCTACGGCGCCGGGTTTCCATCGCTGGAAAACGCGCCGGAAATTCGTATCGGCGTATCGCATTTGCCGCGTTGGCTAGGCGCCCGCAGCGCGGTGGCCGCGGGGCTGATTGCCTATAACGTCGAAAAGTACGTGCGCAAGAAGCTGCATCCGACACTCGGCCAGTCCCTCGGTTTTCATCCGGAATTCGTGAAGGCGCAAGACTGCGCGACCGTCGATGACCTCGCCGACCTGATCCTGCAATCATCGTGTACGCCGCCGTTCACGCCGGTCATGCGCCGGAACGGGCGGCCAGTGCTCGATGGCGGCATGGTCGACAATGTGCCGGTCGGCGCGCTGGATGCATCGCCGGGACTCGTTCTCGTGATGGTGACGCGCGTGTATCCGCGACCGCAGATGTTTGTCGTGGAGCACGGCGCGAATCGCGACCAGCGTCGCGTGTATGTGCAGCCGTCGCGCAAGGTGCCAATTTCGGCATGGGATTACACGAGCCCGTCGCTAATGCGCCCTGCATACGACCTGGGCCGCAACGATGGTGAGCAATTCCTGACACGCTTGCCCGATCTGCTCGGCGCAGCAGCGCATCTCTAGCATCTCAAAAGGAGTGTTGAACCGATGACCAAACACCACAAATACACGCTGCAAGTTGTCTGGACCGGCGATCAGGGCTCCGGCACCTCACGCTACGACGCGTACTCCCGCGACCATCTGGTGCGTGCGGCGAACAAACCGGCCATTGAGGCATCGAGCGACCCGGCGTTTCGCGGCAGCGCCACGCGCCACAACCCGGAGGAATTGTTCGTCGCGTCGCTGTCGTCGTGCCACATGCTCTGGTACCTGCACCTTTGCGCCGTGAATGGCATCGCGGTGACCGGTTACGTGGATGATCCGCTCGGCACGATGGAGGAAACGGCGCAAGGAAGTGGCCGCTTCACCGACGTCGTCCTGCGCCCGCAAGTAACCATCGGCGCGGGCGGCGACGTGACGCTGGCCGCCCGTCTGCACGAGGAAGCGCATAAGTTCTGCTTCATCGCGAACTCGGTCAACTTCCCCGTCCGATGCGAACCGTCCACGGACATCTCAACCGTCTGACTATCGGCTATCGGCGACGTCCGCCCACCAGCGCTTCCGGATTGGCGACACTCGATGTGTCGCCGGCATCGAAGGCCAGGATGTTCTTGAACGCCGCCGAGAAGTAGAGCTCGTAACTCTCCTTCTCCACATACCCGATGTGCGGCGTACAAATGACGTTTTCCATGCGCAGCAGGCTGTAACCCTGCAGGATCGGCTCGCTCTCGAACACGTCGATAGCCACCATCCCCGGCCGGTTGTGATGCAGCGCATTGAGCAGCGCGTTTTCTTCGAGCAATTCCGCGCGGCTTGTATTCACAAACAGCGCGGTGGGCTTCATGCGCATCAGATCGGCGGCCGTGACAATGCCGCGCGTTTCGTCAGACAGTCGCAGATGTAATGAGAGGACATCGCTCTGTTCGAACAACGCTTCGCGGCTTTCTGCCACATCCACGCCGTCCGCGCGTGCGGCAGCCTGTGAGCGCTCCCGACCCCAGATCACCACTTTCATGCCAAACGCCTTGCCGTAACCGGCGAGCAATTGGCCGATCTTTCCGTATCCCCAGATCCCGAGCGTCTGGCCGCGAAGCACTTGACCCAGGCCGAAATTGGGCGGCAGCGCGGAGGTTTTCAGACCGGATTGCTGCCACGCGCCCTGCTTCAGGTTCGCGACGTACTGAGGAATCCGGCGCTGCGCAGCCATGATCAACGCCCAGGTCAATTCGGCCGGCGCGATGGGCGAGCCGCTGCCTTCCAGCACGGCAATGCCTCGTTCGGTACAGGCATCGAGTTCTATATGGCCGCCCGCCTTGCCGGTCTGGCTGATCATGCGCAGCCGCGGCAGTTTGTCGAGCAGTTGCGAGCTGATCCGGGTGCGCTCGCGAATCAAGACGAGCGCTTCTACTTCAGAGAGTCTGCTAGCCAACTGTCCGAGTCCGCGCACCGTGTTATTGAATACTTTCACCTCGTGATCGGCGAGCAGGCTAAAGCAATCGAGCTTGCGAACGGCGTCTTGGTAGTCGTCCAGGATGGCAATTTTGATTGGCATGGATTGGCTTTTGATTGGCATCAAACGTGCTGCAGAAATTCGAGGATGGACAGGGATCAACGCGGTAAGTTCGGGTAATTACGGAGAAATCGGGTAATTACGTATGAATTCGCCAAAATACGGGCATCGCGTCGCGTTAAGCTGCTGGTGGAACCCGACGAATTTACCGGTCGTCGGATGGTGTTCGAAAGAATTCGAATGCGGAACAGGCAGTTTAGCCATTCACGCGTCGCTACCGCCGGAATACCGGCAACGATGGAGACAATTCCTATCCCTTTTTAACAGCTTGTTCCGTGCCGACGCAAGCCGCGATTTCAGGACGGCAGTCGCCTTCAAGTCTAGACAACTCCCCGACGCATGCCTTGTTTTTGTGTCGCCCCGCCTGCTACGTGAATTCCTCCGCGCAGATGAACCGGCGACCGGAATGCGCCTCTCGCGAGCAGCGCCGGCGAGTTGCAAACCGTTTTCTCTTCCAAGAACGGAGTGTGCTCGATGAACCAGCCCGCAGTAGTAGATCAACACGTCGCCGACAACGACGTACCGGGGTACGTGAAGAATCAGAAACTCATCGATTGGGTGCAGCAAGTCGCCGCGCTGACGAAGCCGGATCGCGTCGAATGGTGCGACGGATCAGAAGAGGAGTACGACCGCCTGTCGCAACTGATGGTCGATGCCGGCACGCTCAAACGCCTCAATCCGGCCAAACGGCCTAATTCCTATCTCGCCTGCTCGGACCCGTCCGACGTCGCGCGGGTCGAAGATCGCACGTTCATCTGCTCGGCGCGCCCCGAAGAGGCCGGGCCGACGAACAACTGGATCGATCCCGCGGAAATGCGCCTCACGCTGGATGGTCTCTTCGATGGCTGCATGAGCGGCCGCACGATGTTCGTCGTCCCCTTTTCGATGGGTCCGCTCGGCTCGCCGATCGCTCATATCGGCGTGGAATTGACGGATAGTCCGTACGTGGTGACGAATATGCGCATCATGACGCGCATGGGCCGTGCGGTGTATGACGTACTGGGCACTGAGGGCGAGTTCGTGCCCTGCGTGCATTCGGTCGGCGCGCCGTTGGAACAAGGACAGAAGGACGTGCCGTGGCCGTGCAACGACACGAAATACATCGTCCATTTTCCGGAAAGCCGCGAGATCTGGAGTTTCGGTTCGGGTTATGGCGGCAACGCGCTGCTCGGCAAGAAATGTTTCGCGCTGCGAATTGCATCGACGATGGGACGCGACGAAGGCTGGCTCGCCGAACACATGCTGATTCTCGGCGTGACGTCGCCGGGAGGGCGCAAGTATCACGTGGCGGCGGCGTTTCCGTCGGCGTGCGGCAAGACCAACTTCGCGATGCTGATCCCGCCGCAGGACATGGCGGGCTGGAAGGTGTCGACCATTGGCGATGACATCGCCTGGATCAAGCCGGGCCGCGACGGACGGCTCTACGCAATCAATCCCGAAGCGGGTTATTTCGGCGTGGCGCCGGGCACGAGCGAAAAGACCAACTTCAACGCCATGGCGACGCTCAAGGTGAACGTGATCTTCACGAACGTGGCGCTCACCGACGACGGCGATGTCTGGTGGGAGGGCATGACCGACACGCCGCCGGCACATCTGATCGATTGGCAGGGCAACGACTGGACGCCAGAGTCGGGCAAGAAGGCAGCACATCCGAACGCGCGTTTCACGGCGCCGGCTGCGCAATGTCCATCGATTGATGCCGATTGGGAAAATCCGGCCGGCGTCGCGATCGATGCGTTTATCTTCGGCGGGCGCCGCTCCGACACCGTGCCGCTCGTCACAGAAGCGCGCAACTGGAACGAGGGCGTCTACATGGCCGCGACCATGGGCTCGGAAACCACCGCCGCCGCGGCCGGCCAGCAGGGCGTGGTCAGGCGCGACCCGTTCGCCATGCTGCCGTTCTGCGGCTACAACATGAGCGACTACTTTGGCCACTGGCTGAAAATGGGCGAACGGCTTGAACAACTCGATGCCAAACTGCCCAAGTTCTTCTGCGTGAACTGGTTCCGCAAGGACGCGGACGGCAAGTTCGTGTGGCCGGGTTTCGGCGACAACATGCGCGTGCTGAGCTGGATGATCGGCCGTATTGAAGGCACCGCTCACGGCGTTGAACACGCGTTCGGGCTTTCGCCGCGCTTCGAGGACATCGACTGGGGCGCCCTTGATTTCACGCGCGAGCAGTTCGAGCGCGTGATCTCCGTGCAAGACTCGGCATGGCGCGCAGAACTCGAACTGCACGATGAGTTGTTCACGAAACTCGCTCAAGGGCTGCCCGCTGAACTTGCAGAAACAAAAGCGGCGATCGAAAAACGGGTATCGGCCTGATTTTTTGTTAAAGCTAGTTAAGCGCGATTAGTGACGGAAGTCGACATAATCGATGAAATAAGGGCCGCATTAGCGGTCCTTATGCATTTCCCGTCGTACTGCGTCAAAATTGCTTCAGCCAGCTTTTCAGAAATAAGACGGTGGACGTTTGTTAGTCACATCGTTCCGAATTTAGCAACAATGCACCGTGTTTCACCTTACCGAATGGTAAAGCCGAAATCTTTTATTGGAAAAAGTCACATTTAAGGCAACTTCTGCACGAAAACGGGAGTCCTAGGATAATTCCGAATTGCTTCTGGTATTTAAAAGAGGCCGTCTAGCAGCAGGAGTTGTCTCATGGATCATTTGCAGTCGATGAAAGTATTCGTCCGTGTGGCGGATCTCGGCAGTTTTGCCCGCGCAGCCGGCGCGATGGATATCTCGAATGCAGTGGCAACACGTCATATCGCTGACCTGGAGGGGCGCCTGGGCACTCGGCTGCTCAACCGCACCACGCGTAGCCTGTCGCTGACCGAATCGGGCCAGGTGTACCTGGAACGCGCCCGCCAGATCCTCGACGAACTCGAGGATGTCGAACAAATGGTGGTTGCACGTAACCACGAGCCGGTCGGATCGCTACGAATTGTCGCACCCGTCGTATTCGGCCTGCACAACCTCGCGCCCGTGCTGCAGACCTATACGGAGCGTTATCCGAAAGTCGTGCCGGACGTCACGCTGGTCGACCGGCAAGTCGATCTGGTGGAAGAGGGCTTCGACGTCGGCATTGTGATCGCGCGCCAGATGCGCAGCGCAAGCATTGTCACGCGGCGGCTCACGACTGGCTGCCTGACCGTCTGCGCCACGCCCGGGTATCTCGAAAAGCATGGCGTGCCGACGCGGCCGGAAGACTTGTCTGAACATCCGTCGTTGAGTTTGCCGTCCGAATATTTCGGCGATGAGCGCGTGTTCACGGGTCCGGAAGGCGAAGTGCGCGTGCGGCCGACGAACGTGATTGTCGCGAACAATACCGAGATGCTGCGCCAGTTTGCGCTGCTGGGCATGGGCATCGCGATCCTGCCGAGCTACCTGATCGGCAACGACACCACGCGCGGCAAGCTGGTGCGCCTGCTGAGCGACTACCAGTTGCCGCAGGTCGAGATCAACGTCGCGTATCCGAGCCGGCGCCATTTGCCCGCGAAGGTGCGCACCTTCATCGATCACCTTGTCGAGCATTTCAGCCAGACGCCGAATCATCAGCTAGGCGAGCAGTGGGTGAAGGACGGATTCGTGAAGCCGGGCGCGCCGGCAATCGATGAACGCGATTCCGAGCCGCTGGTCGCGCACGCGGCTTACGCGGAAGCCGAAGGCGGCGCACGTTTTGAAGCCGATTTGCCTTCCGCCGATGACAACAAGGTCGCTGGCAAGGCCGCCAAGTCGCGCTCGCGTGCGATGCCGGCGATGCCCTCGCCCTTCTGAGGAGGCCGCAGTGGTGAGGCTTCTTCACGATGAACGAAAAAAGCCCGCGAATGATTCGCGGGCTTTTTTAATGCTGCGGGCCCAACCGACAGGCCCCTGAGAACTGAAAACTAACCCGCTTTCCGAGCCGGCGCCTTCTTGGCCGCGACTTTCTTTGCCGGCGCTTTCTTCGCAGCAGCCTTGGCCGCAGACTTCACGGCTGTTTTCTTGGCGACCACGGCGACGTCGCCGTCACCTTCGTCTTCCGTTTCAGTCGCTGCCGCCGCTCCGCGCTTGACGGCTGGTTTTGCACCCGGCTTCGGCTCTTTCTTCTCGAACTCAAAGCCAATCTTGCCGTCCGGCTGCTTCACGAGGAATGCCTTGAAGTTCCGGCCGGTGCGCGACGACTTGAAGCCCGTCAGCAAGTCCGTCCTGCCTTCCTCCAGCAACTTCGACATTTGCTCGCGCGACATTTCCTGCTGCAAGATCACCTTGCCCGAACGGAAATCGCAGGTCTTCGGGTTCGCCACCGAGTTTTCGCAGATATAACTCATGCCGTGCTCATAGACCTTCGAGTGGCACTTCGGACACGCGCCAACCGGCGTCTGCTCCGAGAAATCCACCGGTTCGCCGTCTTCGCCGCCTGCATCCTGACCGAAGTCGAACTCAAGCTTCCAGTTCTTGATTTCATCGTCGAAAGACAGCTTCAGGATCGCCGAGAACGGCCGGCCCATCTTGCTGCGGAAACCCGACAACGGCCCAATGGTCTTGTCCTTGATCAGCTGCTCGACTTCCGGAATCTCGAACTGCCGTCCGCCAGGAATCTTCGACATCGAGAACTCGCACTTCGTACAAGCGAATCGCCGATAGTTCTCCTTGATCTGGCTGCCGCAATTCGGACACGGTGTTTCGAGCGTCGAGTAATCGCCGGGGATGGTGTCGGAGTCGTACTCTTTCGCGCGCTTCACGATGGTCTGCGTCATGCGCGCGATTTCCTGCATGAACTCGTCGCGCGGGAGCTTGCCGCGTTCCATCTGCGACAGCTTGTGCTCCCACTCGCCAGTCAGTTCTGGCGCCGTCAATTCCTCGACGCCGAGGCCGCGCAGCAAGGTCATCAACTGGAATGCCTTAGCCGTCGGGATCAGCTCACGGCCTTCGCGCACCATGTACTTTTCACCCAGCAGCCCTTCGATAACCGCCGCGCGAGTAGCCGGCGTGCCGAGACCCTTCGCGGCCATCGCCTCGCGCAATTCCTCGTCTTCAATGAGCTTGCCCGCGCCTTCCATGGCCGAGAGCAACGATGCTTCGTTGTATCGCGCAGGCGGTTTCGTGACGAGACCGACCGCCGCGACCTTCTCGACGTCGACCTTCTCGTCCTTCTGAACCTGCACGAGATTCGCCTCTTCGCCCCCTACTTCCTTGCCGTAGACCTGCAGCCAGCCCGGTTCAACCAGCACCTTGCCTTCGGTCTTGAAATGATGGCCCGAGACTTCGGTGATCCGCGTGGTGACGAGGTACTCGGCCGCCGGGAAAAACACCGCGAGGAAGCGCTTCACGACCAGGTCGTACAGCTTCTGCTCAGGCTCGGACAACGCTTTCGGCGCCTGCAGCGTCGGGATGATGGCGAAGTGATCGCTGATCTTCGAGTTATCGAAGATGCGCTTGTTCGGCTTCACCCAGCCCTTGTCCAACACCTGCTTCGCATGCGGCAAGTAGTTGTTGCTCTCCTTGAGCATGGCGAGCGTGTCTTTCACCGTCGGGATGTAATCTTCGGGCAGCGCGCGGGCATCGGTTCGCGGGTAGGTCAGCACCTTGTGCTTTTCATACAGCGCCTGAGCCAGACCAAGCGTGTTCTTGGCCGAAAAGCCAAAACGGCCATTGGCCTCGCGCTGCAAGCTGGTCAGGTCGAACAGCAGCGGCGACATCTGCGTGGTCGGCTTCGCTTCTTCGGTGACCGTACCGGTCTTGCCACGACAGGCCGCAACAATGGTTTCAGCGGCCGGCAAGCTCCAAAGCCGCGAGTCGCGCTGCTCTGGATCGCCTTCGACGCGCTTGAATTTCGGGTCGAACCAGCGGCCTTCATACATGCCCTTCGCGGCAATGAATTCGGCACGCACTTCCCAATAATCGCGCGACACGAAGCGACGGATCTTTTCCTCGCGTTCCACGACGATAGACAACGTTGGCGTCTGAACGCGGCCAACGGTCGTCAGGAAGAAACCACCGCCCTTGCTGTTGAACGCTGTCATGGCGCGCGTGCCGTTGATGCC
>Ga0153932_1000143_pt1 | contig 33041 bp, 30 predicted proteins | sample TSNJ016MetaG_FD_102273 | JGI IMG/M metagenome (GOLD analysis project Ga0153932, IMG submission 102273) | Attine ant fungus gardens microbial communities from New Jersey, USA - TSNJ016 MetaG | ecosystem: Host-associated > Fungi > Mycelium > Unclassified | place: USA: New Jersey, Wharton State...
CGTCGACGGGCTGGTCAACGTCGACTTCGAAGACGTGAAGACGGTGATGGGCGAGCAAGGCAAGGCAATGATGGGCACGGCGACGGTTGCCGGCGTCGATCGCGCGCGTCTGGCTGCAGAACAGGCGGTTGCAAGCCCGCTGCTGGAAGGTGTGGATCTGTCGGGCGCACGTGGCGTGCTGGTGAACATCACGTCGAGCCGTTCGCTGCGTTTGTCGGAAACGCGTGAAGTGATGAACACGATCAAGTCGTACGCAGCAGAAGACGCGACCGTGATCTTCGGCGCGGTGTACGACGACGCCATGGGCGATGCATTGCGCGTGACGGTCGTGGCAACGGGCCTCGGCCGCGCCGCAAAGAAACAACAAGCTGCACCGATGACCCTGCTGCGCACCGGCACGGACAACTCGCCGATCGCGCACGCACAGCACAGCTACGCGCCGCAGCAGTCGAACGGCACGGATTACGGCGCGCTGGAAGCACCGGCTGTATGGCGTCAGACGCGTGAAACCGCGGCTTCGCACGTGCAGGCGCTGCAGGAAAAGGGTGTGGATACGTATGACATTCCGGCGTTTTTGCGCAAGCAAGCCGACTGATGCTTTCTGCCGGGGCGTGTCGCTTTGATGTAAGCGCCCAAAGGTAAAGGTCTCAGGAGATGGGTTGTCCTGCGTTCGTTTTCAGGCCGCGTCTTATGGATGCTGGACTGTGGCGGCGTGACCGCTTCGATAACGTTCATCATCGTCTATATTGGGATGAGATCGATACGTTTCGATACACAAGCAGCGGTGGGGCGAACGTCTCTCGCAAGGAAAAAGTTTGAATCGCTGGCGTGTTCAGCACTGACTCAGTGAAAGGCCGATCAATGATCAAGACAGGTGAAACGCTGCCGGACGAACGCCTCTACGAATTTGTCGATGTGGCGACGGAAGGCTGCGCCGTGGGACCGAACGGTTTCGCGGTGCGCGAGCGGACGGCGGGCAAGCGCGTGGTGATCTTCGGATTGCCGGGCGCGTTCACGCCCACCTGTTCCGCCAGGCACGTGCCGGGTTTTATCGACAATGCGGAGAAACTGGCCGCGGCGGGTATCGATGAAATCTGGTGTGTCTCCGTCAACGACGCGTTCGTGATGAGCGCGTGGGGACGCGATCTTCAAACCTCGGGCAAGGTGAAGATGATCGCCGACGGCAGCGCGCGTTTTACTCGAGCACTCGGCCTCGATCAGGATCTGTCGGAGCGTGGCATGGGAATTCGCTCCCAACGCTACGCCATGGTGGTCGACAACAGCGTGGTCAAGACGCTGAATGTCGAAGCACCCGGCAAGTTTGAAGTCAGCAGCGCTGAAAGCGTCCTCGCGACGTTGGGCTGATGTGTCTTAACAATGTTGTGCTGGCGGTCGAGACGCCCGGCGTTTGTTGCATTGCCGCAACAGGCTATGACGCCATCGCGTGTCTTCTGGAACATGCATGACAAAGTCGCAACAAAGCCGTAACGCGGCGCCGATGTCCGGGAACGCCTCCGTCCCGGGCATCGGCCCGACCCTATTTGCTTTCGCGTGAATTTGGTTTTCGTGTACCGAGCCGAAGCAGTAACGGGGAGAAACAAGTTGCAACGTTCCCGCTCGGGACGACGCGAAGGGATTGGAGTATACTTCGCGCTATTGAATACAAATTCACGATTGATTCTCTCAATCGAGAGTCACAATCGAAGCGAAAAAAATCATGTTGAAGCAGCGAACCATCAAAACCATCGTCAAAACCGTCGGGATCGGCCTGCACTCTGGCCGCAAGGTGGATTTGACGCTTCGGCCCGCACCGGCGAACACCGGGATCGTTTTTGCGCGTATCGACCTGCCTGCGCCGGTCGATATTCCGGCGTCGGCATTGGCTATTGGCGACACGCGCCTGGCTTCCGTCCTGCAGAAGGACGGGGCGCGTGTTTCGACCATCGAGCATTTGATGTCGGCTTGCGCGGGACTGGGTATCGACAATTTGTACGTCGATGTCACGGCTGAAGAAATTCCGATCATGGACGGCAGCGCTGCTTCTTTCGTGTTTCTGATTCAATCGGCGGGTATTGAAGAACAGAACGCGGCCAAGAAGTTCATCAAGGTGACGAAGCCGGTTGAAATCCGCGACGGCGACAAGTTCGCTCGTCTCGATCCGTATTTCGGCTTCAAACTGAAGTTCACCATTGATTTCCGCCATCCGGCCGTCGATAAGACCGGTCAGGCACTCGAAGTCGATTTCGCCCATACGTCATATGTTCGGGATATTGCCCGTGCACGGACGTTCGGGTTCGCACATGAAGTCGAAATGATGCGCGAGCTTGGTCTGGCGCGTGGCGGCAGCATGGATAACGCCATTGTTCTGGACGAGTATCGAATTCTGAATAACGATGGTTTGCGTTACGAAGACGAGTTCGTGAAGCACAAGATGCTCGACGCGATTGGTGACCTGTATGTGGTCGGTCATCCGTTGCTGGCGTCTTATGCGGCATATAAAGGCGGTCACGCAATGAACAATATGTTGCTGCGTGAATTGCTGGCGCACGAAGACTCGTATGAGATCGTGACGTTTGAAGACAAGCAAGCGGCGCCGCACGGTTTTGCTTTCGATACGCAAACGGCGTTCGCGTAATCAGTAAATAGTCAGAGCAATACTATGAGAATGAGCGGCAGCTTTCGGGCGCCGCTCATTTTTTTTGTGCTTTCGCCTGATGACGCGCCGCCATTTTCGCGAGCGCTTCCTGAAGAGGCGATGGCTCGAGTGTTTCAGCCAGCATTTGCAGCGCATCCGCGCCAGCGGCGGACATCCGGGCTTGCTTCGGCGGAATCACTTCTTTCATTGCTTGTGGGCGAACGCGTATCTTCAGTGCGTTCACGGCCCAGCCGCGTTGCTGCAAATCCACCAGAAGACGCGGTTCGATGTGCCGCAGACGCGCCGCAAGCGCGTTGTGTCCGGCAAAAAGCGAAAGCACGCCCTCTTTGATGAACCCCGGTTCCACATTGGCACCCAGATAATCCGGCAGCAACGCCATCAGGTCGCGCTGGAGCGCCGTCACCTGCTCTACGCCCGCCCGCAATGCGAGAAACTCGCTAGTGCGGCCCAGGACGTCGGACAACGCCTGCGGCTTGCGCGGATCGAAGCGTTGCGGCGGCCTTGAATTCGGCGGGAAACGGCTCATTTTTGTGTCTGCAGGGGCTGGCGGCGATGCAAAGATTGTAACGCTGCGCGCCGTGCGCCATGACGGCGCGCTTTACGTGTCAACACGGACAAACATAACCGCCATTTGCTTTATCACAAAAGATGGCGGTACAGGCTCCAGCGGGGGCGCGTGCTAAAATCCCCGATTCGTTTTCACCCATGGACTGAAGCCGCCGAGGTTCCCCGGACTGGGATGCACCCAGCGCGCTCCAAGCCAATACCGCGACGCAGACACTGATCCGATGACCACCGGTTTCCTCCAAAAGTTTTTTGGCAGTCGCAACCAGCGCCTAGTCAAGCAATACCAAAAGACCGTTGCGGCGATCAATGCTTTCGAGCCGACGATCGAGCAGTACACGGACAAGCAACTGCGGGCCAAGACCGAGGAATTCCGTCAGCGCGTCGCGAGCGGCGAATCGCTCGACCGGTTGCTGCCCGAAGCGTTCGCGGTGTGCCGGGAGGCCAGCAAGCGCGTGCTGAAAATGCGGCACTTCGACGTGCAGCTCATCGGCGGCATGGTGCTGCACTACGGCAAGATCGCGGAAATGCGCACGGGCGAGGGCAAGACGCTCGTCGCCACGCTCGCCGCGTATCTGAATGCGTTGTCCGGACGTGGCGTGCACGTGGTGACGGTGAACGATTACCTTGCACAGCGCGACGCCGAGTGGATGGGCAAGCTCTACAACTTCCTCGGGTTGTCGTGGGGCATCAACCTGTCGCAGATGGAACACGCGCAGAAGCAGGAAGCGTACGCCGCGGATATCACGTACGGCACGAACAACGAGTTCGGCTTCGACTACCTGCGCGACAACATGGTCTACGAGACCAACGCACGCGTGCAGCGGCCGCTGAACTTTGCGGTCGTCGACGAGGTTGACTCGATTCTCATCGACGAAGCGCGTACGCCGCTGATCATTTCCGGCCAGGCCGAAGATCACACCGAACTCTACGTGCGCATGAACGCGCTGCCGCCGCTGCTCGAGCAGCAGATCGGCGAAGAGAAGGCGGACGGCACGGGCGTCGAAAAGGTGGGCGACTTCACGCTCGATGAAAAAGCGCGCCAGGTGTTCCTGACCGAACAGGGCCACGAGAAAGCCGAACGGCTCCTGGCCGAGTGGGGCTTGATTGGTGAAGGCGAAAGCCTCTACGCGCCGCAGAACATCACGCTGATGCACCACGTGTACGCCGCGTTGCGTGCGCACACGCTGTTCTTCCGCGACCAGCATTACGTGGTTCAAGGCGATGAAGTCGTGATCGTCGACGAATTCACGGGCCGCATGATGACGGGCCGCCGCTGGTCGGACGGTTTGCATCAGGCCGTGGAAGCGAAGGAACACGTCAAGATCCAGAACGAGAACCAGACGCTTGCGTCAATCACGTTCCAGAACTTCTTCCGCATGTATTCCAAGCTGTCCGGCATGACCGGTACGGCCGATACCGAAGCGTACGAATTCAACGAGATTTACGGTCTCGAAACCGTCGTGATCCCGACGAATCGTCCGCCAAAACGGATCGACAAGCAGGATCAGATCTACAAGACCGCCAAGGAACGTTACGACGCCGTCACGCGCGACATTCGCGATTGCGTCGAGCGCGGACAGCCCGTGCTGGTCGGTACGACTTCCATTGAAGCCTCGGAACTGCTTTCGGGTTTGCTCACCCAGGCCGGCCTCAAGCACGAAGTGCTGAACGCCAAGCAGCACGCACGCGAAGCCGCGATCGTTGCCGAGGCGGGTCGCCCGAGCGCTGTGACCATCGCGACGAACATGGCCGGTCGCGGAACGGACATCGTGCTGGGCGGGAACGTGGAGAAGCAGTCGTCGTTCATCATCGCCGACGAATCATTGGCAGAAGACGAGAAGCAACGCCGCATCAAGGCGCTCGAAGACGAATGGCAAGCGCTGCACGACCGCGTGAAGGCGGCGGGCGGATTGCATATCGTCGGTACGGAGCGCCACGAATCGCGTCGTATCGACAATCAGTTGCGCGGCCGTGCCGGCCGGCAGGGCGATCCGGGTTCATCGCGCTTCTATCTGTCGCTGGATGATCCGCTGCTGCGTATTTTCGCGGGTGATCGTGTGCGCTCCATCATGGACCGCCTGAAGATGCCGGAAGGCGAGGCGATCGAAGCGGGCATCGTGACGCGTTCAATCGAGTCGGCGCAGCGCAAGGTCGAAGCGCGCAACTTCGATATCCGCAAACAACTGCTCGAATACGACGATGTATCGAACGATCAGCGCAAGGTGATCTACCAGCAGCGCAATGAATTGCTCGAAGCAACCGACGTTGCCGAGACGATCACCGCCATGCGCCAGAGCGTGATCACCGAAGTGACGCGCACGTATGTGCCGGCGGGAAGTATTGAAGAACAGTGGAGCGCGCCGGAACTCGAGGAAGCGCTGCGCAACGAGTGGTCGCTCGATCTCGCGGTGCAGGAGATGATCAACGAGTCGAATTCCATCGATGCCGACGAAATTCTCGAAGCTGTAGTCGCTGCCGCCGACGAAGCCTACGAGGCGAAGGTCGCGCTGGTCGGGCGTGAGTCCTTCAGCGCGTTCGAGCGCTCGATCATGTTGCAGACGCTCGACAGCCGCTGGCGCGAGCATCTGGCCGCGCTCGATCACTTGCGTCAGGGCATTCATCTGCGTGGTTACGCGCAGAAGAACCCGAAGCAGGAATACAAGCGCGAAGCGTTCGAATTGTTCGCCGCGATGCTCGATTCGGTGAAGCAGGAAGTCACGCGCGTTGTGATGAACGTGCAGATCCAGTCGCCGGAACAGCTTGAAGAAGCCGCCGAGCAGTACGAAGAGAAGGGCAGCCATCTGGAAAACGTGTCGTTCCAGCATGCTGACTTCGACGGCAGCGGCGCCGCTGCAGCAGTTGCCGCCGACGCGACCGCCCAGATGGTCAATCAGGCCATGGCATACGGCGACGACACCACGGTCGCGACCCGCGTGTCCACTGACGACGTCCCGAAAGTTGGCCGTAACGACCCGTGCCCGTGCGGCAGCGGCAAGAAGTACAAAAACTGTCACGGCAAGCTCGCATAATCGGCGGTCTGAACGCTTTGGCAGGTTGAATCATCCAGGACATGCGACGCAGTGATGCGTCGTTTGTCTTTGGCCGACTGGTTTTGTTTCTTGCGTTTGTGTTTTGCGTTTTTACGTTTCGCGGGCGTCCGTCTTTCATAGAATCAGGCGCCGTTTTATTCATCTTTCGTGTCGTTGCGTTGCGTTTCCTGCGCACCGGCACTCGCCACTTTCAGCGAGTCGCGAACATGGCCGTCAATTTCCCCTCGATCAATCCCGCCAACCTGCATCCCGTCGCCGGCGTCACGCTAGGCTGGGCCGAGGCGAATATCCGAAAACCGAATCGCAAGGATTTGCTCGTTGTGCAAATCGATGAAGGCGCGACGGTTGGCGGCGTGTTCACCCTGAACCGCTTTTGCGCTGCGCCCGTGACGGTGTGCCGCGAGCATCTCGACGCCGTGCGTGCGGGCGGCAAGGGCATCCGCGCGCTGGTCGTGAATACCGGTAACGCGAACGCGGGAACGGGGGAGCCGGGCATGGCGCATACGCGCGAGACCTGTACCGCGCTTGCCGCGTTGCTGGGCCTTGACGCCGCGCAGATCCTGCCATTTTCGACGGGCGTGATCCTGGAGCCGTTGCCTATCGACAGGTTGACGGCAGGATTGCCGGCGGCGATTGCGAACCAGAAGCCCGATCATTGGTTCGACGCCGCACAAACCATCATGACCACCGATACATTGCCGAAAGCGGCATCGCGTCAGGTTCGGATCGATGGGCACACAATCACGCTCTCGGGCATCAGCAAGGGCGCCGGCATGATCAGGCCGAACATGGCCACCATGCTCGGTTTTCTCGCCTGCGACGCCGCTGTGTCCCAGTCCGTGCTCGACACGCTGATCAAACACGTCGCGGATCGCTCGTTCAATTGCATCACCATCGACGGGGATACGTCGACCAACGACTCGTTCATCGTGATCGCGTCCGGCAAGTCGACGCTGCCCGTGATCGATTCCACGGATTCTCCCGCTTATGCCGCGTTGCGCGACGCCGTGACATCGGTCGCGCAAGAGTTGGCGCAACTAATCGTGCGCGACGGCGAAGGCGCGACTAAGTTCATGACGGTGACAGTCGAAGGCGGCACGAGCGAAGCGGAATGCCGGCAGATCGCGTACGCTATCGGTCACTCGCCGCTCGTCAAGACCGCGTTTTATGCATCGGACCCAAACCTCGGGCGGATCCTCGCGGCCATTGGCTATGCGGGCGTGACGGACCTGGACGTGAACAAGATCGACCTGTATCTCGACGACGTCCTCGTCGCGAAGAAGGGCGGCCGCAATCCCGAGTATCGCGAGGAAGACGGCCAGCGCGTGATGAAGAAGAGCGAGATCGCGATCCGCGTCCTGCTCGGCCGCGGTGAGGCCCGTGCCACTATCTGGACGTGCGACCTTTCGCACGATTACGTCAGCATCAACGCCGACTATCGCTCCTGAACCCGAACTCTCCCATGGATAAACTCGAACAGTTTCTGACGCGTGCTGAAGCCGTTCTCGCACGTGTTGAAGGGATGTTGCCGCCCGCCGCGCCTGAAATCGACTGGGATAAAGCCGTGGCGTTCCGCTGGCGCAAGCGTCAAGGACGTGGCTTTTTGCAGCCGGTGCCGAATCTGTCGGCGCTTTCGCTCGATGACCTTTGCAATATCGAACGTCAGAAGCAGTTGATCGAGCAGAACACGCGGCAGTTCGTGCGCAAGGCGCCGGCGAACAACGTGTTGCTCACGGGCGCGCGCGGGACGGGCAAGTCGTCGCTCATCAAGGCGTGCCTGAACGCGTATGCGTCGGAAGGGTTGCGGCTGATCGAAGTCGACAAGGACGATTTGCACGATCTTGGAGACATCGTCGACCTGATTTCGGCGCGGCCGGAGCGGTTTATCGTTTTCTGCGATGACCTCTCGTTCGAAGACGGCGAGTCGGGTTACAAGGCGCTGAAAGTGGCGCTCGACGGATCGATCTCGGCGCAATCTGACAACGTGCTGATCTACGCGACGTCGAATCGCCGCCATTTGTTGCCCGAATACATGAGCGACAACGAGACCTATAAGCACACATCGGATGGCGAAATTCATCCGGGCGAAGTGGTCGAGGAGAAGATCTCGCTGTCCGAGCGATTCGGCCTGTGGGTGAGCTTCTACCCGTTCAAGCAGGACGACTACCTGACCATCGTTGGACATTGGCTGAAGCATTTCGGCTGTCCGGAAGAAGAAATCACGAATGCGCGCGGCGACGCCCTCGTCTGGGCGCTCGAACGTGGCTCGCGCTCAGGCCGCGTCGCGTGGCAATTCGCACGCGACTATTCGGGCCGCAAGGCATGAGCGCGGCGCCGCTTCCAACCACGGCGCCCGACGGGCGCAAGATGACCGATGTCGCGGTCGGCGTGCTCGTTCAGCCGGATGGCCGCTATCTGCTGGCGCAACGTCCGGAAGGCAAACCGTATGAGGGTTACTGGGAGTTTCCGGGCGGCAAGCTGGAGGCCGGCGAAAGCGTGGAAACGGCGCTCGTGCGGGAATTGCACGAGGAACTGGGTATCGATGTGACCGCTTGCGAGCGCTGGCGGACGCTGGAACACGATTATCCGCATGCCTACGTGCGGCTTTACTTCTGCAAGGTGACGGCGTGGAAGGGTGAACCGGCCGGCCGGGAAGGTCAGGCGCTTGCCTGGCAACATCTTCCCGCCGATGTGACGCCGTTGCTGCCCGCCGCCATTCCGGTGCTCGAATGGCTTGCTGCCGAGGCGGTTTAGGGCAATATAAAGCGCGATTTAAAGCGGTTTAGTTGAGACCGCTATGGTCGTCGTCTGGCGGCGTGTCCTGCTGACCGCCGCCAATCTTGTACTTCTCGGTCGCCCATGCGCCAAGGTCGATCTGCTTGCAACGGTCTGAACAAAACGGCCGGAACCGGCTTTCCGGAACCCAGCGCACATCCTTCGCGCAAGTCGGGCATTTAACAATGGTAGTCATTCGGCAGTGCGGATCTGATAAAGGTTGAGTTCGATAAATAAGGGTTTTTAGCCCGATTTAAAGACTGCACAGTGTCAGGTGAAACGGAATGTCGGCATCGACGGCACGGGGCCTCAAGTCACCATCCTGCACCGTGAAGCGCACCCACAGCATGTACTTGTTCGCGCTCGCCTCAGGAATCAGCCGCGTATCCGACGGTACCCGTACCTGCATCAATTGATACGTCCGGCCCGACAGCATCTGCTGATAGCTGCCCTGCATTGCCATCACCTTCGATGCCTGGCCCGATTCGCGTGCAAGCCGCAGCACGATGATGGCCGCGTCGCGCAAGGGCAGCATGGGCGTGACCCACTTCGCGATATCGCCGCGACGCTGTTCTGCCGGGCATTGCTGCCATGCAAAGTACGACGGCAGGTCGAAGCGGCAAGTCCCACCCGGAATGATCGTCCTGCTGCGAATACTGGCGAGCCATTCGTTGTCCGCGAGATGCTGGCCGGTCTTGCCCTGCATCTGCCCGAGTCCGGCAAGCGTCTGTTCGATCTCGCCCAGCACCGACTCCAGCGCGTCCTGCTCGATTCCGGGATTGCCCCGAAACGGCGCCAGCGTCTGGCGTTGCCGTTCCAGTTCCTTCATCAGGTCGGCTTTCAGGTCGGTCCGTCCGGCGACTTCGGCAATCTCGAACAGCGTGGTCAATGCAGCGTGGTGTTCGCGCGGGTCTTCTTGAGTCAGAAAGAAGGTGAAGCGCTCGAAAAGATCTTCGAGACGCAGCAGCGTCCTGATTCGCTCGTTGAAGGGGTACTCGTAAAGGATCAAGCGCGCTCGCCTCGGCGTTGGTCGATAGTTTCGATGCGGAAAGTGAGGACATTCTAATGCCGCATCAAACCCCAAGCAAATCTCCACGTTCAATCACATCTGGCGCGCATTTTCAGCGCCGATCGTGAGGAATTCGAATGCGTTGCATGCACTTGTTAGGTACGCGGTTTGCTCTCGGCCGCGGCCATCTCGATATAGCGTGCGTGCAGGAGGTCGACCTCGCGCTGCAGTGTCTGCAGCGTGGCGGCAGAGTCGTTGACGACGACGTCATTTGCTGCGGCAAGCCGCGCTTCGCGTGTCGCCTGACGGGTGATGATGGCCAGCACCTGCTCCCGCGGGAAACCATTGCGCTGGATGACACGCTCGATCTGCGTTTCAACCGGGCAATCGACGACGAGAATCCTGTCAACCTTGCTCGCGCGTTCCCCGGCCTCGATCAGCAACGGCACCACGACGATGTGATACGCGCTGCGCGCTTCGCTGCGTTGCTGCTCGCTTTCCGCGCGGATCAGCGGATGCGTGATGGCTTCGAGTTGCGCCTTGGCAGCGGGATCGGTGAACACGCGGGCCCGCATTTTCGCGCGGTCCATGGCGCCGTCGGCGGTGACGAAATCCGGGCCGAACGCGCTCTCGATCAGCGGCATGGCGACGCCGCCCGGCGCGGTGATCTGATGCGCAATCAGGTCGGCGTCGATGACCGTTACGCCGCGCGCCGAGAACATATCCGCCACGGTCGTCTTGCCGCTTCCTATCCCGCCGGTCAGGCCAATGCTGAACATCTCGTGACTCCCCCTTTATCCAAACAGCGTATAGAACGGCGTGCCGAAGAAAAGCGTGATGACGCCGCCTGCTGCAAGGAAGGGCCCGAACGGCAGCGGTTCCTCGAAGCGCATCTTGCCTATGCCGGTAGCCACCAGCCCGAAGATCGCGCCCGCAATGGCAGAAACCAGCACGATCTGGGGCAATGCTTCCCAGCCGAGCCATGCGCCGAGCGCGGCGAGCAGCTTGAAGTCGCCGTAACCCATTCCTTCCACGCCGCGTACGAGCCGGAAGAGCCAATACACGCACCACAAAAACAGATATCCCGCGATGGCCCCGATCACGGCTTCGCTCAGCGGAGCAAAGCCCGTATCGCCGAGATTGACGATCAGACCCGCCCACAGCAGCGGCAAGGTGAGCGAGTCGGGGAGATAGCGGGTGTCGAAGTCGATAAGGCTCATGGCGAGCAGCATGGCGCACAAGCCGAACGCCACGAGCGCGATCCAGTCTGGCCCGAACGCATAGAGCGAGAGAGCAGCGAGCAGAGCGGTCGCCAACTCCGTCAGCGGGTAGCGCGCGCTCACCCGGGCGTGGCATTTGGCGCAACGGCCGCGCAGCAGCAGAAAGCTCACGACCGGGATGTTTTCCCATGGACGCAGCACGTGGCCGCAATGTGGACATGCGCTGCGCGGGACGGCGAGGTTGTAGCGTTCTATTGGCTTCGGTTTTACATCGCTTTCCACGGCAGTGGTTTCAGCCTGCCACGCACGCTCCAGCATGATCGGCAGACGGTGCACGACGACTGTCAGGAAGCTGCCGATCACCAGCCCGAAGACGATCGCGAAACCATACTGCGCCACGAGCGGCAGGGTGCCGAAAGCGGAACTGTAAGCGTCGAGATAGCGGCCTGAAAACTCCGCCTGATACAAGGGATGCATGACTGTCCTGGGTCGAATTCGGCTGCGATCCTACACTACCTACACCACGTTCCCGAGCTGCACGATCGGAAGATACATCGCCACGACAAGGCCGCCCACCAGCGCGCCCAGCACCACGATCACCACCGGCTCGCACAAGCTGGCGAAAGCGCTGGTTCGTTCGTCGACCTGACGGTCGCCCAGTGTAGCCAGATCGAGCAGCATTGCGTCCAGCGACCCGGATTCTTCGGCGACGGCTATGGGTTGCACGACGTCGGGCGGAAAGCAGCCGGCCGCGCGCATGGCGGCGGCAAGGCGTTCGCCGCGGCGCAGACGTTCCGCTATCTCGACGGTGGCGGTATCGAAGATGCGGTTTCCCGTGGCCTTCGACAACGAATCGAACGCATCCGACAACGGCGTCCCCGCCGCGAGCAAGGTGCCGAGCGCGCGGCTCCACCGGGCGACGGCGAGCGCGCGCAGCAGCGAGCCCGCCAGCGGCAATCTGAGCATGGTGCGGTCGAACGCGCTGCGGGCTGACGGCACGCATCGCAGAAGCCGCTTGAACGCGATCACGGAAACCGCGCAGAAGAGCGCGAACGGTACGCTCCAGCGCGCGACGCCGTCCGAAAGAGCCAGCACGAACAACGTCGGTGCGGGCAGCTTGGCGCCGAAGCCATCGAAGATGGTTTTGAACGTCGGCACCACGCCAATCAGCAGTCCCGCCGTAATGACAAGCGAAAGTAGCAGTACGGCGACCGGATAGGTAAGCGCGGCACGCAGCTTCGCCCGCTGGGCGGCCGCCCGTTCGCGATCTTCCGCGAGGCGCGCGAGCACGGTCGGCAGTGCGCCGGCGAGTTCACCGACCGATACAAGCTGGCAATACAGTGCGTTGAAGCATGCCGGATGACGCCCGAGCGCTTCCGAAAACGCGACGCCTTGCGTGATGTCCCGCGCAACCGCTCCAACAATACGCGGCAAGCCGCCGCGCGAAGGCGTTTGCGCAATCAGGTCGAGACATGGCGCAAGCGGCAGCCCGGCGCGCAGCAAACCGGCGAGTTGCCGGGTGAACAGGGTGACATCGGCGGCTTTGGCTTTTGGCGGCGGCGCCGGTCCCATTCCTGTGAGTTCGAGCACTGTGACGCCGTTGCGCTTGAGCGCAGCGCGGGCGGTCGTGGCGTCCATGGCAATAGTCTTGCCCCGCTTGTTCGCGCCGGTGGCGTCGATGCCCCGCCAGTTGAAGCGAGTATCGGATGGTTGCGATGCTTGCGGTGTTTGCGGTAGTTGCATTAGCCGACCTCCGTCGCACCGGCAGCTTCCGCCACGCTCGTTACGCCTTCCCGCACCCGGGCGAAGGCAGCGTCGCGCAGCCTTGGCATGCCTTCGCTCCGTGCCTGCCGCATGACGGTATGCGTGGCGGCGCGAGCAACGATGAGTTCGCGCATTGCTTCGGACACGGGCATGAGCTGATGCACGCCAACTCGTCCGCGATAGCCGATGCCATGACAGGCAGCACAGCCGCGCGGTTCGAGCGGCCGGAAGCCCGGCTCCAGTTCCAGGTCGGACGCCACACGGCACGCTTCGCAAAGCCGGCGCACCAGCCGTTGAGCCGTGACGAGCCTGAGCGCCGATGCCAGGTTGTACGGCGCAATGCCGATATCGATCAGGCGTGCGATGGCAGCGGGCGCGTCGTTCGTGTGAAGTGTAGAGAGCACGAGATGCCCGGTTTGCGCCGCCTTCACGGCTACATCGGCGGTCTCGGCGTCGCGGATCTCGCCCACCATGATCACGTCCGGGTCCTGCCGCATGAACGCCCGCAACGCGACCGCGAAGGTGAGACCGGCTTTGTCCCGCACGCTGACCTGATTGATGCCGGCGAGCTGGATTTCAGCGGGATCCTCAACGGAGCAGACATTGCGCGATTCGGCATTGAGCATCTGCAGGAAGCAATACAACGACAAGGTCTTGCCGCTGCCGGTCGGACCGGTCACGAGCACAAGACCGTGCGGCGCGTGGATTGCGGCCCTGACGGTCTCCTGCTGATCGGCTGCAAGCCCGAGTGCCGCCAACGATAAATCCTTGGGCAGCGACTCCAGCCGGCGCAAAACGAGCTTCTCGCCAAACAGCACCGGCAGGGAATTGACCCGATAGTCCTCAGGACTCCCATTTGCAAGCGGCAGCCGCAAGCGCCCGTCTTGTGGCACGCGCCGCTCCGCAATGTCCATCCGCGCCAGCACTTTGATGCGCGTGGTGAAGGCATCGCGCAAGTGGGGCGGCGGCGTGAGATACGTGTGCAGCGCGCCGTCGATACGCAAACGGATTCGCCATTCGTGCTCGCCAGGCTCGACGTGGATATCGGACGCGCCGCGTGACGCGGCTTCGCGCAAGGTATCGGTGAGAAGCGCGACGGCGGGCGCGCTGTCTGCCTCGGCGATAGCTTCGGCGGGCCGGGCGCTGAACGGCGGCGGGCTGGAAAAGGTTACAGGCGGGGAGGAGGACATGGGCGTGGCTCGGTGATCGGTATGTCCCGATCATGACCTCGCACGCCATCGATTGAAACTAGACCGAATGGCTAACGCTCGCAGGTGCACAAAATTAGACCGAATGGCTAACGCGATGCAACCGGCGACGCAAATCCCGCAAAACAGGGCAATCTGGTGCAACCCGAAACCCTGGACTGCATCCTCTTATGACACCGCCATCTTTCTTACTTTTGTTTCTTGGGCAATACGCCCTGTGGCTTGAAGACCTTCACTGTGCGAATGGCCTGATCGTCGCTGCGCATCACTTCGAAATGCACGCCCGCAATGCGCACGCTCACGTCGCCGTCGGGAATCTCTTCGAGCGTCTCGAGGATCAGCCCGTTCAGCGTTTTCGGGCCGTCGGTGGGAAGCGTCAGCTTGAGCCAGCGGTTCAGTTCGCGCAGCGGCATGCTGCCGGCCACAATGCATTCGCCGTTCTCGTTCCAGCCGCCGCTCGAACCGGCGCCGCGTGGAATGGTGGTCGTGAACTCGCCTATCAGTTCTTCAATGATGTCTTCCGGCGTGACGAGGCCCTGCAACTCGCCGTATTCATTCACCACGATCGCGATCCGATGGCGGCTTTCCTGGAAAAACTGCAGTTGCTGGAACACGGGCGTGCCGGCCGGAACGAAGTACGGTTCGGCGAGCAACTCGCGCAAGGTCTCGCGCTCGAACTCCTGGTTATGCAGCGCCGACAGCGTTTTTCTCACGTGCAGCACGCCCAGCACACGATCTATATCGCCTTGATATACGACCAGCTTGTTGTGATAGCAGGTTTCGAGTTGATGAAGAATGGTGTCGAAAGGGGCATCGAAATCGAGCGACTCTATCCGGCGGCGCGGGATCATCACGTCGTCGACCGTGATGTTTTCGAGATCGAACAGGTTCAGCAAGATGCTGCGGTGCTTGGTCGGCATGAAGTTGCCGGATTCCAGCACGACCGTGCGCAATTCCTCGGTGGAAAGCCGCTGATCCCGCCCGCCCTTCGTATTGATGTGCAGCAACCGCAGCACGCCATTGGCGAACAGGTTGACGAACCACACAAGCGGCCGGGCCACGCGCATCAGCGGCGAAAGAACCAGGCTCGCCGGCAATGCGACTTTTTCCGGATACGTCGCGCCGACAATCTTCGGCGCGATTTCCGCGAACACAATAATGAGGAAGGCGACGATCCCGGTTGCGGCCGACAGCACGATGTTGTCGTGCCCGAAAGTGCGCAGCGCAATGGAGGTGGTCAGCGCCGAAATGATCGTGTTGATCAGATTGTTGCCAATCAGGATCACGCTCAGCAACTGGTCCGTCTTGGCCAGCAGCCCTTGCGTGACGCGGGCACGCAGCGAACCCTGGTTGGCGAGGTGTTTGAGGCGATGGCGATTGAGCGCCATCATCGATGTTTCGGAAATCGAGAAAAAAGCGGAGAAAAACAGCAACAGAAAAATGGCGCAAATTTGCGCCCATAAGGGAATGTGGTCCACGCGAGGTTCAAAGAGGGAGGATGGGAAAGACTATAGCAGAGGCCAAAACGATTGCTTCTCGTGCGCCGCCAGGCTTTCTGGACGGCCGTCGGAACGGCCGATCCTCCTTCTGATCCGATAACTACGCACTGCTTTTATTGGCTGCAGGTGAAGCTGCCTGCCGAATTCGCGTCTCCGCCGGTGAATTTCGGCCATGTCGGATAACGGCAAAGGGGACGCGTGCGCCCGAGTGTTGCGGGTGTCGAGTCTGTCATCGTCAGGGTGCCCGGCGCCGTACCGTTCTCCACCCACTGTTCGAGTGCGCCAAGCGAATCGACTTGCGGCAGGAATGGGCCGGTGCCGTGGCCAACGCCCGGCATCAGGTAAAAACGCGCGAAGTTATCGACGGAAGACTGGCCGAACTTCTGCACCAGGGCGTTGTAATAGTCCACGGACGAATCGGTGCTTACGATTTCATCGGCGAGACCGTGGGTGATGATCGCCTTGCCGCCTTTCGCGATGAATGCCGAGAGGTCGGGATTGGTGGCGTCGCTTTCGGCCGAAACCTGCTGGACCTGCCCCTGGTATGCGCCGGGATTGAGCGGATCGAAGGTGAGCGAATTGAAGGTCGGAATGCGCGTGATGAAGTACTTGACCCACTGGTCGCCGGTGACCCACTGGTTTGCGTCGTTCTTGCCGGCAGGGTTGGCAGGCGTCGGAGAAGTGCCGAAATCGCGCGTGGTGTACTGACCCGCGAACACCGATCCGGCAAGGATGTTGTAGCCGGCGTAACGCGTGACGCCGTTTGCAAGCGGATAGGGCAGGAGCAAGGGTGATGCAATCGTGTTGACGGTCGCGATCTGCGCGTCCGAAAGACATGTATCGCCGGTGTCCTTGCCATCCGGGCAGCGCACGGCGGCGAGAACCGCCGGCGCCTGCAGCTTGCAGGCGGCGACGTCGGAGATGATGCCGTCGGCCACGCCATCGAGCGTATCGCAGGCTTTGGTCACGGCGTTTTGCAGCAGGACGGTCTTTTTGACGTCGAGCCAGCCCGCGCCGCCGTTGAGATAAAGCGCACGCCCGAGCACGACATTTGACAGCCGCAGGCCGGTGTAATTGAGCGCGGGGCGGTTCACGACAATGCCGTCGTAATCCGCCGGCCAGCGTTGGATCACGGTGAGGCCGTCGCGGCCGCCGGTCGAGCTGCCGAAGAAATAGGTTTTTGCAGGCGTCGTGTTGTAGCGCGCCTTGAGCAAAAGCATGGCGACATCGTGCGTTTTCTTCAGCGTCAGGCCGCCGTAGTTGGCGAGCGCTTCGTCGTTGGCGGCGAACGAGCCGTCGGTGATGCTCTTGCTCTGGTGACCGGAATCATCGCCAAAGGTTACGTAGCCGCGGGCGAGGGGTGTCGATGAACCGGCGGGCGCCATGTCGAGTGCGGCAAGTCCGGTGATGAGCGTGCCGTCGAAGCCGCCCCCGCCGTACTGCAGCGCCTTGTTGTTCCAGGCGGTCGGCAGGTTGACTTCGAAGTTGATGCTCGGCGCGGTTGTATCGACGGGAGCGATGGTGCCGTTCACCTGGCAATACTCGCCAGACGTGGCCGATGCCGCAACCAGCGTCGCGCTTGCGACCGCCGCGCCGTTGCTGGGCGCGCCGATGGACGCCGCCGCGATCTTCATGCCGCCGAGCGCCGAGCACGCGGCGGCGGCTGTCACCGCCGGTGGCGTGCCGCCCGAATCCGATGATGACCCGCCGCAGCCGGAAAGCGTCGCGGCGAGTAGAGATAAGCCGCAAGCGGCCAGGTAGGTTTTCATGATGCTGTCTCCGTATGTTTATGAACTGCTGCCTTGCAAAAACTGTTCAGTCGGTCGCGCCGGCTGTGGATGGAGCAATGATGTGAGCCAACCTTTCCACGCCGAACAATGCGCGCACGCCTTCGTGCGAGCCGAGCATGGCGGCTCCGTTGTGGCCGACGCCCGGCACTTCCCAGCATCGATGACTTAGCGCCGGATGCCTTTCCTTGAGGTATGCGAAGTAGGACCGCCCGCGTGCGAGCCTGTGCGGCCCCTGAGCGGCGGCGGCGCAAGAACGGTCGAGCGCGTCGTGATGCGGATCGCGATCCTCCTGGCCGAGCAGGTAGATCACATCGGCGGCGGCGTAGCGTTGTTCGAGCGTTTCAAACTGCGCGGCCTCCACATAGCGGGGCGCGCGTCGCACGCCGTATTTCCAGTTGTCCACGCCGGGGCACCGGGCTGTATCGGCGGGACGCAATATGCCTTGAGCGTCAGGGCGCATTGCATCGAAATACACATACGACGACGGATTCGCAATCACATAGCGGCAATGCACGCCGGGCGCCTTGCATCCCACCCCGACGATCGCGTACCGGTGCGCAACCTGCGCGCCGCCCGAATGCCCGGCAATGACGACATCGGTCAACGCCGGAAACCGTGCGCGATCCGCGAATTGTTCAATGAGTGCATCGAGGACATCGAAGGAACTGAGCGGCGCGGGACCGGCCGCGTCGTCGCCGCCCATCCACGATGTCCACTCCCAATGCAGCGTGTCGGCAGGCAAGCCGTGCGCGCCGATATCCGCAGTCGCGAGAAATTGCGGCACGAGCAACAGCGTGCGGGCCGGATTGGTCGATGCCGCCGCCAGCGCGTTCTGCGCCGAGAGCAAATAGGCGTCGGCATCGCGCAAACGGCCATGCAACAGAACCACGATGCGCGAAACATTTGCTGCATCGCGTTCTTCCATCGAACGATAAAACGGCACAACGCCAGTCCCGCGAGGCGTGGTAACACGCAAATGTTCGTTGCCGACGGCGCCGACCGGTTGCTCGTTACGGGGTTTATCGAAAAGGGTCATTTAATCCACCGCGATGGCTTCGGGATCGCGGCGCAGCCGCTGCCCGGAGCGGGTCAGTCCAACCAGCGCGAGCGACACGACGCCTGCAAAAATCAGGTAGTACGCCGGAACGATGTTCGATCCGGTCAGGGTAATCAGCGTGGAGACCGTCAGCGGCGCGAGTCCGCCGAACAAGGTGACCGCGATGTTGTACGAGAGCGCCACGCCGGTCGAGCGCGTCGCCGTCGGGAAGAGCCGTGTGAGCATGCCGGGATGCGGCCCGGACATCAGGCTGAGCACAACAGAAGCGACCATTTGCGCGGCGAACACCCGTCCCGGCGTAGGCGACGCAAGCACCCACGCGAACAGCGGATACGCGATCACGACCCACACAACCGTCACGGGAAAGAACAGGCGGAACGCGCCCACGCGGTCCGCGAGTTTTCCCGCGAGCGGATACCCCACTATTGCGATCAATCCGGAAACCGCCGTTCCCAGCAACGCGTTCTTGAGCGGCAAGTGCAACTGCCGTTCGACATAAAGCGGCAGGAACGTGTGCCACAGGTAATTTGTGGCCGTGCCTACGATGATCACGCCCATCGCGCACAAGGTGGCATCGCTGCGTTGTTTGAAAAAGCCGCGAATGGTCTGGCGCGGCGCATGGCCGAGTCGCTGGCGCAGTTCCACGAACTCGGGCGATTCCGCAACCTTGTGCCGGATATAGAACCCGACCGGCCCGACCAGCGCGCCGAGCAAGAACGGCACGCGCCAGCCCCAGGATTCAAGCGATGCACGATCGAGATTCGTGGTCAGCAAATAACCGCAAGCCGACGACAACACCAGCGCCACCGCCTGCGACGTCATCTGGAAGCTGCCGTAGAACATCTTCTTGCCGCGCGGAGCGTATTCGGTGAGCATCGCGGCGGCAGTCGCGAATTCGCCGCCCACCGACAAACCCTGCAGCACCCGCGCAAGCAACACAAGCAGCGGTGCGGCAATGCCGATGCTGGAATATCCCGGCGTCAGTCCCATGAGCAAGGTGCTTGCGGCCATCAGCAGAATGAGCATGGACAGTGTGCGCCGGCGGCCGACGCGATCGGCGTACGCGCCAATCGCAATCCCGCCAAGCGGCCTCACGATAAACCCGACCGCGAACGTGCCGAGCGTCAGCGTGGTTGAAAGCGCCGTGTTGCCAACCGGGAAAAACACATGCGCGATGATCTTCGCGAAGTAGCCATAGATGAGGAAATCGAACCATTCCAGCCCATTGCCGATCACGGATGCCAGCACCGCGCGGCGAATCTGCGATTTGCTCAGCGTTGAAGCCGACGCCGGCGGGAAGGCCGGTGAGCTTGAAGGGAAGGTCGTTTCCATACGTCTCCTGAAACGTTTGTTATCTAGTTGTATTTGAATGGAAGAGTACGAAACGGGTTGGCAAATGTAAAATACATATGAAATGGCATTGCCATATATCCTGAATATGTGAGGGCCATGAATGGAATTGCGTCATCTCCGGTATTTCCTCACTGTCGCGGAAGAACGCCAGTTCACGCGTGCGGCCGCGCGGCTGCATATCCAGCAACCGCCGTTGTCGCAGCAAATCCAGGAACTGGAGCGCGAACTCGGCTTCGCCTTGTTCGCGCGGCTGCCGCGCGGCGTGGAGTTGACATCGGCGGGGGCGGCTTTTGCCGTCGATGCCCAAGCGGTGCTAGATGCTCTGGACCAGGGCGTCACGAACGCTCGCCGCGTGGCAAACGGACAATTGGGGTCCGTGCGAATCGCCCTGACAAGTTCGGCGGCGTTCCATCCGCTCGCGACCGCAGCGATTCGTCAGTTCCGTGCGGCGCATCCGGATATCGCCATCGACCTGAACGAGATCAACGCTGCGGGGATCATCGAACGAATGATGAGCGGGCGTATCGATGCCGCAATCCTGCGCAAACCCATCGAGACGCCCGCCGAATTGCGCTTCGATCTGCTGCACGAAGAGCGCATGGTGCTCGTGCTGCCGGTCGGACATGCGTTGCTCGTGCGTCCAAAAGGCAGGCGGCCACGTAGATCAGAAGAGCAGCCTCAGGTTCCGTTGAAGGCGCTTGCCGGCGAATCTTTCATTTTCGTTCGACGTCCCGGCGCGCCGGGCATGTATGCCGACTTCATCCGCGCGTGCGAAGCGGCCGGATTCAAGCCGGAAGTAGTGAGCGAAGTGCCGCGCATGTCGAGTGCGATCAACCTCGTGGCGGCAGGTGCGGGCATCACGCTCGTGCCGGCGTCCATGCAGCGATACCAGCAGGAAAGCGTCGTGTATTGCGCTGTGGCCGGTGACGAAGCGTTTTCAGCGCCGCTTCATCTCGTGACGCATCGAAGCTCGGCGAACCCGGCGGCGGCGCGGTTTGCTCAAGCCGTGCTTGATTTCGTCGTGCCGCAAACGAAGCGCTGAAACACGGTGAAATATTACGGAACGCTTCCCGTCAAATCGGGTACGAACGCAAGTCCGCGTTTTCCCTCAGAATCGGTGGAATAAACGGGTGCGATGGCGCGTTTGAAGAGTGTCGGTCTGCACGGCTGCATGGGCAGAACCACCATATAACAACCGTCGATCCACCCCATTTCCGCACGGAGTTCCAATGTCCACGCAAGCCGCCAACGTGGCGTCAAAACAGCCTGAAGCCGAGGCGCCGCTGCGCTACACACGCACGGCGATGGTTCTGCACTGGCTTGTCGCTGTGCTGATCATTTGCAATGTCGTGCTCGGACTGTCGGCGGAAAAGTTTCCGGACAACTGGATACGGCCGATCGTCGATACCCACAAGTCCATCGGCATCACGGTGCTCGGGCTGGTCCTGCTGCGCATCTTGTGGCGGGTATCGCATCGGCCGCCGCCGCTGCCGAAGACGTTTCCGAAATGGGAACACGTCGCCGCGCATATCGCGCATTTCCTGCTGTATCTGTTGATGATTGGATTGCCGCTGTCAGGCTGGCTGCACGATTCGGCCTGGAACGCCGCAGCCTCGCATCCGATGCACCTTTTCGGCGTGATTCCGTGGCCGCGCATTGGTTACGTAATGAACCTCGATCCCGCGCTGAAGGAGACGCTGCACGATCGTTTCGGCGCATTGCACACGTGGCTGGGTTATGCGCTGTACGCACTTTTCGCGATGCATGTAGGCGGCGCGCTCAAGCATCAATGGATCGACCGGAAGTCGGTGATTTCGCGGATGGTGCCGTAATGGACATGGAACTAAAGACCGCGCCGGCGCTTCCCGCGAAACACGCGTCCAGACCCACACAAACCTCGCTTGAAGCAGCGCTTGCGAAAGCATCGCCGCGGATTGCGCCGCGTCCGGTGACGGTCGCAAGCGTGCTGATTCACGGCAGCGTGGTCGTGCTCTGGATGGTTCTTTTTGCCCGCGCGTTCTTCCTGCATGGCGTGGTCGCGTGGTCGACGGGGATCGCGTATGTCGTCTACGACACCTTGTTGCTGATGTTCGTCGGCGCGAAATCGTGGACGCTGGTGAAGCGGCCCAAGCCGCTCGACCGGCAGCAGCGCGAACAGGGTTTGCCGGCGCTTGGCGTGATCGTCGCCTCGCACAACGAGGCGGCCGTGTTGCCGAATACGCTCGCCAAGCTGCTTGGCCAGACGCACAGCGCGGCGCAGATCGTGATCGCCGACGATGGTTCCACCGACGCCACCGCCGAAGTTCTCACGCAACGTTTCGGATTGATCAAGCCAGTGGAAGGCGAGTTGAGCGCGGCGTCGACGATCTATCCAAATCTCTTCTGGCTGCGTGTTCCGCACGGCGGGAAAGCGCGAGCGTTGAACGCTGCCATCGAAAAGATCAGCACGCCAATTGTGATGACCTGCGACGCCGACACACGTCTCGCCGATGACGCCGTCCTCGCCATGCGCAGCGCCTTCGCCGCGCGCGCGAACCTCGTGGCGGCGGCAGGCATTCTGGTGCCGGTCTGCAGCAAGACGCTGAGCGGACGCTTTTTCCAGTGGTTCCAGACGTACGAATACATCCGAAATTTCATCTCGCGCTTCGCCTGGATGCGCGCCGACAGCCTGCTGCTGATCTCGGGTGCATTTGCATCGTTTCGACGAGACGCGCTGGTCGCGGTCGGCGGGTTCGACGCCGAATGTCTCGTTGAAGACTACGAACTGATTCACCGGTTGCGCCGTCACGCGGTGGATCACGGTCTCGACTGGGACGTGCGTGTGGTTGGCAATGCGCACGCGATCACGGACGCGCCGAGTTCGCTCAGCGGTTTCATGCGCCAGCGCCGCCGCTGGTTCGCGGGTTTCCTGCAGACGCAATACTGGAACCGCGATATGACCGGCAATCGCCGATACGGCAAGCTCGGTCTCCTGATGTTGCCCGTCAAGGCGTTCGATACCCTGCAGCCCATCTACGGCCTGACGGCGTTTGCGTTGCTGATCGGGTTTATCGTGGAGCGGCGCGGCGCCGTGGTGCTGCCAATTTTCAGCGTGATCGGCGCGAAAATCCTGCTCGATTTCGCGTTTCACTTGTGGACCGTGCACCTGTACCGCCGATGGACCGGCGACACAGCCGGATCGAGCTTGTGGATGGCGGTTGTATCGGCGGTGGTGGAGCCGTTCACGTTCCAGTTGTTGCGCCACACGGGCGCGGCGCTGGGCTGGGTCGATTTCCTGGGACGTTCGCGCGCCTGGGGCGTGCAAACGAGAGCGGGTCTCGCCGCAGCCGATGAAACCTGACAGCCGCGACGCTGTTTAACGCGCGTAGCGAATCACCATACTCGACGATGCCAGCACGTGATCCTTCATCGCGGCAATCAGCGTGTCGCGATTGAGCGCGGGCGGCATCGTTTCTCCGGCAAGATCCAGCGCGTAAGCCTGCACTACGTAGTGATGGGGTGCATCGCCGTGTGGGGGACATGGACCGTAATAGCCGTCTTTCCCCGTCCGGTTGATCCCGCCGATACTCCCCGCCGGCGGCGGTCCGCCTTCTTCGAGCGTTGTCACGGACGCCGGAATCCCATACATGACCCAATGCACGATGCCGAGGCCTTTGGCGCCATCGGGATCGTAGATTGTCACCGCGAAGCTCTTCGTACCCGACGGCACGTTGCGCCATGCGAGCGGCAACGAGACGTTCTTGCCGCCACAGTCCTGCGCGCTCGCGGCGTGGCGGGAATCGAGTGTGGCGTTATCGGAGAGGGTGGGTGAGGTGAGGGTGAAGCGGTTATCAGCGAGGGCCGCGGCGCTCAGGCCGAGCCCCGCGCACAGGGCAAGCATGTGAATCTTTCGAAGGTTCATTGCCATTTTTTAGGATCGCCGCCTAACGCGGCACAGGTATCGAAGGTGATCGCGCGCAGCTTTGCCTCGCCGATTTGTCCCGACAACGCATAACCCGCTTGTTCCGTGGTCCAGTAGAACGTGCGTCGCGTGCCGTCGCGCAACATGCGGATTGCATATTCCTCTCGACGCTTGCCCGTACTGCTCGTCATATAAAGCGTGAGACGCTCGCCGCTCGCGTTCTGATACATGAACTGCGCGGCAGGTCCGTCCTCGCCCGGCAACAGACGGCCGCCGACCAGTTCGAACCCGTATTCGTGCAGCGACGGAATCGTCAACGACCGGTTGAGCCGCTTCGAAAGCCACGTCACCAGATGATCTTCCTGTGACGCGGCGACTTCCACCGCGTGCCGCTGTTCAGGCGCGTACACGGCGTAAGCGATGTCCGCGCGCTGCGCGAACATCGGCGCAGGTTTGTCGCGACCGATCATCGGCAACATCATGTGCATCAGGAACCCGCACGCGATACCCACGGCCAGCCAGCTCGCCGCCATGAGATAACGCCGCCGCGGTCGCACGACGACCACTTGCGGTTCCTGGTCCGCCGTCCCGGCAAACAGCGCGCGCAATGCGTTGTCCTGCGCCCGATACGCCGCCACCGTCGCCGCGCTCTCCGGATCGCGGGCAATGCGCGCGGCGATTTCGGCGCGCTCGGCGTCCGTAGATTCATCGTCGATAAACGCCGACAGCGCTCGCAGCTCATCGGCTGAAGCGCTCGATTCCGGCCGGTCCGGATTTTCGGGTTTCATCATGTGCCACTCACGATTTTCAACGACGCCGATTTGCGGCCCGGTTCCTCTCCCAGCATCACGCGCATGTGTTCGCGTGCGCGGGAAAGGCGCGACATCACCGTTCCAGCCGGCACGTTCAGCACCGCCGATGCCTCCTGATAACTCATGTCCTCCACGCATACGAGCAGCATGACTTCGCGCTGCTCGACAGGCAGGCAATATAACGCGCGCTGCACGTCGCGCAGCACGAGGCCGTCCACTTCGCCAACGGGCGCGGCCATCTGGCGCCAGGGCGCGGTTTCATCGTCGACGGCAATGTCGCGCCGGCCCCGCAATTGATCGATGTAAAGATTGCGCATGATCGTGAAGAGCCATGCGCGCAGGTTGCTGCCCACGCGAAACGCGGCCGAGCGGCCGAGCGCGCGCTCCGTGACGTCCTGCACGAGGTCGTCGGCCCAGGCGCGGTCTCCCGTCAGCGCGCGCGCATAACGCCGCAACTGCGGGAGAATCCCAACGAGATCAGTATCGAAACTCAACGCCCTTCGCCCATCACATGTTCAGGTTTGCTGTCCGGTCTCACTCGCGCCACATCTTTTATTGCTTCACCGTGTGCCACATGTCCTTGAAGTTCTCGCCCTTGGCATCGCCCGCCTTGGTGTCTTTAGCGAACGTGTACACGCGCTTGCCTTTGTAAGCCCATTGTTTGCCGCCATCGGCGGTGGACATGACCGTCCAGTCGCCCTGCGGCTGGTCCGATGCATCTGCCATTGCCGCTGGCCATGCCTGCGCGCAGCCGCCCGAGCAGGCGCTTGGACCAGAGGTGGTGTCTTTGTCGAACGTGTAGAGCGTCATGCCCTTGGAATCGGTGTACATGCCGTTCCCGGCCACGGGCGGCGCGGCATGAACGGTCAGGCTGAACGTGGCGGCAAGCGCCGCGGCGAGCATCGGGATTCGCGTTTTCATTGTCTCTTCCATTTATCGATACGATTTAAACGAACATCACCCGCGCAATATTCCGGCAGGCTGCGAATATTCTGGTCCGATTTGCGAAGGGCGGCAGAGTTTTCTCCATTCCAAAGCCGAATCACGGACGTCGCTACAATCGACACGTCCCCGTAACCCTGAAACAGACGAGGTGAAATGGTGCAGGACAGCAAGAAGTCATCGGCGGCGAGAAAGCGTCCACTCGACGGAATCCGTGTGCTGGATTTATCGCGCGTGCTGGCCGGGCCGTGGTGCACGCAAAATCTCGCGGATCTTGGCGCGGAAGTGTTCAAGATCGAACGCCCGGGTACGGGCGACGATACCCGCACGTGGGGCCCGCCGTTCCTGCGCGATGCCGACGGCATCAACACCTCCGAGAGCGCCTATTTCCTCTGCGCGAATCGCAACAAGCAGTCGGTCGCCATCGATATGAGTTCGCCGGAGGGCGCGGCGCTCATCCGTGAGTTCGCGAAATCCTGCGATGTGGTCGTCGAAAACTTCAAGGTCGGCGGGCTGAAGAAATATGGCCTGGATTACGTGAGTCTTTCCGAACTGAACCCGCGGCTGGTGTATTGCTCGGTGACGGGTTTCGGTCAAAGCGGGCCGTTGTCGCAACGCGCGGGATACGACTTCCTGATCCAGGGCATGGGCGGCCTGATGAGCATCACCGGTGAACCCGACAGCGTGGCCGGCGGTGGTCCGGAGAAAGTCGGCGTGGCCGTGACCGACCTGATGGCCGGCATGTACGCGACCACGGGCATTCTCGCGGCCTTGATGGAGCGCGAGAAAAGCGGCCTTGGGCAACATCTCGACATCTCGCTGTTCGACGCGCAGCTCGCCATGCTCGCCAACCAGTCGATGAACTACCTCACCACCGGCATCGCGCCAAAGCGCATGGGCAACGCACACCCGAACATCGTGCCATATCAGACGTTCGCGGCGAGCGACGGCCATGTGATCGTTGCGTGCGGGAACGATGGCCAGTTTCGCGCGCTCTGCACGGCGATGAACGTGCCGGAGCTTGCCATCGATTCGCGCTTTGCGACCAACAGCGGCCGCAGCGTGAACCGCGCGGAGTTATTGCCGCAATTGGGCGCGGTGTTCATGACCCGCACGCGCGATGCATGGGTCGCGGCGCTCGAAGCGTGCGGCGTGCCGTGCGGACCGATCAACGACATCGAGCAGGCGTTCGGTTCGGAGCAGGCGATGTATCGCGAGTCGGCGCGCGAGATTGCGCATCCGGTTGCGGGCGTGGCGCCGACGGTGGCGAGTCCGCTGCGTTTATCGGCTACGCCGGTTGAATATAATCGGGCGCCGCCGATGCTCGGTCAGCACACGAGCGCAGTGCTGCGCGAGGTGCTGGGTATGACCGATGCGCAAATCAGTGAGTTGCAGCAGGCCGGCGTAATAGGCGATCAAGGCTGAAGCGGTAGATTAAAGCTGCCAGTCAAGCAAGGGCACGGCCTTCTCGATCAGCTTTTCCATCGCGGGCCGATTGAGCCAGTCTTGATATGTGACTAGCTGCGACTTTTCGATATCCGCATCGAAGATCGCGCTTTGCTGCCGCGCGAACTCGCGGTCGTAGATATTGAGGTTGGCTTCGTCGTTGAGCTTGAACGAACGGCTGTCGAAATTCGTCGATCCCACCGATACCAAAAACTCGTCCACCACGAGCAATTTGCAGTGGAACATGGTCGGCTGATATTCGTGAATTTCGATGCCCGCCGCCAGCAGATCACCCCAGCACGCCCGCGAGGCTTCGCGTACCGTGTGGGTATCGATACGCTTTCCCGGCGTCACGATCCGCACTTTCACACCGCGCCGCGCGGCTTCCACCAGCGCGTTGATCGCGAGGCCGTCCGGGACGAAGTACGCACTCGCCAGATCGATGCTTCCCGTCGCCGCCGTGATCGCCATCAGGTACATCAGCTCCATGTCGTCGGCGCCGTGCGTCGGCGAGCTGCTGAACATGTGCGCGACGCCATTGCTTGCTTCGCCCTCCGGCAACGGTTTGACGTCAGGAAAGTACTTCGGACCGTGCAGCACGTCGCCGGTCACCTTGATCCAGTTGTCCATGAACACGGCCTGCATGTGCCCGACCACCGGTCCTTCCACGCGAAAATGCGTGTCGCGCCAATGCTTCTCGTCCTGCGCGTGGCCGGTCCATTCTTCCGCGATCCCCACGCCGCCGGTGAACCCCACGCGCCCGTCGATGATCAGCAACTTCCGATGCGTCCGGTTGTTCATCCGCCCGAGTCCAGTCCAGTGCGGCTTGTGATACTGCACGACCTCGGCGCCGGCCTGGCGCAATTGTTCCAGATACTTGTGGTCCATTTTCTTGCAGCCGACCCAGTCGAGCAGCACGTGCACGGCCACGCCCGAACGCGCTTTCTCCGATAACGCCGCCGCAAACTGTTCCCCGATTTCACCGGACCAGTAAATGAACGTTTCGAACGTGATGGTTTCTTTGGCCGAGCGGATGCCGTCGAGCATCGATGGAAAGATTTCGTCGCCGTTGAGCAGCACGCGATACCGGTTCCCCGACGTGACCGGCGGCCCGAGCAGCAGGCTCATCGAGCGGATGAACTGCGGGTCGTCGCTGGAATAGAGCCGGTCGATGTTGTGCTCGACCTTCTTCTCACCGCTTACGAAATTCGCTAGAAACACCACGACAATGAGCGTGATCAGAACCGTAAGCGGTATGACAAGAAAGAGCATGTCGAGTCCAAGGAGAGCGATGCGGGATTCGCCACGCCTTGCAGCAAGAGTCGGACCTTCTCCGCTATTCGTCCACGATCGTGCTGAGATTCAGGCGCACGCGGCGCAGCATGGAGATCAATAGCGCGCGTTCGTCCGCATCGAGGCCGGCCAGCGCTTCCGTTGCAACTGCGTCCCCGACTCGCCGTGCTCGGCCAAGCGCGCCTTCGGCCTTGGCCGTCATGCGCACCGTCCGCTCGCGGCGGTCATCAGGGTTTGAAAAGCGTTCTATCCAGCCGCCTTCTTCCATCCGGTCGAGCAAACGGCCCGCCGATATGGGCGCGACTTCCAGCAGGTCGGCGAGACGGGCCTGGTTCACATCGCCGAAGTGCGACAGATATGCGAGCGCGCGGCATTGCGCCCGCGTGAGATCGAGGGACGATTTCGCAAGTTCGTCGAAGCGCTTGCTGCACAAGCGCCCCACGTCCGAAATCAGAAATCCAAAGCGCTTGTCGAGGTGCGTTTCCATGCGCCGATTATACGAAAGATGCGCGCATTTACAGGCAGATAAGGCCGGCCGCGGTCTACGGGTTTATCCCGGTTATTGACATGTTGTGACAATCGATAGCCTGTTTATAATAAGCATGCTTACTATTTGACCCAACGATCCGGCGCCTGAATGTCCTCAGAATCAATCCCGTTGAGCGCTGCCGAAGCGCCGCTCAACCGGCCCATGCTGACTGTGTCGATCATGCTTGCCACGCTGATCCAGACGCTCGACAGCACCATCGCCAACGTTGCGTTGCCGCACATGCAGGGCACGCTGTCGGCGTCGCAGGACGAGATCACGTGGGTGCTGACGTCGTACATCGTGGCTGCCGCCATCGCAACTCCGCTCACCGGCTGGCTTTCCGACCGCCTGAGCACGAAGCGCCTGCTCATCATATCGATAGGCGGTTTCACAGTTGCATCCGCGCTCTGCGGCCTTTCTGAATCACTCGGGCAGATTGTTGCGTCGCGGTTGCTGCAGGGAATTTTCGGCGCGTCGCTCGTACCGCTTTCGCAATCCATCCTGCTCGACATCAACCCGCGCGAAAAGCAAGGCCAGGCGATGGCCGTCTGGGGCATGGGCGTGATGGTCGGGCCGATCCTCGGGCCAACGCTCGGCGGATGGCTCACCGACAGCTACAACTGGCGCTGGGTGTTTTTCATCAATGTGCCCATCGGCGCGTTTGCGCTGTTTGGCGTGCTGACTTTCCTGCCGGCGCGCGCCGCGAAGCACGGCGTGAAATTCGATGCCTTCGGCTTCGCCACGCTCGGTCTCGCGATCGGTGCATTCCAGGCGATGCTCGATCGCGGCGAGCAACTCGACTGGTTCGGCTCGCTCGAGATCCGCATCGAAGCGATTCTGGCTTTGCTCAGTTTCATCTTTTTCCTGGCGCATACCGCGACGGCCGGCAAACGTTCGTTCTTCAAATATGAATTGTTGAAGGACAGGAACTTCGCGACCGGGGTATTTTTCATCTTCGTGATCGGCGCCGTGATGTACGCGACGCGTGCGCTCTTGCCGCCGATGTTGCAGAACCTGATGAACTATCCGGTGGCAACCACCGGCCTTGTCACGGCGCCCAGCGGCGCCGGAACGATGCTCGCCATGATGATCGCAGGCCGCATGCTGCGACGCACCGATGCACGGCTTCTGTTACTCGCGGGCTTCCTGATATCGGCGTTCGCGTTATGGCAGATGATGCAATACACGCTGGTGCTGTCGGTGTCCGACATCGTCTGGCCGGGTGTGATCCAGGGCTTTGGACTGGGCTTCGTATTCGTGCCGCTGAGCGCGCTGACGTTCTCGACCTTGACGCCCGAGCTTCGCGCCGATGGCACCGCGACCTACAGCCTGATGCGCAACATTGGCAGCAGTATCGGCATTTCGATTGTGCAGACCATGATGACGCGCAACACGCAGGTCGCGCACGCGGATCTTGCGGCGAACGTGAACGTCTTCAATCCGTCGATGCAACCCATGCTTGAAACCGGGTCGCAGATGAGTCTCGCGTTGATGGACCAGTCGATCAACCAACAGGCGCAGATGATCGCCTACCTGAACGACTTCAAGCTGATGTTCGTCGCAACGTTGCTAGTTGTGCCGCTCGTGTTGCTGATCCGTCCGGCGCGGCCGATTCCAGGCGAAACCCTCGTGCACGCGGCCGCAGATTAGGACTATCTGATGGAAGAGTCGCGTGCGAGATCGCGCTGCGTCAGGTACACGCGCAGATCGAATTCGATCTGGTGATACCCCGGCTGCATGAATTCACACAGCCGGTAAAACGCCTTGTTGTGATCGCTTTCCTTCAAATGCGCGAGTTCATGCACGACGATCATGCGCAGGAATTCCGGCGGCGTTTCCTTGAAGAGCGACGCCACGCGAATTTCCTTCTTCGCCTTCAGCTTCCCGCCTTGTACACGCGATATCGCCGTATGCAGGCCGAGCGCGTGCCGCAGCACGTCGAGCTTGGAGTCGTACATGACCTTGTCGATGGCCGGCGCCACGCGCAGGAACTCCTGCTTCAACTCGGTCGCGTATTCATACAGCGCGCGGTCGGACTGCACCGCATGCCGATGCGGATATCGATCAGCGAGGTACATGCCGAGCTTGTCGTCGGCGATCAGTTTGCGGACCTTGTCCTGAAGCGTTTCCGGGTACGCGCTCAGGTATTTCAGAGGAAGCATGGCGAGACCCGTTACTTAGTTAGTACGCTGCGTGCTCCACAAGATACACGCGATCAAAGCGAGCTGAAGCGGCAGGCGTGCGATGAGCGCCCACACGGGAACGCCGGGAAAGAGTTCGGCGTGCTGGAGCATGAAGACGTTGGCCGGCGTCACAGCGATGGTCAAAAGCGTCAGCCCGATTCCCGCCATGCGGCGTGTGCGTCTGATCGTGATGCCGGCGGCGCCGAGCAATTCGAACACGCCGCTGACGATCACGGCCAGGATGGGCGCGGGCACGAACGGCGGCACGATCTTCACAAACGACGGCATGAGGAGAAAGTGGCAGACGCCGCCGATCGCGAACCAGAGGAACACGAATGTCAGGGCGAGACGTCGTGCGATGGACATTGGCGGCGATGCAATGCTCGATAAACCCATGAGGCACCCGGCAGAAAAAGCAGGAAGGGGATTGCCCTGTGCATTGCGCGGCGATTTACACGGCGTCTTACACGGCGTCTTACACGATACCCGCACGCAAAAATCAGCCCCAAAACAAAAAACCGCCCAGCAAGCTGGGCGGTTTTGGCCTTGGTTTAACAAGGGAATTCTGGTCGGGGTGAGAGGATTCGAACCTCCGGCCTCTACGTCCCGAACGTAGCGCTCTACCAGGCTAAGCTACACCCCGAAAATTTACTCAGAGACGGTTCGTTTCCTTTTCAGGACTGTCTCGCCGTCGAGTAAGAACATAATTCTAGCAGGCTCTCTTTGAAAATGGAATCCGGAAACGAAGAAATTGCATTCGCGGCCGCTTGCGCTTCCTGACGTGCACATTTCAGCGTGTGATCGAGCGCGCCCGACGTGGTGATGGCTTCGAAAATGGTATCGAATTTGTCGGTCCCGCCTTGCTCGATAGCCTCGCGCGCCAACGCCGCCTGTTCCGCCGTGCCGTGCTCCATCAAATAGATGAGCGGCAATGTGGGTTTGCCTTCGCGCAGATCGTCGCCGGCGTTCTTGCCCATGGATTCCGCCGTGCCCGTGTAGTCGAGCCAGTCGTCCATGATCTGGAATGCCGTGCCGATGCGCCGTCCGAATTCCGCCGCCGCGGCTTCCGTCTTTGCATCCGATCCGGAGAGCACTGCGCCGAGCTGCGCCGCCGCTTCGAAAAGCTTTGCCGTCTTGTAGCGGATCACCTGCATGTAGCGCGCTTCGTCGACATCCGGATCGTGCATGTTCAGCAACTGCAGCACTTCGCCTTCGGAGATCACGTTGGTCGCAACCGACAGGATTTCCATCACGCGCATCTTGCCCACGCCGACCATCATCTCGAACGAACGCGAATACAGGAAATCGCCGACCAGCACGCTCGCCGCGTTGCCGAAGATCGCGTTCGCGGTCTTGCGGCCGCGGCGGAGATCCGATTCGTCGACGACGTCATCGTGCAACAGGGTCGCCGTATGAATGAACTCGACGACTGCGGCCAGTTCGTGCCGATGGCCGGTCTTGTCGCCGAGCGCGCCCGACACCAGAAGCAGCAGCGCGGGACGAAGCCGTTTGCCGCCGGCCCCGATGATGTACTCGGAAATCTGGTTGATCAGCATCACTTCGGATGCCAGGCGCTGCCGGATGACGCGATTGACCTGCTGCATGTCCTCGGCGATAGGCTCGAGCACGTTGGCGGCGTTTGGGGAGGAAGTGGCTGTGGACGACATGATCGGCAATTAGGGTAGTGCCGCGAATTATAAGGCGAATCGGCCGATCGACGCCTCTAATAGACGCCTTGGACCATCCAGCCTCGCTTCACGTGCGGCATGTCGCGGTAATGATCAGGATAATATTGCGTTCGCCTCGGGTGCCTCGCATCCCCCGCGCCCCGTCCTGGCACAGCGGCGGCGCATCTTCGCGACGAACAAGGGTTTTGACGGAGAGCCTAACTCTCTGTATAATCACGCGTTTTCGCGCACGGTGTGCGGAAAAATGAATTCAGAGTGAGGTTCTCAATGTACGCGGTCATAAAAACCGGTGGCAAGCA
>Ga0153932_1000144_pt1 | contig 32959 bp, 36 predicted proteins | sample TSNJ016MetaG_FD_102273 | JGI IMG/M metagenome (GOLD analysis project Ga0153932, IMG submission 102273) | Attine ant fungus gardens microbial communities from New Jersey, USA - TSNJ016 MetaG | ecosystem: Host-associated > Fungi > Mycelium > Unclassified | place: USA: New Jersey, Wharton State...
CCAGCGGGCTGCGGTACGGGCTTCACTACAGATTTCATCGGATTGGCCATGAATTGCATCCTGTCTTTGTACTCTAATTGGTCCAAGGCAGGTGTCGCATCTCATATTGGCACGCAGGGCAGTCGAAACTGTTAGGTCGTGCCACTAAGCACGATCTCGTTGCATGTTTTTTTGGTTACCATCTCTCATTCGAGTGTTGAACCGCCGATCACAACTTCCTACCATCATCTTCTGAAAAGCGTCGATTGCATTGAGAATAAACGTTTGCGCTCTGAGCGAGAGTGTGACACGTAGCAACGAACGGAAGATGCACCGCGACTTCATTATGCTTCGACACTTTAGCTTTGAGCATCGCGTGTAATGCGCTCTCGTTGCTTTTGCCCATAAAACATTCGAAAAGGTGATGAGAACGGTTGGTATTCGTGCTTACGCGGGTCTTTGAGGGATTAAACGAATTACCCAATTTGCACGGTAAGCTCGCGTGCCAGTAACTGCCGCACAGAGGAGAGTCATGCAATGGCGTCACATCAAGAACTTAAGCGCTTCCGGGCAAACCTTGCAGACGAACTTCACAGTGCGGCGCTCTACGAGACCTTAACAAAGGTCGAGAGGGACGAAACCAGGAAACAGGTTTTCGCTGAGCTCGCCGCGTCAGAACGCGAGCACGCGAAGGTATGGGCTGCCAAGTTGAAGGCGAACGGGGCGCGAGTGTCGTCCGGAAGCTTAAGCATTAAAACTCGCATCATGCGGGGTGCCATTCATCTGTTCGGCGTGTCGTTTGTCCTTCCCACACTTGCTGCAGCAGAGTACGCCGATCGCGACAAATATTCTGGCCAACCGGATGCCGGTCAGATGTCGGCCGATGAGCATCATCACGCAGGCGTTGTTCAAGCAATGGCCCACGGAGACGATGCCAAGAAAATGTCGAAGGGAGCACAAATCGCGTCGGCCGAATCTTGGCATAAAGGCGTTTCGTCTGGTAACGACTTACGCGCTGCAGTGCTGGGTGCAAATGATGGACTAGTTTCCAATTTTTGTCTGATCATGGGCGTGGCGGGTGCTGGCACGGGCAACAAAGCCATTCTCCTGACCGCATTCGCAGGGCTAGTCGCCGGAGCGTGCTCGATGGCGCTTGGTGAATGGTTGTCCGTGACCAACGCGCGGGAACTAGCGACGACCCAGATTGCGAAAGAAGCTGACGAACTTGAGCATTCTCCCGAATCGGAAGAGCACGAACTGTCACTGATATACCGATCGAAAGGTCTCGATGCAGATGAAGCGAAAAGGGTTGCTTCCCAGATGATGCGTGACAAGGATAAGGCGCTTGATACGTTGACGCGAGAAGAACTTGGTCTAGACCCGGCCGAGCTGGGTGGAAACCCATGGTCGGCGGCAGGCGTATCATTTTGTCTATTTTCGCTCGGCGCCATCTTTCCGGCGATGCCTTTCTTGTGGGCGCACGGCGTGAGCAGCATCATCCAGTGTGTGGTGGCCAGCGCGATTGGGCTCGTTGCGATCGGCATCTTCACCTCGTTGTTCAATGGACGAAGCGCCATGTTTTCGGCGATACGACAAGTCGGCATTGGACTTGTCGCCGCCGCATTTACGTTCGGTGTCGGTCACCTTCTGGGTGTGTCGCTTTCCTAATGATCGAAGAAATACCGAGATTTTTTTCGGGTCGAGACCCGTCGAGCCGACACTACTTGTCGCTTAACGGTGTCCGCGCCGACTGAATTTTGACCCACCGCACCCCCAGTGGCTCAATTTTCGGTCGGCGTAAACACTCTATGACCGCCAACCTCGCATAAACTAGTCGACCGATCATCCCACACGTTGCCGGTGATCCTCTTTACCTGGGTGGGCATGATCGTCACCGCACTCGGCGTTCTCGAAGCAGCGACCGAAGTAAACGTCCGTACACTGCCTTCCCTGTCGACTGGTGACCAGTGACCGGTATATTCCATTCGCGCACGGCATTATTCGCAAGCCCCGATTGGTCGTTTCCGACCATTTCGGTTAGTCAGGGCGTTTTAAGACCAATACAGCGTTGGTTCCACCGAAGGCGAATGAATTCGACAGCATGACTTTCGTTGACTGGCCTTCTCGCATTGCATTCGGCACATAGTCCAGATCGCATTGCGGGTCAGTGTTTTTCAAGTGCATAGTGGGCAGCAAGGTGTCTTGCCGCATCGCGAGCAACGACAAAACACACTCAAGCGCTCCAGCCGCGCCAAGCAAATGTCCGTGAACGGACTTCGTCGCGCTGACCGGGATACCATAGGCACGGTCGCCGAAAACCTCTTTTATTGCTGCTGTTTCAGTTGAATCGTTCGCAGCCGTCCCGGTGCCGTGAGCGTTGATCGCGTCAACTTCAGATCTGTTGATTTGAGCGACGAAGAGCGCGTTGCGCATGGCGGCGGCTTGACCCTCGACGCTTGGACGCGTGATATGGCTAATATCGGTTGCGAGGCCGCAACCGATCACTTCTCCGTAGATCAGCGCGCCACGTGCGACAGCGAATTCCCACGGCTCGAGGATCACCATCGCTGCACCTTCAGCGAGTACCATACCGCTGCGATTCTTAGAAAATGGCTTGCACGACGCGGCAGGGTCCTCGCCATCGATAGTCGCGATGGTGTGCAGCGCCTCCCAAGCCTTGAGCGAGCCGCATGATAATGGTGCTTCTGCGCCGCCGGCGATTGCGAAGTCGAGCTCGCCGCGCGCGATCCGCAACCACCCCTCCCCAATTGCCACGGCGGAAGAGGCGCATGCAGTCGAATAAGTCAGGCAGGGCCCACGTAGCCCGTATTCAATGCTGATCCACGCCGCAGGCGCGTTGTACATGCCCATCAAAACGGTAAATGGTTTGATGCGGTCGGACTCCTCGCCATAGAGAATTTGATAACCATCATCTATTGTGTGCGTGCCTCCCATCCCAGTCCCGACGAATACTCCGCTACGCGAAAGATCGTTGGAATCCGATCCCCATCGCGCGTCAGCAACCGCTTCTTTTGCCGCCACGAGCGCGAACTGGCTCACTCGGTCCAGCATCCGTAGTTTGGGGGGAGCGAAGTGATCCGCGCCATTTAACTTCGCCGATCCCGCTATGGGCGATACAAGCCGCCCCGCAAATGAAACGTCCAGGCGATGAACGCCGGAAACGCCTTGTCGTGCATTTTCGTACACTTGTGGCGCGGAGGTCCCTAGCGGACAGATCGCACCTACACCGGTAATAGCTACTCTTCTCATAGCGACGAAGATGCCGAGGGCCACTTTTCGCTTGCGGTCAAGTCTCCGTGCTGAACAGCAATCTGCGCATCGATAAACTGAAAAACATCCTTTAAAGTTTTTAGAGGCGGCGGTTCTGCCGACACGGTTATCTTAAATTTGTCTTCAACGCCAAACAGCAATTCTGCCACCGCTAATGAGTCAAGGCCGAGCGTTTCGAGTGAAGCATCAGGGGTCAGCGTCGCCGGGTCAAGGTTGTAGTCCTGAGCTAGCGTTGTGCGAAGCCATTCAAATGTGGTGGTCATAGCGTATCGTTAGCCTTCTTTTGTTAGCCTTCCTTGCTTGCCGTCTATCGGTTGAGTCGTATCAGCCATCATACGGTGCCTTGCAAAGCGGTTAGTGAAGCGATGGTCGCTGCGTCGACCGCGCAACGGGTCTTGCCGCCCCATATTGCACCTAATGGCAGCAGGCCAGGCCACGCTTTGAAGAGCATGAGCAATGCATCGGCAGTTGGCGCGCGCATACTCGCGTGAGCAAACAGGGAAGCGAGGCGCATGCGCGGACCGAATCGCTGATGCCATTGTCGTGCATAGCGGCGTCTCGCGAAATGTTGCCACGCTGCGTCACGCGCCGTGTGACCCCGTTCTTCGCGCTGTGCGCCAAGCAACTCCGCGCATAAGAGCCACGCCGATTGCAACGCCATGCTTATGCCCTCGCCAATGATCGGGTGCGCCTCCCCCGCAGCATTGCCTATCCGGAAAAACCCGTCATCGTTGTGAACACGAATACCCGGATGCAACGGTCCTGCGGCGGTCCAGGCTTCGGGGCGCGTAGCCGTTGAAAGCGTTTTGCGAACTCCCGCGCACTCTCGCACAAGCATGGCCTCAACCGCCTCGCCAGCGCTCACTCCTGGGGCCGTATGTCGCAGCGCTTCTAGGCGATCGCGACGCACGCAACAGGCCAACGTCATGACGCGGCCGTCGGCCACAACCATACCTCCGTATCCGCGGTCAAAAGACAATACAGGCAGCAAGCCGTCCTCCAATGATGCGCCCGCGAAATTAGCTTTGAACGCTAGCAAGTCAGTGGCACGATGTGCGCGTCTGCCTTCGTCACGACTCGCAGGCAAGGCCTCCCAAGAACCGTGCGCGTCGATCGCGATGGGAGCACAAAGCGTTGCTCTTGCCTTTGATCCTGCGGCTTTCAATTCGCAACACCATGCTCCTGGACCGCCGCGAACGCCGTTCAAGGACCACGGCTGAAAGATTTGGACGCCGATCGCGCGGGCTTTTTCAATTAGAAGCGTGTCGAGTGTCTCGCGGCCAAGCGCACGACCCCATGCAAAGCCGCTGCGGGTGGCTGGCGGCAGTTCGGTGACCGCAGCGTGGGCGCCCCTCATGAAGGCAACCTTGCGTAACGCCGGACCGGCGAGGCGTTCGAACTCTATCCCTACCCCCAAAGCGCTGAGAAGCGGCAGGTTGCTTGCTGCGATGCACTCGCCGCATACTTTGCGACGTGGAAACGTTTGTTTTTCTATTAGGGCGACCGACCAGCCCGCACTCGCCAGTAGGATCGCGGCTGATGATCCGGCGGGTCCGGCGCCGATGATGAGTACGTCAAAGGTATTTTCCATGGTTGACTTACAATCGGTGGGCAGAAAAGCAATGGCTAAAGAGCCCTGCTGAATATTCACTCACTTTCCACCGTCGCCCTGTTTGCTGCCAAAGTTTCGTAATCTCGGCTTCCCGAAAGCCCGCGTGCACGCTTAACACTGCGTCTTCACGCGTTACCGCGTTCGCGCCAAGCGCTCCAATCAAGTGACTGCTCATTAGCGCGAAGTACGAACGGTGCGGCTCGCAAGCAAAAAACCGGCTGCTGGACCCCGCAATCGCGTCGAGCAAATCAATTAGGACGGCTCCTTCGAAATGGTGCAGAAAGAGGTTGACGACGATCAGGTCCCATCGTTCCGACTCCTCATCGCGCTGGCCACGAAAACTATTCGTGATCCAATCGGTGACGTCCGCCACTTCGATGTCCACTTTCCAATTTGCCTTCTCGTATGCTTCTACCGTCTTTGGTTCAACCAATTTTTGACGATCAAGCAGGGTGAGATCGATGGCCGTCCAGTCGGGTCCTAAAGCCCTTGCTACACTGAGCATCAACGTGCCGTCGCCCGCGCCGAGCTCAAGTACACGTAGACGGCCGGGCGAAAAATGGGGGACTAGCTCGTTGAGGCCATTGCAGACAATAGAACGCGTGCCCATTACCTGATGCACGCGCTGTAAATCTCGCCGCGAGCGCATGGCCCTTGGATCGTTCTCGTTGAGGTGATCTAGCGTCTCAGCAGAGACCTTGCGTGGAAAGCTCATCGCTGCTCCAGAATCGACAACCCGCACGGTAGAGAATCGAGATAGTTCATTCGCTTACCTTGAGCAGGGCGCCATGACAACTAAACCCCGCCCCGAAGGAGGACAACCACCACCATCCACCCGGTGCGTTATCAGCGAGGGCAGCCGCGAGCACAAAATAGACAAAGGCGCTTGACATGTTTCCATACTCACGCAGCATGGCTGCGCTATACCGTAGATCCGCGGACTGTATATTCAAGGAGCGCTCAATGGCGAGTAAAACATCACGCCCCCCCGCATGCATAATCCAGGCGGAAATGCCTTTGGATACTACATCTTGTCGTTTGAGCACGACTTCCAGCACGCGTTGCGCGTAATGCGCAGCAAGTCGCGGCACGGGTCGGGTCAATATGTTTCGCAACATACCGTCCCGTTGCTCGAACATCAACGCTTGCCGCTCGCTCGAATCAATCAGGGACGCACTGTCGATCCACTCGATGGAACGCGATGCGGTGTCGGGATCCCGCGACAGGACCACTGCGCCTGCACCATCGCCAAAAAGACAGGCGCTTATAATGACGCCCGGATCATTATCCAGGTACATCGCCGCGCTGCTGATCTCGACACAAATTGACAGCACGTGCCGGCAGCCGCCAGATGCACCGTCAGGGGATGCCCCCAAGAGCGCATGGCCGAGTTGTAGATTCGGCAGAGCGGCAGCGCAACCTTGCCCCACAAGGTCGAACGCTTGGATGTCTGCGCGCAGGCCCACTCGCTCAGCGACATAGCCGGAAAGACCTGGACACATATATCCGGTGCATGTGCTAACTACAACTGCGTCAATCTCCCCAGATACCAATCCTGCATGATCCAGTGCCCGCATTGCTGCCTGCGCGGCGAGATGAGGCGCGTGCTCGGAAAACCGTTTGGAAAGCGTGTTCGGATCGATAGCAAAAACTTCGTCGAGCGACGCAAGCGCAAGCCGTCGCGCCTCAATGCCGTTATCGCGTTGTAAGACCGTGCGGGCAACGAAATGAGAACGTGCATCAAGACGAGCGAACCATTCCGAATCTCGGAATGCCGCCAAGCAGTCGGCCTTCGTGTATCGCTGAGTTGGACTTGCGGTGCCGATTCCCCGAATGAACATAGAACCTTTGAGATCTTGAGTGACGCCTCACGTGGTGACGGCTTAGGCATTTTGGGCATGAGAACGGAGCAGACCTTGAATCGAAGTCCAGATACCTAACCAGGTGTACGCGCAAAAGACGGGCCTGATCACCTTAACCGTATGTGGGTACAAAAAAAATCGAAGCCGCCCCGCTTACTCGGATAGCCGGACGGGACCACACGTGTAATGGCGGCGGGGATTTCTTCGTTTGTTTTGCCTATCGAAGCGCATGGGCGCGGGTCGACTCCCGCGGCGTACGCGCGGCCGCGACATTACCAATCGGGCGGCATCCGAACGTACGAGTTTGGGACAAGATTTCTGCGTTCACAAAGGCTGGCGGGTAATGTATGCGAGCGATACTGGAGCGAACAGGACGGGGAGCTTTCCTCGCACGCCCACGAGTGTCGACTGCTTTTTTAGGCATGCAGCCAAATATTTTGGGGAAAATTTTGCCTCAGGACAATTGTAATAACGTCGACGCGAACCTTTAGCGGTACGTCGCCGGCTGAACGGATAACCGGCACTCCATATTCCCAAAGGGCCAACGTCTAAAAAATTCGCCCGGCACCTTGTCCCTGAACCAGCACAGACGAGGAATGCCTCTTGCTTGAAAAGGGCACCCACTCAAGGAGGCGTTCCATGACATCGCACAAACAGTCTGATGCATACAAAAATGCCTCTGGAGGGTGGGGGTCTCTCAAGGCAGTGACAGGCATTCTTCTTCAGGAGCACCTCGCAATCGGTGGCAGTCGGGTACTTATGCATCAAAATAAACCAGACGGGTTCATGTGTGTGAGTTGCTCGTGGGCCAAACCCAAGGATCCTCACACGTTCGAGTTCTGTGAAAGCGGTGCAAAAGCGACCGCGTGGGACCTGACAGCGAAGCGTGTCGACCCAGATTTTTTCAGCCAGCACACCGTGACAGAACTCAACGAGTGGCACGATCACGAGCTCGAGGAAGCGGGTCGAGTCGCGGCCCCCCTCCGATGGGATCCCGCATCCGACAAGTACGTTGAAGTGTCGTGGCAACAGGCATTCTCCGAGATCGGGGACGAACTCAAAGCCCTTGATCCCGACTCTGCGGTTTTCTACACCTCGGGAAGGGCATCGCTCGAAACCTCGTACATGTATCAGTTGTTTGCTCGCATGTATGGTACGAATAATCTGCCCGACAGCTCGAACATGTGCCACGAGAGCACCAGCGTCGGGCTCAAACAGGCTATTGGCGTGGGCGTGGGGACCGTCACGCTCGAAGATTTCGAGAAAACCGATCTCATATTCTTCTTCGGTCAAAACGTAGGGACAAATAGCCCGCGCATGCTTCACCCGGTACAGGATGCGCGCAAGCGCGGCGTACCGGTCATCACCTTCAACCCGATCCGAGAGCCCGGCCTTGTCAGCTTCGTCAATCCCCAGTCGCCCATTGAGATGCTGACGCCAGGCTCAACACAGATCAGTACGCAGTACCATCAAGTCATGGTAGGAGGCGATAGTGCCGCGATTGCTGGAATTTGTAAGGCCTTGCTGGAAGCAGATGACTAGGCTGTCGCCGCAGGCCAGCCCCGGCTACTTGATGTCGCCTTTATTCAGCAGCATACACATGGCTTTGACGAGTTCGCGGCGTTCGTGCGGAGCACCGAATGGGCAGAAATAGAAACCACAAGTGCACTTACCCGCGAAGCACTTACTGAAACCGCAAAGGAGTACAGTCGCGCAAGTGCGGTCATCGCGAATTATGGCATGGGGCTGACCCAGCACAGGATGGGGGTCCAGAATGTACGCATGTTGATGAACCTCTTGCTACTGCGGGGCAATATCGGAAAACCCGGTGCTGGCCCGTCGCCAGTGCGCGGCCACTCGAATGTTCAAGGCCAACGAACGGTTGGCATCACCGAGAAGCCCGAGCTGGCGCCGCTTGACAAGCTTGCGCATCAGTACAGTTTTGAGCCGCCGCGTGAGAAGGGGCTCAATACGGTCGAAGCCTGCGAAGCAATTCTCGCGGGCAAGGTGCGCGCGGTGTTCCAACTTGGGGGAAATCTTGTCCGGTCTGTGCCGGATCGCTTCGTAATCGAACCTGCATGGCGCAACCTCAGGTTGACCGTCAGCGTGACGACCAAGCTCAACCGCAGCCATTTAATTCATGGCGCGGTCTCTTATATTCTTCCGTGTCTGAGCAGGATCGAAATCGACGTACTCGCTGGCCACGCGCAAGCAGTTTCAATGGAAGACAGCACCGGGTGCATGCATGGTTCCCGCGGCGTTGCGAAGCCCGCCAGCGAAATGCTGATGTCCGAACAAGGGATTGTTGCAGGCATCGCCCAGGCGACGCTGGGACACGCTTGCACCGTCGACTGGACCGCGTGGGCCAACGACTATGCGTTAGTGCGAGACGCGATCGCAGAAACGTATCCAACGATTTTTCATCATTTCAATGAGCGCATGTGGACGCCGGGGGGCTTTCATCGGCCAATACCTGCAGCCGAGCGCAAGTGGGACACGAAAAGCGGAAAAGCCGAATTCCTGACTCCCACGTCACTTGCCGAAGACCCAGATATGACCGCTTCCGAGGCGGATACCTTGCGGCTGTTCACCTTGCGCAGCGATAGCCAGTTCAACACCACCATTTACAACCTGGACGATCGCTTTCGTGGAATCCACGGTAATCGGATGGTGCTTTTAATGAACGAGCACGACATCGACCGCCTAGGCCTGTCACCGAATCAGGAGGTGGCTGTGGAAACTGTCGCGGGCGACGGGGTACAGCGTCGGCTCACTGGACTGAAGGTGGTGCGCTATGACATGCCGGCTGGGTGCGTCGGAGGATACTACCCGGAATGCAACCCCTTATTGCCCCTTTGGCACTACGCAAAGGAAAGCAAGGTGCCCGCGGCAAAGTCGATTCCGGTGAGGATGGTCTTGTAGGCGAACGATGGCGAGCTTCCTGGTCGCTCGGGAAGCGCCTCCTCAAAAGAGGCGGCCCACCGACGAGGGTTGCTTGCGATCCTCTGTTTGGCGAAATATGAAACCCTTCGTTTTCTGTAACGGATTAAGCGAACGCCTATGCCTCCGTTCTGGCTGAGTATCGTCGCGAAAGCTCATATATTTCTTTCGCTGATTGCGGCGGGTTGGGTGGCTGTAGATATTTTTGTAGTGGGTCGTCGTCAGAAAATGAAGATCATGGAGGCTGTTTGGCCACTTACCATGCTCTATTTCGGCCCGATAGGCGCAATCTTCTATTGCTGGTTCGGGCGCACCCCGAGCATATCCCGAAGCGAAGGAGTGGTCCGGAAAAAATCGATGTGGCAGGCCACGTTTACCGGGGCGACCCACTGCGGCGCCGGCTGCGCACTGGGTGATTTTCTAGGCGATTGGCTCGCTTTCCTTCTGGGGTTTACGATTTCCGGTTCGGACCTCGCGTCAAAGATCGTACTGGGTTTCGCGTTTGCGTATGCACTCGGCATCCTGTTCCAGTATTTTTCTGTGGCACCCATGCGTGGTCTTGGGATTCGGGAGGGCATCTTCGCAGCCATCAAAATTGACACCCTTTCGTTGACCGCATATGAGGTCGGGATGTTCGCATGGATGGCGTTTCGTGCGACGGTTTATCCTGATCTTAAACCGACCAACTGGTCCTACTGGCTGATGATGCAGATAGCAATGATCGTCGGCTTTATAACCACGTATCCGGTTAACTGGTGGCTGATCCTGCGCGGTATCAAGGAACGAATGTAGTGCGGTATCCCACTCGCGATAGAAGTGGACAAGGTTCGAGTTCGTCATTCATGAACCGCCAACGAAGCGCCGACGACGAGGTTGGGCCGTTACCCTGCCCGATGCTTGCTGGATTTCATTTTTGGGGAAATTGATGAGTGCGCGATGGCAATGGATACTGAAGCAGATTGTCCGGCGGCTCTGGTTTCGCGCGAGCCTTTTTTCCATTCTTGGTGTCGCGACGGCGCTAGTCGCGCTGGGCGTCAAGGGTTACATTCCCGCTCATATCTCGGCGAAAATTGGCGCCGACGCGGTCGATAATATTCTCGGTATCATCGCCTCAAGCATGCTTGCCACCACTACGTTCTCACTGAACATCATGGTTTCCGCGTATGGATCTGCGACGACCAATATCACACCCCGTGCAACTTCTCTCCTCGTCGAAGACTCCACCACCCAGAACGTTCTCGCAACCTTCATCGGATCGTTCCTCTTCAGCCTCGTCGGCATCATCACGCTCAGTACGGGTCTTTATGGCACGGACGGTCGAGTGGTTCTGTTTGCCGTCACGATCGGTGTGATCCTGCTGATAGTTTACACGCTACTGAGATGGATCGATCACCTCGCACGACTCGGGCGGATGAGTGAAACCATCGACCGCGTTGAGAAGGCGGCCATTCAGGCGCTAGAAGAACGACGACAGCATCCCTTCCTTGGCGGTAGCCCGCTGTGCGAAACGATGTCAGTTCCAATTGATGCAAAAGATATCTATCCCCCGATGGTCGGGTACGTTCAGCATATCGATATGCAGGCGTTGGGCAAGCTGACAGACGAAAACGACGGCGCAATATATGTGCACGTGCTACCGGGCAGTTTCGTAGACCAGCGCACACGTCTCGCAAGCGTTGTGAACACGGCGACAACCCGCGACGACGATGTTCGAACCGCCTTCTCCATAGACGTCCGAAGGTCATTCGAACAGGATCCGCGCTTTGGCATCTCGGTGCTAACTGAGATCGCGTCGCGGGCATTGTCTCCAGCGGTCAACGACCCGGGCACTGCGATAGACGTCATCAGTAGAGGTGTACGCGTACTCTCGCTCTGGGCGCAGCCCCTTGATTCGAAGCCGGAAATCAATGTTGCTTGCAGTCGCGTGTTCGTCAGAGGACTGAAGCTTGACGATATGTTTGACGACTTTTTCGGCCCCATCGCACGTGACGGCGCTGCCCTGGTTGAAGTCGGCATGAGGCTGCAAAAAGCGCTTGCCGCTCTGGCCATGGCAGGCGGTCCCGACTTCGCTACGGCCGCCAAAAGACACGCCACGCTTGCCATTAAGCGGGCGGAACTGGTATTACGTCTGGAGGACGACCGAAAAGTCCTTCGCGATCTAGCGTCGCGGGTAGGCAACCGGTAGATCTGGACGATGTGGGTCGCGCCGGCACGATCATTGTTGAGCACCGCGTGAACGGAGTACCGGAGCGAAGCCACATCATTGACCGCCTCTGACGATTACCCGGGTGAAATAATTTTCACGATCGACACTGGCCTTTCATGCTTGATATTGCGGTGTGTCTGGTTGCCATCGCGCTGCTTGTGTATCTGAGCCACTGCTTCCGGCGCCCGCCTACGACAATCGGCGCACGGCATAGACGTTGGGGCTGTCGCTCGGCATCATCGACCTCGATTCCCTGGGGATCAAACACAGGCTAACTATTGCCGACGAAAATTTTGTCCGCTGTGTTCAGTTCGGCAAAGTGCTACGATTTCGCGAGTTGCCACGCTCGCCGAAGGCGTCGCTATTTTGACGGAGCGACCAGCTGCACCCGCCCAACTGCCCGTGATACCGGCTGCGATAGCGTCCCGGCCAGGCGCTCGCAGCGCGGCCCTCTTCTAGACTAAAAGCCGTGTGATCAAACGTCTCCGGCAACCTGATGACCTTTTCGGGATTCAAGGGGCTCATCTGCCAACATCGTAATCGAGATAACCTCCGTTTCCGTGGTCCTGAGGAACTCGATTGACAACGCCGTGCGATACACCCCAACCGGTGGAAAGGTAGACGTCTCCGTGATTCGCTCAGGTACGGACGTGGCATTTGAAATCGTTGACTCTGGTCCAGGCTTTCCGAAGGACCAACTCAAGCGCGTGTTGGAGCTGTTCTATCGGCTGAATGCTTTCGGTACATCAGGAAGCGGGCTGAGTCTTTGCATTGTGTAGGAGATTGCGCGGCGCTCGGGTGGGCAATTGATACTGGAGAGTATCGACGGTGGATTTCGTGCGCGCTATTTTCAGCCTCTAAGGTCGGCTCCGTGTCTAATACCGAGATGCCGGCCGAAATTTTCGCCACCAACGTTTCTCGCTCTGGTTAAACAGTTTCGACAGTTCCCGTTACCTGTTCACTGGCAGGAAACGCCTAACGCACAACGAAGGGGAAATTCGGATGGAGCACGCATACGTCCATTTGTTGCACGTGCTCGCCGGGCATCCGGGTTGGACGCTTGCTGTCGTCTTCCTAGCTGCATTTCTCGAAGCCATTGCCGTTGTTGGAACCTTCGTTCCTGGCAGCACCGCGATGTTCCTAGCTGGTGCCCTTGTCGGCACGGGGTCCCTGAATCTCGGCTGGTTATTCACATGCGCCATCGCTGGCGCAGTGGGAGGCGACGGCTTCAGCTATTGGCTGGGTCGCCGTTACAAGGCTACGATTGCCCAGTTGTGGCCCTTCCGCACTCATCCGCAGGTACTCGACGCAGGGCAAAAGTTCTTCGCAAAACATGGCGCGAAAAGTATTGTGTTCGCGCGTTTCATCGGTCCGCTGCGGGCGATTGTCCCTGTAGTTGCGGGTATGTTGGGGATGCCACCGCTTCGTTTCTATTCTGTCAACGTCCTGTCGGCCCTACTATGGGCACCTGCACACATTCTTCCGGGGGTGGTTTTCGGAGCATCCGTCCAGGTAGCGGGGGCGGTGTCATTCCGTCTTGTGGTCATGCTCATGCTCTTGGCGGGCATCGTATGGTTGACTGCTCGCGTCGTGCGATTCGCTCTGTCGCATGCTGCGAGTTGGGCGCGGCAGGCACGTCTCGCCCTGTCTTCGTGGGCTCGTCGCCGCAAGGGGGTAGTCGGGCGTATTGCGCTGCGGACGTTCAACCCCGACCGACCTGCTATCGGCGTGATTGTCTCGGCGTCAGTGCTGGTGGTTGCCTCGGCGTGGGTGTTCTTCGGCGTTTTACAAGACGTAGTCAGCGGCGACCCGCTGCTACGAGTTGACGCGTCCGTCTACCACTTTATGCAATCGATACGCACGCTATGGAGCGATATCGTGTTGTCTGATTGTGCAACCTTAGGCAGCGTAGCCACTTTGGTGGCGCTCGCGGTAACGGCGGCGCTATGGATGCTGTGGGAACGACATTGGCGTGCTCTCGGCTACTGGTTGAGTGCCATAGTTTTTTCGCAACTGCTCGTGTTTGCTATCCAGTTTGCCGTACATCGCGTTCCGCCAGCTTCGCTCCCGTCAGACTCTTATGCGTTCCCTAGCAATCACGTGGCAGCCGTGGTCATTGTGTACGGTTTTCTCGTGTTTTTTGTCGCGCGAAGAGTTGGCTCATTGACAAGTCTCATCGTCGCAACGTCAAGCACTGTCATCGTGGTCGTAGTCGCACTAACTGGACTGTACTTCGGCCGCTTCTGGTTTTCCGACGCTATCGCAGGCGCTGCGCTCGCAGCCGTCTGGGTCTCCATTGTTGCATTGACAGTCGCGTGGCAGCAGCCGACGGTGCCTGCCTCGCGCGGATTTTTACCGGCTACGATGCTCGCAGTTCTTTGTTGCAGCGTTGCGCTCCAAATCGTGACTGACCAACCACGAGGTCATGTAGAGGGCACACGGAGGGCAACTTTGGTGTTGGGCACGCAAGTGCAATGGACCGACTCGCTATGGAGGCGGTTACCGTGCTATCGCTCCGATATGGATGGCGACCGAAAGGAGCCGTTCTCCATCCAGTGGTCCACGGGCCTCGCGACGTTGGCAAACCAACTACGCTCGCGGGGCTGGGTCGAAGGTATCGGCCTTTCCACGCATAGTCTGCTTTCCCTGGCTTCACCCCACGCGGCCGCCATGGCGCTACCGGTGTTGCCGCGACTAAACAATGGCGTGCCATCGTCGTTGGTATTCGTTCGCCCAGGCGCGACGCCCGATGAGCGAGACGTGCTGCGGTTTTGGCCGAGCGGGTATGTGATAGACGACGAAAAAAATGGACCGAATACGCCGATTTGGCTCGGGTCACTCGTACATGAACGACTGTTCCGCCCGTCGTGGCCCATCAACATTCTACGCACCGATGCCGAGACGCAAGCCTACCTTAAACTGCAGGGAAAATTGCTCACGGGGTCTCAGGTACAGATTGCAGTCATCCAAGACTGCCAAGGGAGTCCGGTAACGCTACTTTCTTCGCCTACCGAATGAAGACAAGACAGTGCTTCGTTACCCAGGTGCCGCGCCGGCTAAGCCAGTTTGTTACCTTGTCCGATTGCGGTTGTTATCGGCTCCGTTGGACCTGACCATACTTCAAACGGTTTCCTCAAACAAATTAGATTTGAGTGGCCAACACGAGGCCGCTCACACGCACACGTAGGCCTGTGCGATCAGTACGGTTCTGTATTTCAAAGGATGCGCCGTGCTTTGCGGCTATCTTAGCTGCAATCGCCAGGCCTAGCCCACTCCCTTGACCAGTCGTGTTCGCGGCGCGATAAAATCGATCCAGAACGCGCTCCAACTCGCTTGGCGGAATGCCCGGGCCATCGTCGATTACCTCGACCGCAGCCGTGCCCGCATTTGCAATAACCCTTACATCCACTCGCCCACCGGCACCCGCGTAGCGAAGCGCGTTGTCGACTAGATTGGTAAGCAGCGTGGTCAGCGAATTTTCGTCACCACGAATAATTATTCTATCGTTCGGCCGCGCTACGCCGACGCATTCCAATCCGAGGTCGATTTTCCTGTCCTCCGCCAAGATTGACAGTTCGCCGACCACGTGCGACGCGATGATCGGGAGATCAACCATTCCCTCTCGCGCGGTAAACTCCGCGTCCTCTCGCGCCAGTGCGAGAAGTTGTTGCACCAAGTGGATCGCGCGGTTTACTCGCTCCTCTAGCCGCTGAAGCCAGAAAGGATCCGACGACACGGCTCCATCGCGCCGAGCGGCTTGAATCTGAAGTTTGAGGGCTGTTAGCGGCGTTCGCAACTCATGCGCGGCGTCAGCGACGAACACGCGCTGACTTTGTAGCGCTCCCCGCAACCGTATGAGCATCCCGTTCAAGGCGTCGACGAGCGGCTGGACCTCGGTCGGCACCGCACTATCCTTTTCAATAGGTTGCAACGTCTCGACGGAGCGTGCCGCAAGGGTCTTTGATAAAGTGTTCACGGGGCGCAGAGCCCGTCTCACGATAAGTAGGACGAAGGCTATCTCAAAGGGAAGCACGGTCAGCAAGGGCCACAGCGTTCGCAAGGCAAGCTTCAATGCCAATTCATCGCGGACAAAAGTCGGTTGTACAAGCTGCACAAATCGAGACGATTGTTGTACTCCAAACACGCGAAAGTGCTTCTCGGCGATTTCTATCGAGTGGAAACCGGTTTTCTGCAATGGAAACTGTGCGCTGGGAACCGAACTGTAGATTTCCTTGCCATGCATATCCCAGATTTGGATGACGACTCGCTCGTCATCCAGCCCTTCGGCGCCTTTGTCCGGCTGGTTTATCAATTCAGTGGCGGTAACCGACGGCGGCAGAGAGAGTGCGATGGAGCGAAGTTCATAATCGAAAAGTTCGTTTGCTTCTTCCAACGCACTTCGGAAAATCCCATACCCTGCGATCAACGTCGCTAGGCCAAGGACTAAAACGAGTCCCACCAAGAGTTGCGCGCGCACTGATTTCAATCTAACCTCGCTCGGCGTCGCCGCCCGCATTGTGAGAGCCGACCTCACCTTCATCCCGATTGCCAAGGCGTGTCGTGCATTGCCCTACAGCGTAGCTATCCAATCCTAACGATAACAACGCTCTTCTGCGGGGGCTCTTTTACTCTCGTTTGTCAGCCAACATTTGATTGAACAGCCGAGTGAGCGGAGGCCCGATTGTTTCGCTACGCAGCTTAGTTCACCAACGTATGACCTGGTCCTTGCAATACCGACAGTCTGTGGCCCTAAAAGAACCAACATCTAATCCGACAACGCAATGGAGAGCTATGTGCGGCAGGGCCGAGCATCGAAGTGCACGTGGAATCGACCTAGTCACACCATTCGTCGGAGAATTCCGCCCTTAAACGAGAACTGATGCGTGAGTGCGCCAACAATATGCAACCCAATTAGTATCAGCAGAACGATAGCGCTTGTGCTATGCCATTCTCCAATGGAAGCGCCCAGGGACTCGGGTGTTGCAATCTGGGGTAGAGGCCAAACACCAGCGAGCTGAACCAACCACCCGCGGCCGTTTGCGTTGAGCCACCCGAGTACCGGAACTGCCAACAGCAAAGCGTAAAGCGCAATGTGAACGGTACGCGCCGCTACGCGGAGCATTTGAGACTGGTCGACGTGACCGGGATTTTTGCGAATCAGGGACCAGACGAAACGTATTAGAATCACCACGAGCAGAGAAGTGCCAACGCCGATATGCCAAGCAACAAGACCCTCTGGGCTTTTGACTGAATCCGCATCTGGCATCAACCACCCGAGAGCGAATTGAGCAATGAGCAGCGTAAGCGTGAGCCAATGCAGAAACCGAGAAATGCCGTCATAACGAGCGGTTGGCGCGTCAATGAGAATCTGATTCGAGGTCGCCATCTACTATCCTGGATGTCAATGCTAAATGTGAGGAGACGTCTTGCGCTACGCGACGTAGCGCCGTTCAAAAAAGCACGATCCAGAAAGCCTTTGATCATGCAAATGTCGCTCGTCGCTTTCGACGGTGCTGCGTTGGAGACTCTCGTGTGTATCCGGTTGGGCAGCCTCCCGATCCCGATGATGATTGCCGACTTTGTTGTCATGCTAGGACAAGTAGTCTTAAGAAATGCTTAAGCCAAATTTTTCACGGAAATTTTAAGGAACCATTTCTTAAGGAATGCTTAGGTCAAGCTGCGAGAAACAAATCGTATGTCCCGTCCCCCGCTGATAAATCCGCCGTTCGCCCGTCTTCAGCCCACTCGATTGCATAGCCACCGCGTCGCATAGCTTCCAGGACCGTCTGCGCAATGATCCCATCATCTTCGACAAGTAATAAGCGCATCTCACCCTCTCGGCGGTTTTGAAATCAATTCTCGCAGACGTCGGCTTAGGAGCTCCTTACGCTGGTTGCCGGAATAGTGGGCAAGTGGTAAGGCCAAGGGAGTAACTGTCGCGTTTGCGGCGAGAAAAGGCCTGAATCAAGCCGCTTCACCTTCGCCCTCTCTCGCTGCACGCTGGGGAAGCACGAACAGGCAGGCTACGATGAAGCCCAGCAGTATAAGAGACGCGAATAGTCGGTTCAGGTGAAGACCACCGTCCGCTACGGGCTTGTCAAGCAGATCTCCAAGAGTTGCACCGAGCGGTCGCGTCAGGATGAAAGCTGCCCAAAACAGCAGCGTGCGCGAGATTTTCTTCCAGAAATAGAGCGCCGCCACGATAACCAAGCCTGTTCCAAAGACCAGCGCCCCGTATTCATAGCCGAGCCCAAGACCGCCGAGATCAGTGTCAGCGATCCAGTCGCCAAGCGCCGTACCGAGCGTCTGTGAACACATGATGGTGCACCAGTAAAACCACTCCACCCTGGTCGTGGTAACACTCTGAACGGAAACACTTCCTTCGACCCAATACCAGATTGCGAGGCTGGCGATCAGCAACCCGAAGACGACCGTTACTCCACCCGGATAGCCAAGTCCCATTGACCGGTCGGCGAAGTCGGCAATCGTCGTGCCGAACGTCGTCGTCGCAACTATAGTTGCCCAGTACAGGAACGTTTGAAACTTTTCTGCCTTGATCTGGGTATATACGAAACCGATAAAGAAGACAGCGAAAATCGCTGTGCCAATCAGATAGCCGAGTTTCAGGGACATTGTGACCCAGTCTCCGCCCGTCTCACCCAGCGTCGTGGCTGCAACCTTAATGATCCAGAAGCCAAATGTCACTTCGGGAATTTTGCTGAAAGCGTGCGCGGCAGGGCCGCGTGCGTCATCTCTCATGTTTTCTTTTCCTTGCAGATTGCAGGGGCTTGTTAAGGCAACGGTTGTACCCGACCGTGACGCCGAACCCGTACGAAAGTTGCGGCCACAGTAGCCTAAGGTTGCATCATGGATTTGCCTGGCTTTAGAATGAATGCGGCACTGCGCCTGCACCGCTGCCGCAGGCCCAGGTCAGACCGCGCGCCTGAACCAGCTATGCAGATCGCGCACAATTTCAAATGTAGTGTGCTCCCGCAACTGTTTGCGAAAGCACACCTGTTTTTGCCCTATCGTGCATAGAGGACGGGTCACAAAAAGCCTCAGGGCTTAGTGGTGGCCGTAAAGCAGTTCCCAGTTCGCAGGTGCGGAATGGTGGCCCGATTGCGCTGTGCCGCTCGCCACCCCACCCACCCCAGTGGTGGCGGCCGGCCCCGCATCGTACTGAGCAGCAATGCGGGCTTCGGCGGCCTGGATGTCACCTGGGTAGGTGGTGTTGTCGCGTTTTGCCGGGTTGTAGCCAGCCTTTTCCAGCTGAACCAGCTCGGCACGCACCTGAGCACGGGTCACCGGCGCGTTCGACTGTTGAGCGAATGCGGCGACCGGCGCCGCCAACACGGCGGCTACAAGAAAAGTTTGACAGAGAATCTTCATGATTTGATACCTCCACTATTTCTACCGTCACGAACAGCCCTGTTCGCAACCGGTGATTACACGGTAAGGTACCCATGCTTAACGCATGATTAAGCGATTGCCGTGAGCGAGAAAAATGCGCTGGCGCCGCTTTCTTTTCGCAAAGATTGCGGTCTTGTACGTTTGCAGCCGTCCACTACTAGGAAAACCGTGGAAAAAACACGTAAAGAGATCGCTTCGGGATCTTGCTGACAACCGGTCTGGGTGATTCACTCGATGGCGAATCCCGAGTTTTGCGTTGATCGTTGACCTGACCTTAGGAGTGGCGCGCTTCGTATATTGAACGCGGCTCGATTGTGCGGGCGACAATCGTTGCAGTCGCTACAGCAAGGAGAAGCTGCACGATGATTTATCGGTCCCGTGCAGTCAGCTCCATTTTCAGGACGATCGTGGAAAATGTGCCTTGTGCGCTCGCCGCAACGACGCCTGCAGCCGAGACCACTGCGAAAAGTTTCGACGGCACCGCAAGCCGCAACCAGGGCTCGAACTCGTTGAGTTGGTGCGCAATCAGCCGCATCCCGAACTACGTCCGTTGCCAGCTCTCCATCGCGTATTCTATGCGAGCCGTGAGACGGGGCCGACCAGCGTAGCCTGCAAAACCGTGAGGTAACCGACCTCTTCTCATCCGGGCACTAGCCACGAGGGTGAGAAACACCCATACGGAATACCTTTGATTTAATGGGATGCTTCTACTGGGCGGCCTCGCAAAAGCGCACAAGCTTAAGAGGGCTCCAGTCCGGAAAACGACATCGAAATACAGGAGCCGCACAATGGCGCATATCAAGCGGCGAGTTGTACCGGCCACGCAGCATCAGCACCGCATGGTCGCTGCCGGGCGTAAAAGGTCGAAGCGTTCAGCGCAGGTGTTTCCTTGGTCACGCTAATCAACCCTGCGCAAGATCAGAAACTCACCGGCGGGCGTGTTAAAGCGCTCGCAGATGCATTCCACAAGTTTATGCATGCCGTCGCCCGAAGCAATGCGCACGCGATGTCGCCCCGGCTGCAAACCACGCTTCAGCCGTTTAATATCGTCGGGATGGGCATTGGCAAAAAGCCGCCCGGGCGCCACTTCGTTGGCGCCGTGCTCCACCGCCTGCAACAGGATGATGGCGTCGTGGTAGTGCGGCAGATGCCGCACTAGCCGATGCGTTTCGTCGACCATCCGGCGCGACAGTGCACGTTCGTTGTCAGCGCGCAGCAGCATTTCATAGCGAGAGAGCGCCACTGCCGCGATCAGTTCTGTTCTGAATTGCGAGCGCCGCAGCCGTTCAATGAGGGTGATGGCGGAGAGCGTGACCAGCGGGAAAGAAATCGCCAGCATGATGTCGGCGCAGTCGACAACTGCAATCTGGCCGTAGGGGGGCAAAAACAGGAAATCGGCGACGCCCAGTCCAAGCAACATTACCGTCAGCGAAGGGATGAGGCCAAAGAAATATTCGACCGTGGCCGCTGCTATACAGAAGGCGACACCCGGCATGACAGGGCCCAGGAACGGGTGCAAGGCGAGCCTGACCCCGCTTGCGACACAAAGCGCGAGCGCGCTCATCAACCAAACTCGCTTGCCTCGCGGGGCCCAGCGGCGAACGTTTTGAATATTTACCGTGGGTTTTAGGCGAACCATCGAGTAGGTCAAGGACTATTACGGCAGTTACATCAGCGTGCCATGAGCTTGCTTAAGCGAAGCTTACGCAAGCTCATCACAGGGTAATGGATAAAACGGAGTTCCCCGGGTAAGCATATGTTAAGTATAACTGTGTATTCTTGAGACATGCATCGCTCGCTTCAGCGTCCGAATTTCACTCCTTTCGCGATGTAAATCCCGTTTTTCGGACACTCCGGATGACGGCTTTTCCCTGGAGAAAACATCATGAAAACACTCGTATTGTCGTTGCTCGCGGCCTCGGCCCTGACTCTTCCCCTCACCTCATTTGCGCAAACTGCGAACGACTCTGTTACCCGTGCGCAAATAACCTCCGATTCGATTGAGGCCGGACAGCAGGGCGCGGCGCCAACGTCGAAGACGAAGTATCCGGCGGGTCAAGATACCAATCAGAACGTGACACGCCAGGCAAATCAACAAAGCGGCGACGCAAGCACCTATGGCCCGTCAACCTACGGATCGAGCCAGTCAAGCGCCCGCAGCGTCATGCCGCTCCCGCATGAATCCCTCTACTCACACCATTGATTGAGATCTTGTTGTGCGGAGCCGGATTTCCGCTTTTCAGGCAGGTCGCATAGTTCACTGACAGGGGCACTTTTGGACGCCCCCGTTTATACACCATTTCAGTGTTCAACGATCCATCAGCGCCGCCGTTTTATCAACGACTACAGCACCCTCGGCAATTTCACGGTCAAGCCGGTGATGATCGCGACCGCCAGCAGTTACGTCGAACGAGCGATTGATTCTAGGTAGCCCGTGCTTAAGGAACGCTTAAGCACCTACCGCCGACAATTCATGCTCGATACTTGTCGGCAAGACCTGGAGACTTCACGATGCGCCTATTACTGGTGGAAGACGACGAGATGATTGCCGAGACCGTGCTGGACTCCATGCGCCGGCTAGGCTATGCAATCGACTGGGCGGCGGACGGCCGCGCCGCTGACCTGTCACTTGACAACGGGGTGTACGACCTTGTACTGCTCGACCTCGGCTTGCCGAAACGCGATGGCATCCAGGTCTTGAACACTTACCGCAAGGCAGGCGGTGCGGCGTCGGTCATCATCCTGACTGCACGCGATGCCGTGGACGACCGCATTCGCGGACTCGATGCAGGCGCGGACGACTACCTCATGAAGCCTTTCGATCTCGATGAACTCGCCGCACGCGTGCGCGCGGCGCTACGTCGTCGTACCGGACAAAAGCAGCCTGTCTATACGCACGGCGTGCTAGCGCTCGATCCGGCGTCGCACGAGGTTAGCAAGGGCGGTGCACCGCTGCCGCTGGTGCCGCGCGAGTTCGCGTTGCTGCAGGTGCTGATCGAGGAGCCCACGCGCGTATTCAGGCGGGCGGAATTGGAGGAGAAGCTGTACGGATGGGGCGAGGAAGTGGGCAGCAATACCATCGAAGTGCATGTCCACAGCCTCCGGCGCAAGATTGGCGCCGAGCAGATATTGACGATCCGGGGCGTGGGCTACCGGCTCAAGGGACTCGAATGACATCCATCCGCCGCTGGCTGCTCGGCTGGCTGATCTTTAGACTGGCCGCGACGTCGCTGGTGACGGGTTATGGCATCTTTCGCACCGCGCGCCGCGAAGCGAGCGAGTTGTTCGACTACGAGCTGCGCGCCGTCGCGCTGTCGTTCCTGGCTAATATTTCTATCGCCGATGCTGCCGAGAGGAGCATCTACGACACCAACGGCATAGCCGACGACCGGATTGCAATCGATATGCGGGACAAACAAGCGGCGCAACCGTTTTCCGTTCGCGAAGATCTTGCGCTGCGGCTCGCCTGGCACACGTTGTGGCCGCTCGCCATGGTGGTGCCGGTGACCATTGCGCGGGTATTGGTTGTCGTGGCCCGCGGACTTGCGCCGACCCGTGGATTGTCGCGGGCGCTCGACTCGCTTGAGCCGTTGCAGGCTGGTGCGCCGGTACCGGTGGAAATCCGTCCACTGGTTAATTTTCGCGCAGTTGCACGCGATGCCGCGCCAAGGACTGTGCAAGCTATCCGCAGGTTCGGCCCAGGAACGCGGTGTTCTGCTCCCTCTTGCTACTCAAGCACCAGTTGTCGACTTGGTCAAACCGCCCGGAACTAATAAGCCCATCCCACCGCCTAACGACTATTGGTATTGACGAGAGAAGAAGCGTCCTTCATCCCCGCAGTGCCACGAAAGTCAAGTTACAATCGAGCAGGAGATACCGTGGAATCAACACGCATCTATGGCGACTTCGAAGTCGCCGCAAAGATTGTGGCGCCGCCGACAGTCGACGATACTCTTAACCTCTGGGTTGATGTGTCTGTCACGCATGCGGTTTCGGGGGCAGTGGTTTACGCGCGAGTCGAGCCGTATCTACGAATTTGCGGCGGCCCCTTCTGGGATGAGCAGGTGCTCGATGCGGCGGCTACGGAGGCGTGTGCATTCGTCGAACGACGGCCCAAAGATATTCGGCTCTGGTGCAAATAGCCGCCGTGGCCGATAGTTCTCCAATAATTAAGATTTACTTAGTTATTGAAAAGCACTGCATTCCAGACGCCGGGCGCAGTGGCGTCATTAAACTCGAGCGTCGAGAAGTCGAACTGCCCCTTGCGAATGCGATGCATCAATTCAATGCCTGAAATCGTGGTTGCAGCACTCCAGAATCGTTTGAAACCGAGCATCACGTTCGCTCTGGACTTGATGTTTCGGTGATCCTGCTCAACCAGATTGTTCAGGTACTTCGAAGAGCGGACCTTCGTGTCCTCGGGCAGCATGCCATCGGCCGGCGTTGTCAACTTGAGGGAAGTGAGCGATATGGCGGTCGTTGGACGATCTGTCAGAAACCAGAGGACGGATCTTGGGTGAGTTTAGTGAATTCGCGCCAGGCGACGAATCGGGCAGCGAGTTGTTTGCGATAGAGTGAAGCGCGCAGCAGATGTCGCTTGAGCGCGAAATGTTGCCGGATCGGCCCGAAGCACGAGAGGAATTTCTGTGTGCATTTCGCGTCTCGAAAGCCGCGCATGCGACGCTCGCGTTCGCGTGTCGGTTGGTGGCTGTTTTCTGCCCGGTTGTTTAATCGGGCTGCCGCTTTGACGAACACGTGCTTCACCTTCGCAAGTTCCGGGATCTCGGCTTTTGCCGCCGGATAGCTGCGCAACTGATCGGTGACGATCTTGCGGGGCACCGGGTTCAAACGCAGCACGCGCTTGAAGAAGCGTTTGGCGGCCGCCTTGTCGCGCCGCTTTTGAATCAGGATATCGAGTTCCGCGCCATGCTCGTCCACCGCACGCCATAGCAAATACGGCTCGCCACGCAGGGTGACGAACATCTCGTCAAGGTGCCACGTACTACCGGGCTTGCGTCGCGCGGCTTTCACCCGGTGAGCAAAGCCTTTACCGAACTTGTCGCACCAGCAACGGATCGTCTCGTAGGTCACGATCACCCCGCGCTCAAAAAGCAGTTCCTCGATGTCACGCAAGCTCAACTGGAAGCGAAAGGCAGTATGACTTTGCGTGAGGCAGGGGCTGGCCCGCCGTGGGGAAACTGAACGCGGGTTAGCATTGCTGTCAGAGCCGCACGGGCGTGGACTGGGCCGCGCCCCGGCGATTTCCTCCACGGAGGCCAGCATGCGAAACGATAGCACGGTGTACGTTGGACTGGATCTTCACAAGGACTCCATCACGGTCGCCTACGCGATCGACGCGGGCGAGGTCGAACTGCTGGGCAAGACCGGTACGACCGGGGCCGACATCGATCGCCTGTGCACGCGCCTGCAGTCCAAGGCGCCGCACGTACGCGTCGTGTACGAGGCAGGTCCATGTGGTTACGGACTGTACCGTCAACTCGTCCAGAAGGGCTTCGACTGCATGGTCTGCGCACCTTCACTGATCCCGCGTAAGCCGGGCGAGCGCGTAAAGACCGACCGGCGCGATGCCATCAAGCTGGCGCGCTCACTGCGCGCCGACGATCTGTCGGCCGTGTACGTGCCCGGAATTGAAGACGAAGCATTCCGGGATCTCGCCCGCGCGTGGGCGGCTGCCCGCGAGGATCTGCGGCGTGCACGGCATCGACTGAAATCGTTCCTGCTCGCGCATGGCGTTCGCTATACCGGCAGCGCAAACTGGGGCGAGGCGCACCGTCGCTGGCTGGGCCGCTGTTCGTTTCCCAGCGCCTGGCAGCACCTTGCCTTTGACGAACACCGGCGCACCATCGAGGACCGGCTTGCGCAGTGCGCGCGTCTCGAAACAGCCCTGCGCGAAGCGGTGATCTCCTGGCGGTTTTATCCTGTAGTGCTGGCCCTGCAGGCCATGCGGGGCGTCCAGTTCGTTACCGCCGTCGGGATGGTTTCAGAAGTGGGCGACCTGTCCCGCTTCGAACACCCGCGTCAGCTGATGGCCTGGCTCGGCGTAACGCCATCCGAGCATTCATCGGGAGGCAAACGCCGGCAGGGCAGCATCACCAAAACCGGCAACAGCTACGCCAGACGGTTGCTGGTCGAGGCCGCATGGAGTTACCGTCATCCCGCCCGCGTAAGTCCGGAAATCCAGGCCCGTCTCGAAGGCCTGCCCAAGGCCATCATCGACCGCGCCTGGGACGCCCAGGTACGGCTGTGCCGACGATTCCGCCGGCTGACCGCGCGAGGCAAACCCATCAACATCACGGTCGTGGCTATTGCCCGCGAACTGGCAGCGTTCATCTGGGACATCAGTCGACTGGCCATGTCGCTTGCAATACCTCGCAGCAAACTGCTCGCGGCCTGTGTGTGATTCCCTGAACAACGCAAGGAGTTTCCTGAAGGCGGCGCAGCCCGGCATCCGAGCAACCCGCGATGGTATTACGCAATGGGCATCACCAACTTGCGGCGGAAGTTAGCGGCAGGCTCATGAGGCGGACCTCTGTAATGCGGTATCCAACCCGCGGATATCAGTGTGATCCACCGTCGAGACTTACTGCTGCGCCGCCCTCAGGAAATTCATGCGTCGATGCAACAACCTGAAAATCAATGTCGCGATTGACACGCAAAGTCATATCAATACCAGCGCACCGCGCAACTGATGACCTCGGCTGGAAAACGGTGACCGTGATAGAGCGATTTCGATTTCTTCATCGCGACATCTTACGTGACCGACCCAACAACCTGACAATGCCGTCCCGACAGCTCTCGCGACTGCGCACACTCGGCTTGATCAAGAAGGTCGCCCATACCTACCGCTACTACCTCACGCGTCTGGGCCGTGCCGCCATCGCTGCTGCCTGTTCTCTCACTCGTTTCAACATCGTTCCAATTCTGGCCGCAGCACACTGAAGTCTTCTCACAAATCGCGAAGACTTAACTCCTTAGTTACTAAAGGGTCGACTTCTGCACGACGCGGATCGCCGAACGGCGAACACCCATGGCGTGGCAAATGTCGGACCGAGATCGGCCAGAGGACTGATATGACTTTCCGTGTCAATCGGGATCGGTTTTCGTCGATTTCCTTCCATAGGCACATGAATCTGCTGAGGGCGGCGTAGCAGTAAGTCTCGACGGTGGATCGCACTGATATCCGCGGGTTGGCTACCGCATTACAGAGGTCCGCCCCATGAGCCTGCCGCTATCTAAAGCCGCAAATCGGATGACATCCGTTGCGTAGTCCGCTCGCGGGTTACTCGGGTGCCGGGCTACGCCGCCTTCAGGAAACTCCTCCATCTGGCTCTTTGTCGGTGGGCGAAGCGCGACGCTACGCTGCCTGTATGTCTCGCGGTATGGCAAGCGACATTGCCAGCTGGCTGATGTCCCAGATGAACCCCGCTAGCTCGCGAGCGACGGCAACAACCGCGATATTCACGTTCTTGCCGCGTGCTGCCAGCTTGCGATATCGGCGGCACAGTCGAACCTGTGCGTCCCAGGCGCGGTCGATGATGCGCTTGGGGATGCCTTCGTGCCGGCGCTGGATGTCAGGACTCACGCGCGCGGGGTAGCGGTAGCTCCAGGCTGCCTCGACGAGCAGTTTTCTTGCATAGCTGTTGCCATTTTTCGTGATGCTGCCCTGACGACGCCGGTCACCCGAAGAGTGTTCAGATGGTGTCACGCCCAGCCATGCCATCAGTTGCCGCGGATGCTCGAAGCGCGAGAGGTCGCCCAACTCGGAGAGCATGCCCACGGCGGTGATGAACTGCACACCGCGCATGGTCTGCAGGCCCAGTACAGCCGGATAGAACCGCCAGTCGACGACGGCTTCGCGCAGGGCGGCCTCGATGCGGTCACATTGCGCGAGCCTGTCTTCAATCGTGCGACGGCACTCGTCGAAGGCCAGTTGTTGCCAGTGGTTTGGGAACGCAAACGTGCTCACCCATCGCCGGTGCGCCGGCCCCCAGTTGGCGCTACCTGTATAGCGGACACCATGCGCGAGCAGAAATGATTTCAGTCGCTGTCGTGCCTGCCTGAGATCCGCTTTGGCCGCTGCCCATGAACGGGCCAGATCGCGAAACGCCTCGTCCTCGACGTCCGGTACATGCACCGCTGACAGGTCACCGGCGCGCAGCGAGCGCACCAGTTTGAGCGCATCACGCCGGTCTGTCTTGACGCGCTCACCTGGCTTCTTCGGAATCAGCGATGGCGCGCACACCATGCAGTCGAATCCTTTCTGGACGAGCTCCCGGTAGAGTACAATCCAGGAAACAGAGAAGGCTCCGACCGGAGAGCGGATGATGAACTTTAAAGCGCCCGTCTCAGTGACGGATATCGGAGACAAACTTTTGCGCGCGTGGATGCTCGGGATTGGCAAAGAAGTCGTGCGGCTTGGCACGTTCCAGGACCGTTCCTTCGTCCATAAATAAGATTCGATCCGCGACCTCGCGAGCAAACCCCATTTCGTGCGTGACGCAAATCATCGTCATGCCGTCTTTCGCCAGTTGCTTCATTACCTGCAGTACCTCGCCCACCATCTCCGGGTCGAGTGCACTTGTGGGCTCGTCAAACAACATTACCGGTGGTTGCATCGCAAGTGCTCGCGCGATCGCGGCGCGTTGCTGCTGGCCGCCGGACAGCTGGCCTGGGTATGCGTCAGCTTTGTGGGCCATTCCCACCTTTTGCAACAGGGTCATCGCGCGATCGCGGGCCTCGCTCCCAGTAACACCCCGCACATCCATCGGCGCTAGCATCAGGTTACGAAGGACGCTCATGTGCGGGAAGAGGTTGAAGTGTTGAAACACGAATCCGATCTCGCTACGTAGCTTGTTCACATTAACGCCGCTTGCATAGATGTCGCGGCCGTTAACTGTGATTCGCCCTTTGTTGATCGGCTCCAGCCGATTGATCGTGCGTATGAGGGTCGACTTCCCCGAACCCGAAGGTCCGCAGATCACGACGACTTCTCCCCGCCGGATGGTTTCTTGAATCTCGTGCAGAGCCCTGTACTCGCCGTACCACTTCTCGACATTCTCAAAAGTAATCATTTATGCGCTCGCTATGATGGTCGACTCTACGTACGCTGCAGTTCGCTCACGGCGTGCCTGTATGCGCCTCTCCAAACGAGTCATGGCTTGTCCCAACGACCAGCAGATAAGGAAATATGTGACCGCAAGGATCGTGTAGACTTGAAATGGCTTGGTCAACAATTGAATGTTGATTTGGTATGCCGAATACGTCAATTCATTGAGACTAATGATATAACCGAGCGACGTGTTCTTAATAAGGCTTATAAACCGGTTCAGGATGCTTGGGAGCATGTGAAAAAGTGCCTGCGGAAGCACGACGCGTCGCATGACCTGAAACCCATTAAGCCCCAGTGATCTAGCAGCTTCGATCTGGCCTTTCGGGAGTGCTTGAATACCCGCTCGAATGACCTCGCCCATGAAGGCCAATTCATAAACGACCAGAGCGCAAAGAACCGTTGTCAACGCCGAGACACTGCGTCCAATCGCAAGGGGAACAATAAAATAGGCCCAGAAGATGATCATGAGCACCGGCAAACCGCGGATCAGGTGCACTGCTACAGACACCGGTAGATAAATGACGGTGTGGGTGCTAGTGCGCGCTATGCCTACCAACACGGCAAGCGGGAAGGAAATCAACAGCCCCGCGACGGCCAGACACAATGTGAGCGCCAGGCCACCTAGCGGCCCCTGTGGGAATTGCCCGACCAGCAGCAGCAATCCATAGTCATGAAGGATGTGGAAAAGGTCGGTCATATCAGCGTGTCCCGTCCATATTCAGGCGCTTCGACCATACAGTTCCCAGCCCCATAATCAGGAATGAAACGGTCCAGTAAAAGATCGATGCCACGGCAAACGCTTCGAAGGTTCGAAAGCTCTCGTTCTCAACCTGCTGACTCACGTAGGTCATTTCAGCAACGCCTATGGCCATCGCAAGGCTGGTGGACTTGAATAACCCAAGTGACTGGTTGACGAGAGGCGGCACCGCGACTTTAAGGGCCTGCGGAAGGATGACCTTTCTCATCGAAGAAATATAGCTCAGTCCAAGCGCACGCGCCGCCTCCAGTTGCGCCGACGGCAGCGATCGTATGCCGCTGCGCAGATCCTCCGACATGTAGGCAGCGACATTGAGCGAGAGCGCAATGGTGGCAAAGATAAACTCGCTGTTTCCAGTGTTGTTAATCAGTTGCTGCCAGGTCGCCGGCAGTAGTTGTGGTACCCCGAAATACCATACGAACAACTGCACCAATTCCGGCACATTACGGTGATAGCCAACGAACCCTGCCGCAGCTGCGACCAGAAAACGCGCACCGGATGACCGAACGGCCACTACGATTAGCGACAGCAGGAAGCCAATTACCCACGACACCGCAAACAGCAGCAAAGTGCAGATCGCGCCTAACAAAAACCAGTGCAGGTATTGGCCATGAAGGACGGAGGAGAAATTTAGAGATAGCACGTACGTAGCCTTGATAAGCGGTCAGCTAATCTGTTGCTTACAACGCGGAGATGGGGATCAGCTTCCCCCGGGAAATGTTGAACTTCGTTTGTGATCCATACCATTTGTTCCACAACGCATCCAACTCTCCCGATGCCTGCATGTCCTCAAGCACCTTATTGACTGCCGCCAACAACTCAGGCTCGCCCTTCTTCACACCCAGGCAGGTTGGCTCATACGCCAAAGCTTCATCCAGGAACTTATACTTGCCGGCCGATTCGTTTACAAATCGCAACCCCGATGCCATCCCAATGGCGAAGCCTTGGACTTTTCCTTGCTGCAGCGCTAGAAATTGCGACGCGTTGTCCTGGAATGTGACGACCGAGGCCGATGGAATCACTCGGTGCACATAGAGTTCAGGCGTGGATCCTTTCTCGGTGCTAATCCTTTTGCCCGCGAGATCTGAGAACTTAGTGATGCCGGAATCGCTTGCGACGATAATTTTTAAAGGGATTTGGTAGTGCGAAGACGTAAAGGCAATCTGCTCAGCGCGTTCTTTAGTGTATCCAAACGCGGCAGCAACCAGGTCCACACGGCCAAGAGCTAGTTCGGGGATACGTGCCTCTACGGTGATCGGCTTGTGCACCATCAGCACGTTCAGATGCTTAGCCACGGCCGCGCATGTATCGACGTCGAAACCTACGTATTGGCGAGTCACTGGGTCTTGATACGCGAGCGGTTGCGACCCAGACAAGGTGGCGCAAATCAGACTTCCTTTAGCCTGTATATCCTTAAGCCGGTCAGCATGTGCAACGCTGGTCATGCTCAGCGTTGCAATGAGAAACAGACCAATAAAATGGGAAATTGCCGCGAGAGGACGAAGCATGGTTTATGTCTCCTGGATGGAATGCGGATTCGGATTGGTATGTTATGACGTTGGTTGTCGAACTCGCTTTTATGAGAATGCTGCACGCGTATTGCATTGCATCGCGGTTAGCCGGTCGGGGTTGCGGCATCACCGATATACGAAGCGGCAAGGTGACTATTGAGCGTGCTTAGTTCGGCAGACGCCTTGAGGAACTTGTCGATGTCATCGGCGTGGTGGCAATGTAATGGAGATATACGCACTGCACCTGATAGTCCGAATGATTCCAACATTCGCTTTGAGTAAAGGCTCGTAGTGACGCGTTCATATACGATGACGCCACGGCGTTCATACTCCTTAACCGCGCTGGCGGGGTCGAGATGCTGGAAGCCTATTGAGACGATCAGATCGCGCTTGGTCAGGTCTTCATAGTCGAGGTGCACCGTTAGATTTGGCAGACGACGAAGACCAGGGAGCGTGTCGGTGCCTTCCAGCATTCGCCACAAAAGCGCTCTCTCATGTAGCTCGATTCCCTTCATGCCAGCCGCAAACTGCGCGCGTCGCCCACCGTTACTTCCCAACTGGACTCCTAACCAACATATGTAATTCACTATTTCCGACAACACCGCAAACTGCCAAGGCGCTGAGCTTCCGAGATCCCAATAGTCAGAGGGCTTACCAGAAAGCTGATCGTGCGAAAGATTTGCTGCGCGTTCCGATAACCAACAGAAACCCGAGCCTCGGGCGCCGAAGAACTTATATGGCGCTATATTGATACCGTCAACCGGCGCGCTCTGCAGGTCGATGATTCCATGGGGGGCGTGTTGCACAGCATCAACGACGATGAACAGGTCATGTTTGACTGCCCGCGCCCGCCGGACTATCTCTTCTATGTCCAGCTTTGCACCCGAGATGTTCGAGGCCTGAATGACACACAGCACACATGTGTCGTCGTCGATCAGCCTAATGATGTCCTCTACGTCAACCCCGCCCGTCACCGGATTGCTGGGCGCTACGCGTAACTCTCGTCCAAGCTTGGCAGCGTACGTCGACATAGCATCAAACGATGACGGATGTTCCAACACTGTAGTGACCATGTTGCGACCGGGCACATTCTCCGCGATCGACCGGATCATCGCAAACATGGTGGCCGTAGCAGTGAGCGAAGCGTGTACGGTGCCCCCTGTGGCGTTGAAGATAACGCGGAGATCATCCGCGCCCTCTTGTTGAATCTGCTTCAGGAGATCAGCCGTTTCATGGATTCGACCGGAAGAATCGGGCATCTGATCAGTGCGGACCAATGCGTCCAATGCGGCCTTCAGCCTGAGTGACCCGCCCGCATTCTCAAAATATAGCCGAGGGTTACCCTGCGCATCGTCGTCGACCAGCATGAAACGGTCTCTTATCTGACTCTGCAAGTCGGCCGGGAAAAATCGGCCCTGTATATCGCTTTCCATTGACTAGTCGCTCACGATGAACAAAGTGCATAAACACGGGTTGTGAACGCGGTCACTCAATGCCAACTGAACTTCGAGCGCCTGCGTGCTATATGTTGCTGGCATTATCGAAGCGAAGTCAGGCTTCGCCAAACGACATTTTTGCCGAAGACCCCATTCCCTTTTTTCCTGCCTATATGTCAACACGCAACTCAGCGTTGAACATTACGTTCAAGCAACTCGAAGCTTTTCTCACTAGCGCCAAGGAGCGAAGCTTCAGTGCGGCCGCATCGACACTGCACACAACGCAATCCGCGGTGTCCAAGAGGGTGGCCGAGATTGAGCAAAGTATCGGAGCCACACTGCTGCACCGCAGCACGGGTGGACTTGAACTTACGATAGCTGGACGCGAACTTCTGCCCTTGGCGGAGGAGTCTCAGCGTCTGCTCTCGCGTATCGAGCACGAGGTTGGTTCTGAGCGAGAACTTCGCGGGCTTTACAGGATTGGAGTCACGGAGCTTATCGCCCTGACGTGGCTCACCAGTTTCATCCAGGAGCTTCGCGCTCTACATCCGAGTCTTATGCTGGAGCCCGTTGTCGATGTAGGACTGAAGCTTTTCGATGATGTGCAACTGAACCGTTTGGATTTAGCGATCATGCCTGGCAAGGATTGGGGCGATCAATTCATATCCTTGAAGGTCGGACAAGTCGAGGACTACTGGGTTGCCAGTCCTTCGCTGGACATTCCGGAGCGCCCCCTCCTTCCGCATGAGTTTGCTGAGTACCCCATCCTCGAAGAGTCTCAAGGTGCCTCAAAAAATCTCTTCTACGCCCCGTGGCGTGCCGAGC
>Ga0153932_1000145_pt1 | contig 32197 bp, 34 predicted proteins | sample TSNJ016MetaG_FD_102273 | JGI IMG/M metagenome (GOLD analysis project Ga0153932, IMG submission 102273) | Attine ant fungus gardens microbial communities from New Jersey, USA - TSNJ016 MetaG | ecosystem: Host-associated > Fungi > Mycelium > Unclassified | place: USA: New Jersey, Wharton State...
CGGACGTTAGGGTTCACACTTATCACGTCTTCTCCATGTCCTCTCAATATGGATTACGCCCGCCAACTGTGCGGGCTTTCTTTTGCCTATCGTTCGACCAGATATGGCGTCTCAGATCGGCCAAAAGCGGACGTCGTCCTAGCAGTCGAACAGTCTTTTGAACGTCGGCTGTACAGCCGACAACAGCCCTTTGTCGGCCCATGCCACCTTGGCGAGACGTCGACGGTGTGCAATGGGATGAGAGGGTTACAGATGCCACGCTACACATCCAGTCAATCGAGTAGCGGTCCTTGTAATGCGCAACGGGCACAAAGCGAACGACCTCATCAAAAAGCGTACAGCAGGCATCCGATCACGCATTCTCGACCGACCGTTGACGCAGGGGTGTTATGGTCCGAGCCCCTTTCTGGATGAGTAGGCGTCGTGTGTTGTTCGGTCAACGTTGCATCCGGAAGGAATGGCTACGACACCAGCGCTGATGGGAGTGTTGTTGTTAGAGCAATCCGCGTCAGCGCTCTAATGCGGTCAAAGTCATCTTAGGCGTCTGAGGCTGGTCCAAACGGTTGCTCAACCGAGCAGAGTATCGTGGTGTTTGACTTGCTCGCCCTTTTCCATTTCAGGCACTCTTTCAACCCTCTCAAATATAGCGCCTCGCGGCCCAGGACAGTTGGCGATAGGAGCATAGGCAAGCTTTCTCGCTTCCTTTGCACCGATACCGAATGCCTGAAGCAGTGCGTACATCGACTGCTCCGCGTAGTCTGCCGGCGCTTCACCCGAAAGAAGTGTTTCGATGCCGTACATGATCGAACCCAGCGCAATGTCACGTGCCACTACGACGTCGGCCACGTGAAACCTGCCCATGTCGATTGCCATCTGCAGGTCGCGGGTCAAATACTCATCGAGTAGGCGGCCGCGAGAACCACGCTTGGTTCCAACACGCGTAATGAACGCTCCCCAAAGCGGATAACGGGCGGCCATCTGCATGTACAGGCGTGAACCCACCACCACGCGCTGCGCGGGATCCTGGACTTCCCGTACCAATGGGTCAATGACACCCAGCACCTCGTCACTGCTTTCGCCGGCTACAGCGGCAAGAAGCTCGGCAGTGGTCCGAAAGTAGTTATAAAACGTGCCGCGTGCAACTCCCGCAGCCGCAATAAAGTCGTCGATGAGCGGCGCGTCTGGACCCTTTTCGGCGAAAACGCCCAGTGCACTCTCGATAAGGCGATTGCGAGTTTTTTCGCGCCGTAGTGCCCCGACGCGGGTCTGATAGTTCTCGACCGGCTGTGATTCGTTCATATCGTTTCCCGTTGATTCGTAAGAGTTTAGCAGCACCTGAGCGTTCGGGTTTGTCCTATGCTTATTCTAGTTGACGAAATTGTCAATTCACCTAGAATACGTTTTGACAGATATGTCAATTCAATGAATTCAAGTCCTCGGAACAACGCCGAGGACGCTATAGGAGGCAGAGATGCGATTCGTCAGTTTTGAGCGAGGCGGCAAGGCGGTGCTCGGTATCCGCGAGGGCGAGCAGGTACGAGTAATCGGTGATGAAACGCTCGAGTCTCTGCTCGAGCGTGGTGTGAACCTTTGTGATTACGCCGGGAACATTAAGGGCGGAGAGACCTTGACGGTAAAGGGCCTCAAGCTTTTGCCTCCGCTCCAGCGTCCACCCAAGATTATCTGCGTCGGCCTCAACTTCGCGGACCACACCTCGGAGAGCAAGTACGAGCAGCCGGACTACCCCACGCTGTTTTTCCGCGTGCATACGAGTCTCATCGCCCATGAACAGCCGATGGTGCGCCCGCGTGTAACGGATTGTGCAGGGCTCGACTTTGAGGGTGAAATCGCGGTGGTGCTGGGCAAAGGTGGCCGACACATTACAAAAGATGACGCACTCGCGCACGTCGCCGGCTACTCGGTCTTTAACGACGGGTCCGTGCGCGAATACCAGTTCAAGACGCCGCAGTGGACGGTTGGCAAGAACTTCGACGGAACGGGCGCCTTCGGGCCCGACCTTGTAACTGCCGATGAGCTGCCGCCCGGCGTTAAAGGATTGCTCCTTGAGACTCGCCTGAACGGCGTGGTCGTCCAGTCGGCGAACACAGACGAGATGGTTTTTGACATCGCCAGCCTCATCAGCATCATCAGCGAGGCCATCACGCTCGAACCGGGCGACGTAATCGTCTCCGGCACACCGTCAGGTATCGGCTGGGCGCGCGAACCTAAGCTGCTGATGAAAGCGGGCGATGTGTGTGAAGTGACCGTGGAAAAAATCGGCACACTCAGAAACGTTATTGCCGACGAAGCCGCGAGCTAACCGGCACAAAGATGCAAGCCAGCCGAAGAGCTGGCGTAGCGAACTCTTTATGGAGACAGTCATGACTGACCCGTTAGTCGTTGCTCCCGGTGCAAGTGTGCATTCGATCGACCACTTCGCGCTCAACGTTCCCTCTGTGGCCGACGCAGAGCGCTTTTTCAGTGCCTTCGGACTCGACGTCATGTCAACGGGTTCTGAGGGACATGAACTAGAGCTTCGGGCGGCGGACGGCCATCGTTGGGCGCGCATCCTGCCTTCCTCCAGCAAATCACTCGCCTATCTGAGCTTCAACTGCTTCGAGGAAGATCTCGACGCGCTCCGGAAGCAGGTGCTTGCTGCTGGAGCTGCGCTCCTGGATAACGTGTGCGCTCCCGATCAGTCCGGCTTCTGGTTCCACGACCCGGACGGAAACCTTGTTCATGTACAGATTGGGCCTAAGACCAGCCCATCGTCCAAGACGCCGTGCGTTGTCGCTGGCAGCGCTGCAGACGAACGCGGTTCCCATACGCGTTCCGCCGTGGTAAAGGTTCGACCGCGACGCCTGTCTCACGTCCTTTTATTTACGCCGGACGTGCTCGGCGCGCTCGACTTTTACGGCAAAGCGCTCGGCTTGCGGCTTTCGGACAAATCGCTCGACATCATCGCGTTCACCCATGCCCCGCATGGCAGCGATCATCATCTCGTCGCCTTTGCGAAGAGCACGGCACGCGGATGGCATCACTCCGCTTGGGACGTCGACAACGTCAACCTGGTCGGCGAAGGCGCATCGCAGATGGCTGCGGCTGGCTTTGACAAAGGTTGGGGTACCGGTCGCCACGTCCTGGGCTCGAACTACTTCCACTATGTCGAAGATCCGTGGGGCTCCTTTTGCGAGTACTCGGCCGACATCGATTTCGTATCAGCCGGGCACACATGGCCCGCTGGCGATTTCCCTCCGGAGGATTCCCTCTATCTTTGGGGTCCTGCTGTGCCGGAGAACTTTATCCACAACACAGAGGCACGGGCTGACATAGCCGGTGTGGTTCCCGAAGGCTAACGCTCTTCTCCCGCGGTTTTCATTCGATGGCAGCCAGACCGCCTGGCGCCAGGGCACAACTCGCTCTCTTTCCTAGCAGGTGAACTCAAATGGCTGACCAGAAAATTCTTGATGTCGTTATCGTGGGCTACGGTCCCGTCGGACAATCGCTTTCCATTCTGCTGGGTGAGCGCGGATACAACGTCGCGACGTTCGACCGTTGGCCTTCCCTGTATCCGTTGCCGCGCGCTGTGTTCCACGACCACGAAATTCGCCGGATTTTCCAGGCGATGGGCATTGGCAAAGAAGTCGAACGCATCTCGCAGCCGTCCTCCACTTACCAGTGGTTCAACGCTGACTGGAAAACGCTTGTTGAAATCGACTGGTCGGCAGAATCCATTAGCGATGGTCCGGTCGGCTATCTGTTCAATCAGCCCTCGCTCGAGGCGCTTCTGGATGAAAAAGCCAAATCGTTGCCGAACGTCTCCGTGCAGCAGGGCTGGGAAGCAACCGGACTGCGTCAGTTTCCGGATTACTGCGAACTCACACTACGCAAAGGAAAGATGGACGGCAACATGTGGGTGCCGACCGGCGAGACACAAACTGTGCAAGCACGCTATGTGGTCGGTGCAGACGGGGCAAATAGCTTCGTGCGCAAGTCTGAAGGCATTGCTTTTGAAGATCTGGGCTTTCAAGAAGACTGGCTTGTCATCGATCTCAAACCGAACGAAGGCGTCAAACTTGATGTTCCCGACATCGGACAGTGGTGCAATCCTGCCCGACCCACAACGATGGTGCCAGGCGGCCCAGGCTACCGGCGGTGGGAATTCATGCGCTTGCCCCACGAGTCGGTCGAGGATCTGCAGAAACCTGAGAAGGTCTGGGAACTGCTCTCTCCGTGGGTCACGCCTGAAAACGCAACACTCGTCCGCTATGCGGTCTATAAATTCAGGTCGCTTATTGCGGAAAACTGGCACAGCGGCCGCGTCGTTCTCGCGGGCGACGCTGCGCATCAGATGCCACCCTTCATGGGTCAGGGAATGTGCTCCGGTATTCGGGACGCCTGGAATCTCGCATGGCGGTTCGACCTGATACTGAAGAACATCTCGTCGTCGGAATTGCTCGAGGGGTATACGCCGGAGCGCCGTCCGCAAGTGCGCGCTGTCATCGACGCGTCGATCGCGATGGGCCAGGTCGTCTGCATTTCCGATCCGCAAGAGGCGGCATTGCGTGATCAAGCCTATCTGGCTGGTAACGTGCCACCTCTGCCACCGTTCCCCGGCATCACCGACGGTCTCATTTGCGGCGAAGAACGCTATGCAACCTTCGGCGCCGCCGGGTTGCTGAGCGTACACGGGCAGGTCAGTAATGACGGTGAGGAGATGCGGTATGACGACGCGTTGCCGAACGGCTTTCACATCATCGCGCTCGATGAGGACCCGGAAATGCACCTGGACGCTATTTCGCAGTCGGCGCTTGAGCGAATCGGCGGTCAGACGATAGGCGTGACCCGCGACGCGGGCAAGACAAAGCCGGGGCGGATCCTGTTCGACGTCAGCGGCAAGTACAACCAGTTCTTTGATGCACATGGAGTGAAGGCAATTGTCGTGCGCCCGGACTACTACGTCTTTGGTGCGGTCAGGACGCTTTCGGCATTGCCAACGCTGGTGGCGAACCTGTCGTCACGGCTTTCTCTGACCAGCGCCTCTGTCGTCGACCAGGAAACGACACACCCCGCTGCCTGATGAAGCTTGCGCAGCGGGCGATGCGGTCGCTCGCTGCCCAGTTTGAGGTGCGAGACAAGGGTTTGTCGGATCGCTAGATTTTAGAAAAGAACATCCATATTTAACAGGAGTCCAAAATGAAGGCGGCGTTAATGTGTGTGGTTGTGCCGTTTGCCCTTGTGTCCGAAGCTCACGCGCAGAGCAGCGTCACGTTGTTTGGACTGCTGGACGTTGGCGTGAGCTACGTATCGAATGAGAACGGCCACCATAACTTCAAGGCGGACGACTCCATTTGGACACCGAGCATCTGGGGCATTCGGGGCATTGAAGACATGGGCAGTGGCTACAAGGCAGTCTTCGAACTCGCCTCGCAGTTCTCCCCTAACACTGGCGCAGGAATTCCTGGACCTAATGCGGACTTTAATCGGGAGGCATTTGTAGGCCTGGAAAAAGATGGAATAGGCCGCCTCACATTTGGACAACAGTACAACTTGATGGCGGATTTTCTTTTTTTCCCGCCGGCCAAGCTGGATGCTTCCTTCATGTATGGCGGCTTGTACAACATGCGCCAGGGACCATTCGCAGCGCTTGGCATCCCGCAGAATCCGACTGGCGCCTTTGACCTGGATCAGATCGCAGGCACATCGCGCGTCTCCAATTCGGTCAAGGCGACTTCGGTGACCTTTGGTGGCCTGAGACTAGGGGCGATGTACGGGTTTGGTAACACGGCCAGCTCCTTCGCGGCCAATAACACCGTTGGTCTTGGCGCGAACTACACGATCGGCGGATTCGGCATTGGGGCCGCTTACAACGAGACCAAATATGCCTCACTAAACGGGGGGCACGACGGCATCCGCAACTTTGGTGGTGGCGTGAGCCAGACACTGGGCGATCTGTACCTGAACGCCCTCTATACGAACACGCGCAACACCCTCACGGGTGGCATGGTTCAAGTAATTCAGGCAGGGGGGCTGTACGCATTCGCTCCGGACCTGCGCCTTGGCGCCAACTACCAGTACATGAAGGGCAATGCAACGCTCAGCCACAACAAGGCTCAGCAGGTCACCAGCGCACTTCAGTATTCGCTGTCCAAACGGACCACTGTGTACGTGGAGGGCGTCTTCCAGTGGACCGGAGGCGATGTAGAGGGCGGTCACAACGCATGGATCAACGGCGCGGGGCCATCCAGTACGACCCATCAGGCTATCGGTCGCCTCGGGCTTCAAACCACTTTTTGAGATCACGGTTCTGGAACGGTCCAGATCGGGCACGCCCGAACTGGCCTCTCCGCGAGCGGCACAACTGACACTGGAGACGAAACATGGATAGCAATGCTGCTTCAAGGTGGGACACTGCTTACGAATGGAAAGCGGTGCTTTTACTGGCGCTCGGCTTTGGCCTGGTCGGCATCGACCGCTTTATGATCATGCCGCTGTTTCCGATCATGATGACCGACCTTCATCTCGACTACCAGGACCTTGGTCACATTACCGGTGCCCTTTCGGTTGCCTGGGGGTTCTCCGCGATGTTCATGGGGAACCTGTCAGACCGCGTCGGACATCGCAAAGTCATTATTCCGGCCATTATCATGTTCTCGCTACTGGCCGGACTAAGCGGTCTGGCCACGGGCGTCGGAACACTTATCCTGATCCGTGCCGTCATGGGCTTTGCCGAGGGCGCCTTTACGCCGGCAAGCATCGTGGCGACGCTCGACGCATCAAAGCCGACACGCCACGGCCGCAATATCGGTATCCAGCAGATGGCGCTGCCGTTGTTCGGCTTGGGCCTTGCACCGATTCTTGTCACGCAACTGCTGAAGTTTCTGCCGTGGCATTCAATCTTTGCGATCGTGTCGATTCCCGGATTGATTGTCGCGTTTCTGCTCTGGAAAGTCCTGCGCAATACCAAGGCTTCTACTGCGGCCGTGCACACCGCCACCCATGACGCGACCGAACACAAATGGTCCGATGTGTTCCGGTACCGTAACATCCCGTTGAACATCCTCGGCATGCTGTGCTGGCTGACCTGTTTGGTTGTTCTCAGCGCGCTGTTTCCGAGCTATCTGATCGACTATCTGCATCTGAGCATGCAGCAGATGGGCTACGTGCTTTCGGCAATCGGCTTTGGAGGCACCCTGGGCACGATCGTCATGCCAACGCTGTCAGACCGGCTCGGACGCAAGCCAGTGATGATTCTGTCCGTGATTGGGGCAGCCGTGTTTTTGGTGCTTTTGACCCGAACAGGTCCGAATCCGACCATGCTGTTCACGTACCTGATGCTTACGCTGCTCTTCGTCTTCAGCATGATTACGCTGACGGTCGGGCCGCTCAGCGCTGAGTCCGTGCCGGCGAAGCTGATGTCCACCGCGTCCGGACTTGTGGTCGGTATCGGTGAGGTGTTCGGTGGTGGAGTGGCACCGGTGATTGCTGGCTATGTCGCAAAGCATTTCGGTATCCAGTACATCATGTACCTCGGGTTTGTAGCCTTGGCTGTGGGGCTGGTCGTGACACTTTGTCTCAAGGAAACTTCGCCGACACGATTGCGCGCAGCGGAACCAGTTGTCGTTCAATAAACTGGCTGTCGATTGTCAGCTTTAAATCCAACATTTCTTCATTCTGTTTGAACGGAGGCAACGCATGTCCACAGGGAATCATGATCTAAGCGGTAAGGCCGCTTTGGTGACCGGTGCCGCTAGCGGTCTGGGAAAGGAAATTGCCGCTACTTTCGCTAAATCGGGCGCCCGTGTGGCAATCGCTGATCTGAACCGCGAGGGGGCGGAGAGCGTTGCAGCCGCACTACGGGCTGATGGACACGAGGCAATGGCGGTACAAATGGATGTCACCGACGAAGTGGCCGTCAACGACGGCGTCGTACAGGTGGCGGGCCAGTTCGGATCAATCGACATCCTCGTTTCCAATGCTGGCATTCAAATCGTCAATCCTATCGAGGCTTTGTCGTTCGCCGATTGGAGAAAGATGCAAGCGATCCACGTAGACGGTGCGTTTCTGACCACTAAAGCAGTTTTGAAGCATATGTATAAAGACGATCGCGGTGGTGTTGTGATCTACATGGGCTCCGTTCACTCGCATCTTGCGTCGCCACTCAAATGCGCCTACGTCACAGCCAAGCACGCGTTGTTGGGTTTGTCGCGGACCTTGGCTAAAGAGGGTGCTGCGCACAACGTTCGCTCCCACGTGGTTTGCCCTGGCTTTGTACGGACGCCCCTCGTTGACAAACAAATTCCTGAACAGGCAAAAGAGCTGGGTATCAGTGAAGAATCAGTGATCAAAAACGTCATGCTTGGAGGAACCGTCGATGGCATCTTCACCACTGTGGAAGACATCGCACAAACCACGCTGTTCCTAGCGGCATTCCCGAATGCCGCGCTCACCGGCCAGTCGTTCGTAGTGAGCCACGGATGGTTCATGCATTGACGCGGATAGACAGAGGGCTACGAGCGCAGCTAGATGTTTTTTGAAAGACAATCTGGAATCTTGGTCTCGGCGGAATCACCAAATGCCGTTGTAGCTAAGTGCCAGACGGTCGAATCATCCATATCCAGTCCCGCAACCTAAACGCCGTGCATAACTTGTGAAACTTTTGGAGACAGTCATGGCTCACCCAAGAAGTTTTTTTTATCATCTGACGAAGCTGTTCAAACAGTCCACCGTTCCGGGCAGTGACGTGGCGGCGATTCCCGGGTCGCTTGTTTGTTCTCGTGCCGCTTCGAGTTGGAGGTCAAGTCCGAGCCGGGTTTTGTCAATCGTCCTCCTGAGCTCCGTCGGGGCGTGTCTGTTCTCATCCTCAATAACGATGGCACAGACCACTGACGGATCGGGCGTTGCGGTAACCAAACAGATGCAAAAAGAGCAGAAAAAGGCAAATCGGAAAGACCGTCGGGCGAAAAAAAATGCTGAATTGAAGAAGTTGGATAACAGTGGCTACCAACCTGGCTGGGGAAACAACGCTGACACCCAACAAAGTTTGCAAAATGCCCCGCGCAAGGCTGGGCCAAAGCCTGGGGCCGCGGCACCGGCTTCCGCTCCCTAGACAACCTCTGGGTCGAATGTGAAAAGCGACGCCTGTGTAGTAAGCGGGCGGATGGGGCGTCGTCGGTAAGCCTCAAACAGTTGCGTGGCTCAATTGCACTGCCCTTATCTGAGGCGGCGGCCCTAAAGTGTTACGCCTTTAATCAGACGAGCCGCCGGGGATCGTGAAGCTTGTGGAACCTGATGATGCCGTCGACCGGCAGAGCCTCAAAGTCACTTCGGCCGTTTCGCACCAAGATTGCCTCGCAGCGAGCTTCGAGAAGCGCGGTGGGTGGCGTGATTGCAGCCCGAATCTTTGCTGCTGGGACTGAGCGCGAGCGTGTCAATCAAACGTCCGCTTTGTCTGGCAGCCTTAGAATTCCGCGGGAATCGACCGGCTGAAGTGGGTCGACAAGCGACAAAGTTTTAAGCGGCAACGGAAAGTTTCGCGGCTGATTCGATTTGCGCTTCAGTCGCGAATCTAGATGCAAAATTCTTTGCCGTGCCAGAAATCATCAGCGACTCGCGAGCGCGCGTCATCGCGACGTAAAAGAGCCGTCGCTCTTCGGGTTCGGTCGATTTCGCATCCGGAACGATGGTTTCCTCAGACCGTGCGATCCAAACGTGATCCCATTCAAGTCCCTTCGAACTATGCATGGTGGTGAGGATAAGTGCGCTAGGCGTCGGTTGGTTATTGTCCTGCCGCATGAAGAGGAGGCGGTCTGCAAAGGTCCCAGACAGTCGCGAAAGCACGTCGTAGGTCGCTTGGATCGTGCGGATCGCGGTTTCCTTCTTTGTGTACTTCAGCATCCACTCGCTTACGCCCGACAGCGTCAGAGAATAGAACTTGCGATCGCATAAGCCGCGCCACTCAGCAAGTCGCTTCATAAACTCGCGGTAGTTCGTCGCCACGTCTTCCGGCAGTCCAAGTTCGACGAGTTCTGCCTTGCCCTTTTGCTGCAGTTCGGCGCCCATGCTCGCGTGCAAGGCGCGCAATTGTTCTGCGTGCAGGCCGAGGTGGGCAAGCACCGAATCCAGACCAGTCTCTTTCACGCGTTCGACGATTTCGAGCAGGTTGCACATCAAAGCGCCTTCGGGACGGCTCAGTACGGACGCACCGGACGCGCGGTAATACTTCACCCCGTGCGAGCGGCAGACGGCTTCCAGCGGATCCAGAATGCGGTTGGTGCGAGCGAGGATCGCGCACGAATCGCCCTTGGCCATAAGAGGCCCTAGAACTTCCACAGCGGCCACGGCCTCTGCATACTCGTCTGCATGCCGGGAAGCCGCCACGGTGCCGCCCACGCCCTTCTCTGCCCTCAGCACCTTGGCAATTCGATCCACGTTGTTTCGAATGACCCGATCGGCCGCAGCCAGAATCTCTGAATGGCAACGATAGTTACTGCCAAGCACGACCGGCTTTGCGTCGAACTGCTTGATGAAGGCTTCCATGCCACGGTAGCCTAATGCTTCACGAAACGCATAGATGCTCTGATCATCGTCGCCCACGACCGTGACAATCGATCCCGCCTTGGCATGGAGTTCAATCCAGCGATACTGCAACGGGTCAGTGTCCTGAAACTCGTCAACGAGGAGATAGGCGAACGGGTACGGCAGGATCGTGCCGTTTTCCATGCCCTCGACCGCCAGACGCAGCATGTCCTGAAAATCGATCTTGCCGTTTCTCGCCAACGCGTCTTGATAGGCCGCATACAGTTGGCCGTCTTCGCTTTGCGGATCGAATTTACCGAAGTTCGTCTTGATCTTTTCGATCGTTGGGATGACGTCTTCTGCCTTTCCTTCCCGACCGATCTCCTGCATCACCCGGATGAGCAATCCGAGCCGGTCGCCATCGGACGCGATGTCGAGCGGCCGGCTGCCGGGACGCTGCAATTGCTTGTACGCGAGCGAGTGGAACGTTCCTGCGATCAGCCGTTTCTTAACGCTCTTGCCGGCGATGGCCAGGATGCGATCGCGCAGCTCGAGCGCGGCGTCTTTCGAAAAAGTCACCGCGCCTACCATCACGGCCTCTTCCTGAAGCAAGAGCGCCGCCTTGGTCGCTATCGTTTTGGTCTTGCCTGCGCCAGGACAAGCGATCGCCACGCAGTTCTGACGCAACTGGGCGACTTCCCGTTGCTGGGGATTGAGTTCGTCCAGCATCGTTTCCCCCTTGGACGGTTAAAGGCCGCGAACCGTCGTCATCAGGCGCAGGTGGGTCATGTAGCCACGCAAGCCCAGCGGATTGAACTTCTTCAGGAAGCGCACGGTTTCATCGTCCACGTCCGACTGATCGCGAATGCCGTTCCAGACCATAAAATCAAAGTGATCCATTGCTTTGTCGAACTTCATCAATGCCGTGAGGATGCGCATCGAAAACCGGGAGTAGGCCTCAACCTCGATCTCCAGGGCTGGCATGGGAATGCTCGGTTCGAACACAAAATCGCCTGCCGCACGCAATTCCTCTTCTTTCGACTTGCGATAGCCCTCGGCGACGCGCTGCTGTTCGTCCACGTACGCCTCGAGCGACTTCAGTTGCTTTTCGAAGAAGCCGTTGACCGTGTCCTTGTCGTCGTTGCCGAATGTCGAATTGCCGAAGCGCTGCATGTTGATACTCATGCGGTTGAGATACGGCCACCATTGTTCAAAGAGCGGCTTCAAACGGGTGTGGTTCAAGCGCACGTGCGCCGAGACGACGGCGGCCCCCGACAACTGGCGCTCCATCAATTGACGGCCGATCTCACGCCGGCGCTTGATGATCGCGATGCGCTCGTGGCCCGGCAGATCACGGAAGAGCGTACGCGTCTTGGCCACTTCGGCGCGCTTCATCTCTGCATCAGCGCTGGTAATAACGCCTTCCTTTTGAAGCCGGTCGGCGTCGGCCTCCATCTGACTCAGCTCACGCTCCAATTCGCCGTCGTCAGCGCCGTCGCTCGGGACAGCGCTCGGCTGACCAACGGCGATACCTTCGACAACCCCCTTAGCGTCGATCGGCGCGGCGTCAACGACGGTTTTTTTCTCAATCTTGGTTTCTGCAACAGTGCTCATTCGGCCTCTCCTGGTCGAGCCTTCGCTCGTTCGTCGTTGGAAAACAAGGCACGCGAAACGCTGCCTATGTATGCCATTGTTGCGGCGACGGTCGCGGTGGGAGAGTTGGAAACACACGTTAATTCAATCGGCTTTGCGCCATTGCTGAGATGCAGGCGGATACGATCCGTGCCGCAGGTGCCTTCGAGGAAGTGAAATGGGCCAAAATAAAATGGCCACTATCATGATAGTGGCCATTCTGAAGAAAGATTCGCAAAACAATATAGCTTTCGGGGAACGTGGTGGCGTTCGATACCTAACGGGAGGATTGAAACGACTCGGCGGCTTTCCAGAGAAGACCACCCAGAAGAGCGGCGACCGCGATCCAGTAACTGACTAAAACGGGAATCGGAACAACAAGGACGGCAAAGAGCGTCCCCAAGACCAGCAACAGTCCGTGGCCAGCAAGATGAAACGAGAGTGGACTCACAAACCCGGCTGCGGACGCCTTGATTTTACGGCGAGCCGTTCCATCGAAAAACATGCCGACAGCAAATAGCACCGTCCCGAGAATCCACATCTTCATCACCATCGCGCGATAGATCATCCGATAGACAAGAAGCCAAAAGTTCTCTGTCCAGGTATGCGCAAATGACGAGAATCCGCCGTCGGTCATCCCCCCGACCGGTCCCGAGGCCGACAGCGTTCGATGCAGCAAGCCGTTCACGACAAAAGAGCGTCGAAATAGATCATTCGCTGAGCGTGTCGCGGCATCCGCGCGCTCGATACCGACGGAGGCGGCCAATGACGCTGACTCTGCGTCCGGCACCTCAAACAAGGAGCGGTCGGGAATCGCCGGCATCACTGCGATCGCCAAGACTGGAACCAAAAGAAACCAGACCTTTAGATGGGCTCCGAATCGGCTAGCCATGGTGCAGCACCTTGATGACCAACAGCACCGGGATCGCGGCAACCGCGATTATTCCGACCCAAAAAAACACCGGCCGGAACTCCGCTATGGTGGCGAACGCGTAGCACCGCGCTTGCGCGCCGTGCGAGAACTCGGCCGGCGCGTCCGCTTGGGGCTCATCGAACGCGGCGACTGTATCAAGCGCACGCCGTGCGGTCGCGGTATCAACCCCCGACAACTTCGCTATGATCGTAACGGTGAGCGACATCATATTCCTCGAAGTAAACACGAAAGGCCTCGCCCTGCAACACGCGCGAAGCTAGTTGGAACGCCGCCGTGCGTTCAGTAATCTGCTCCGGACAACGCTCCTCGATCATTTCGAACTCACAGTTCGCATGCCGCTCTTCGAAAAAAGGGATTGGCTCGAGCATCGGCGACCAGACGCTCAGCTTCTCCCCGCGTTTGGCGACGTAGCGACGCGCGTAAAGCGCTTTCGCGGGTTCGAAAAGCCCCTGCATAAAAGCGATGTGCTGGTCGCCCGTGCGCTTGGCACGCTTGTAACCGCTCAATGCGGAATTGATCATCTCCGCACACAACGGTCCTTTGTCTCCGCGAAACCGTTCACCGACGAAGTCGGCCACCCGCGAGCACGCAAGCTCCAGTTCCGGCGCTACGTTAAACACCGGAATGAGTTTGTGCGACAGCTTGTGATCGCGAATGATATTTTTGAATGCGACAGACATGATGGTTTGATTAGCCTTCAATGATTGGAATTCGACCTTGATACACCGCACCGCCCGAGATGCGCATGAAGTACTGCAAGTTCGGCAAGCTATGGATCAGGCGCATGGGAATGAGCGGCGCTTTTTCCAGTTGCAGTGTCCGTGATTGGGAACCGCTGAATTCCATGGCATGCGACTCTGTGGTGGTGTTCGTACTGTTCGAGATGTTGACCACGCGAATAGCCGTTTCCCCGACTTTGTCCGAAAACCACTTTGCAGTGTCGCTGTCTTCCAATCGTAAAATGATCTGGTTGTTCAAATTACCCAAAACCTGCAGCATTTTCGCGGCGTTTCCAAGCTTCGCCTCCAGGTCCGCGCGCGCCTGAAAGGCGACGAACGCCTTGAACCCGGCACCACGCCCCTTGTTCAGAATCTGGATCACCTGTTCGTTGATAGCTTCCGCGATCTCATCGATGATGAGCACGACGTCAGGTTTCTCGGCGTAGAAGTTGTAGATCGATCCACACACCGCTGCCACGTCCGAGAGCGCCATCGAGGCGATCGCCTTTTGCACGATGTTGTTCGACAGCGAGTCCAGGCCCATGTACAAGACCGCTTTCTGCTTGATGATCTTGTCGATATCCCAAATCTCGCGTTCATCTTCGAAGTCGTCAGCTTTGGGCGCAAGCATCAGGCCCGTCTCGCCGGTGGCCAGCATCTGCAGAAGTGGCAGCGCTGACGCAATGATGCGCATGTAATGCTCGCGATCGTGCGTGTGCGTCGCGATCAGCCCATCAAGTGTTTCGTGGCCGCGATCCTCAGCCGCGAAACGGTCGATATAGAGCTTTGCCATCCCATCAACAAGCGAAACATCGTTCTTTCCGCCCTTCGATTGGGCGATCGTGGCGCTGACCACATGCTCTTCCCAGTCCGGCAACCCGTTCTCAACGAAGAAGCGGCTCAGGCATCGATCCAACAGCGTTCCGATCCCTGATTGCGCGTATTTCAGGATCGATCGGAGATTCGGCTTGTCGCCCACATATAGCTCGCCTTTGACCGCGCGATCGATAAACAAGAACGCGAAGTCGCGAAATGGTCCCTCTTCCATCAGCTGCGCGATACGCGAGGGAATTTCGGAAGGCTGCGACCAGTTTTCAAGCGGATTCAAACGGATCGACTCGGCCGGCTTAGCCTGGTTGAAGTACAGAAACTTGCGCCCGGCGCGCTTGCATTCCTTCTCCACACGCTTTTTCCAGTCGTCGTCGTTCTTCGGGTCGACGATCATCAGCACGTCGTTCGGATTGTGAATGACCTGCGCGGAAATGACTTCATAGGTGCGCGTCTTGCCCGAACCCGTCGTACCACCGACAAGCGTATGACCACCCATCGCTTTGTAGTGAAATGGCACGCGCACCTTCTTGGGTTCCATGCCGTGAATCCAGGACGATCCTTGGGGCATCCGGTCGCGCACGCTATCGGCCGGCGCGAACAACGACTCGATGCGCGCTTCGACCGCTCGACCCATCTCCGTCTTGTTGAGCCAACGCGGCAGCGATGGAATGTCGGTCGTCGGCATGCGCAAAATATCGTGAGCGATCTGCGTATGCTTTTGGGTCCATTCGAACCCCGTGCCCAGATACATCGAGTCCTCACGCTCCCGCATATTTGTTTGGGTCGCAAGGAGTTTCGATATATGAATTTTGCTCAGCCATTTCGTTGAAATCGCCATCCGAAAACTGAGCGCGCGCCAGACCTGGATACAACGTATTGCAAGCAAGAATGCGCCGAACAGCGCGAAGGCCCAGCTATAAGGCATACCGGAGGCGAGTATCCCGACGATCGCGACCGACCAGACGACGACCGGCCGTACTTCGTAAATCGGCCTGAAGTGATTAATGTAGTTCATGCCGCCGGTCGCTCCATGATGAGACGACCTGCACGCTCAACCATGCAGATCTCAGTGCCTTGGACTCGCAGCAACAGGCTGCGCTTGCGAAGCTGTTCCACAAGCGTTTCGCTGGTCATTCCGTACGCTCCGATGAGACGTTTCTGAACAGTCAGGCCCTTTTCCTCCCATGTCACCTTAGCCTTACCAGCCGCGACATCGTCGGCCAGGGCGCGAAAAAACTCTCGCATCATGGCCGCCCCGGGACCGAGAACATCGTTCAATTCCTGATCCGAGATGCTCGCGCGAGCGGCTTTGGGAGTTGTACCAAGCTTCGATGGATCCACCGACGCACCCTTAGCCGGGTCAGCAGTGCCGCCGACCGTGGCGAGCACTACGGTCGGCGCGGCTGCGCTCTGCATTTCGCTGCGCTCTAACGCATCAAGCAGAGACTGGGAAAGCTGCGGACCAGTTGGAGCACCCTCACGGGCTGGCGTCGAGGTCAGTGCAACAGGTGCCTGGCCAACTGAGGTCGGCGCAACAGGTTCCGGGCCAACTGAGGACGGGGCAGGCACCGCCGTGTCAGCGCTCGCGGTACCGGTCGACAACGGCGTGCTCGACGGTGCAATGGGGGTCGACGTCGCCGGCATGACAGGAGCGGCCTGCGGCTGCAGTTCGAGTGCCACGTGAACGGCGGACGGAACATCGAACTTGACCGGCGCGAAAACGCCGCGCTGCGCTTTACGTTCGAAGTCCACGGCGACGTCCAGCGCCTGACGCACAACCTTATGGACTAGCGCCTCGAACCCTTGCGGCGCTTTTTCCGGATTGATCGCGCCAAACAAGTCCGCGAGCACCGCCGTGTCCAAACCAGCCAGCAATTCGGGGGTGACGACCATCTGCGCGAACATCGCCGTTCGCATGCGCTCGCTTTTAAGAGGCGTCACCCGCCGCGCTATCGAATAGCTCCCACTGCCGATCCACTCGCCAAACGCGCCATGCGCGGCAGGACTCCACTGCATGCGATCTGAATTCCGCGTGAATTCAAAATGACGACAGGGCTCATCCAGCGACGAACACGCCGCGGCGAGAAACACCGCATAGTTGTATTGCGGCTCGAGTCGCCTGCGCTTTTCAGACGTCAGGTCGGCGGCAAACTTCTGGCCACCCGCGAGACGCATCGCATAGAACGTTGACTCGACGGTCGCGCGAAACGCACCGCCAGGCTCGCAGTGCAGCTCGGGCGTCAGCGGCATGGACGAGAACCAAGCGGCGCAACGTCGCAACACCGACAGCCACTTGCGATCAAACTCGGCCTGCACGCTCTCGTTAGCGCATTGCCGAACGAGCTCGATACGCTTGTCATGAGTGGCCAGCAGCTTCTCGGCTGCGATTGGGTGATGATCGTTCGACATCACAGGAATCCGGTCGCCGCTTTTGACAGCGTCTTTACGCCACTGGCACCTGACGCGCTTGCTCCGCCGCCAAAGATTCCAGCGAGTTTCGGGATTTCCAGCGAGAGCAGCAACACGAACACAGCGAGATCGAACACATACGCAGCGTTCATCGTCGTGTGGCCGCCCACACTCGTCGCGGTCTTTAATGCGGACGTGATCGACGTGCCGACAAGCCCCATCAGAATTTGAACGATCACGACATACATGCCCGCGCTGACCATCCAGTCGAGCCATTTCTGGAAGTAGTTGCGCGTGTAGGATGAAAATCCGAGCGCTAACGCGATGGGGCCAAGGACAATGCCAATCGCGGACTGGATCTGACCGATCGCCGTGTAGTAGGCGAAAAATACTGAAGCGATTGCCATCACTATGAAGGCAAGCAGGAGCACCACCGCGTCGGCAATAAAGCTCGGAAGGTTTGTGAGCGCGCCATAAACAGTAAAGTTCTGGCGTAACGCATCGACGATCGTCCCTGCGAGCGTCGCCATTTGCGAGGCAACGTCACTCGTCGCGCCGTTGTTGATCGCCGATCCAAGGGCGGTGAACCAATTCCAAAATCCCGGCGCAGCGGTGGTGTACCCAAGATAGAGGGCCACGAAGATGCCCAAGATAGTAAATTCCTCGAATATGGTGATCCAGGCGGAGACCGGATGGTGAGTTCCCGCGAACCGTACACCAGCGAGAACGATCGTGATGACCCCGAGGCCCCATGCAAATTTATTGGCCTCAGGCATCACCTTTTGACTCAACGTCACCGCGTTCGGAATCAAGCTACTTAACAGTGACGCGATCTGCGTGACCGCATCGTTCGATCCCTTTCCAAACTCGCCCGGCGTGCCCGCTGGGACTGCGCCTGTCGCCGCAGTGGCCCCTGTCGCAGCCGGCGAATCGGAGGACGGGACCAACTGAGCATTCGCGCTTTGCACCCCGTACGCGGCCCCAAGCAAGATGCCCAGGCACAGGAACGCGAGGCGCAGCCAGTTTCGAAAAAGTCGCACCATGTTATTGCCCCAGCGTCGACGCGGACGAAATCTTGTTTTGATACGCTGCGCGTTCTTGGCTCTGTAGCGCCTGCAGCGACGATTGCGCGGCGTTGGTTGCCTGCGCGTTCGCCAATTGAGCTTGCTTGTCGACCGCGTCACTCTGTTGCTTGGCGGCCATCATCGTCAGCATGTCGCCGTTCTGACTTGAGACGATATCCAGCATGTGCGTGGTGAGCTGCGCGGTCGCCTCTTGTGTCGGTGACATACTCAGTTGATTCTGAATCTCCTGACGACGCTGGGCGAGCGTGCTGACATGCGAAACGACGTCATTGCCTTGCTGAAAAAGCTGCTGGGCTGTCGTATTGTTGTTTTGCAAGAGCGTGTTTTGATCCGTGAGCCATTGTTGAGGCGTCTTGCCTGATTGCGTGACGAGTGACTGCACTTTCGTGAGGTATTGCGCATTGCTCTGCAAACCGCCATAGAGCGACGTTAAACCGTTTGTGTACTTGGTCAGGCTGCTGATGTCGTTCGAAATTGTCTGCGCCTGCGAGAGCATTGCGGCGGGATTCAGATTAGTCGCCTGCTTAAGCTGGTTGAGCATCATCTGATACTGGTAGATCAGATTCGTGTTCTGATACACCTCGGACTTGACCGCCTCGGCGGCCGTAACCGTGTTCTTCGCAAAGTTCGTCGGGTCGAACACGACGTCCCATGCGTGTGCGGCGCTCAACGGTAGCAACGTCATCACACACAGCGCTGCAATCCGACCGACCGTTTTCTTAAGCATGATTGATCATCCTTTCGTTGATAGGTTCTATGCATTGGCGAGGACGTCGCGCACGTACGCGTCCTGCCAGTTGTCCACGCCCGACTTCACGTGCTTATCGAGAATGGCCTGCGCGCGACCGTCGGAGCGAAGGTAGGCCAACGCTTCTTTGGAAAACGAGGCCTGCAGCATCCGCGTCTGAGTCGCCGTGACCCACAGGTAATCCCGATTCGGTACCGCGTTCGCGATCATGTGGATCTGGTGATCCGTCAACCCGAAAACGTCGCGGTACAAGCCCTTGTTATTGAGCGCATCGCTGTTGGGCAGGTAGATCAGGTTCGGGATGTTTTCTTTCAGAATCTCGAAGTTGGCCACCCGCGCCAGTTGACCGAGAGACTGCGTTGCCATGAGCAGGGCCGCGTTGAGCTTACGGATCGTGACCGCCCAGATTTCCAGTCGCGCGTAGAACTTCGGGTAGGTAAAGAAGAATCCCGCCTCTTCGATTTCGATGACGGTGTAGCGCTTGCCGTCGAGAATCTGGGCGATACGGTAAAACGCGTAGTCCATAAAGAGCGCGGCCGCGACGGGGTAGTTCTGGAACAGGTCTCCCATCTCGATCGAGAGATCGTCCGATAGCGCAAAACCATCTTCGACGTGGTCGAAGAAACGACCGTTCTTCTGGCCTTCCGTCCAGACCTGAAGGCGTTCGCGCAATTCAGCGGGCAGCAGCGTGATCAACCCCGAGAGGCGCCACTTGTCGGGTGAGTACGCTTCGGCAAGCGTCTTGATACGCTCAAAGATCTGCGTTTCCTGCGATGGCGTGCACGTGAAATCTTCGCCTTCGATGACGAGCTTCACCCATTCAGCCACGTACGGCCAATGCTTCTCTTCGCCAAGAAGGGAGAGCGGATTGACGGACGTTGCGGCCTCGAAACGGCCGGTCGCATCGATGAATCGACCCCCACCAAGCAGCGTCGGGATGCGCGTCGATCGGTCCTTGTCGAACCGAATCCGGCGCGCGTTGTGCCGTCCGGTCTGCGACATGAAGTAGTTGAGAATGACGGACTTGCCCGCCCCGATCGGTCCGACAACAAGCATGTGTGCTTTGCCGCCCGGGTGATGCAAGTCAACGTGCTGTAACGTGCGATGGCGGGTGGGCAGGCATGTGAGCGGGCCGGTCTTCGTCCCGGATTGCTGCGTCAACCACTCGTTGACCGTCGATCCCTCACCTACGCTCGTGAGCGGCGCGATATCGGAGACTGCTGGCGTCTCGACAAATTGAAGACGCTTTTGTTGATCCCACCGGCCGGGTAAGGTCGCGCTCCACGCGGCGAACAAATTGGTTCGCTCCTGGATGACGCCGAATCCCGCATTGCCAATCACGCCCACGACTTGACGTGTCGCGTCTTCGCATTCCTCCGGCGTGCTGCCATACACCACCACCGAAATGTTGGCGAACCCGTACTGCTGCCCTTCAGCATCAAGTTTGGCGAGCGCCGCGCCCGCCTCCTTCGCGAGTATTTCGCGGCCTTCGTCGTTCTTCTGCTCTTCTTTCGTAGCCCACTGCTTCAGAATCGCGATTGGGTTGAAAGCTGCGACCTTATAGAAACCCCGAATCTTCTTGATGTAGGCGCCTGCCCGGGAGGTATCCAAAAACCGGAACATCACGCAGACGTCCAATTCGGCGTCGACTTGCGCGAGGACGTCAAGCGCGGCCTCCTGGAACCCCATCCATTCCTTCACGCCAATGATGCGCGCGTAGATCTTGCCGTGCGCCGACTCAAACATGAGCTCGGAGGCACCGATGGTGATTTCCGTTTCGGTCAGGTGCGTATCGAGCATCGTGACCGGATAGCGCACGCGCCGCTTGGGAGTACTGGGATTGGCTCGCTGGTGCAGGAACGACAGTGCGTTTTGTAACTGCAGGCGCCGCATCTTGAGCCGCGTGACCCCGCCTGAAAATCCGTCTATCACTGCCTCGAAGCGCTTGATTTCGTTTTGGATCTTCGTCAGATCGAAAACGAAGGCGCTTCTGGCGAGAATCAGGTCTTTCGCGGCCTCGAACATGGCCACGGCCAGATTCTTGCCGCCCACCGTCATGTGATAGCCGATCTTGTCAAAGATGCGCGAGATCCCCGTTTCAGGCGTGAACGCCAGCGCCAGCGAATGTGAGTTGCGAAAAAACTTCCCGCTGCCGATATGTTCGCGGTTGATCGCGTCGATCCTCGCGTCGGCCTTCGATGCGAACTCCCCCTGCATCTCCCCTTTCACGCGCCGATGCGACATCCGCCACCACGCCGTGATCCGATGATCGAAGTTACGACAGGCGTGGTCGAGGTTTTCGCGTGCGGCGGTGATATCGCCCGGATTGGGGGTGTCTGCGTCGATGCCGTCAAATTCGAAGAGCGTGAGCAGCGACCCATCCTTGTCCAGGACGATCTCGGGCGTAATCATGGTCATCCACGGCGCAATTTCTTGCACCGAGCGCTTGGTGAACATGGATTTCAGCATGGGAGGTCCTGATCAAAACCGTACGGGCGCTTAAAACGAGCGCTGAACTTCGCGTTGGGTCCGGGTTCGTACACGTCCGGGTAGCGGTTGTAGACCAGCATCACGATGCGCCACCATGGGTCGGTGGAACTTTTCCAACGCAGGAAGATATGAACAAGGAAGCCAACAACGAGGAACGACGGGCTCCAACTGGTGTAGCAAAGGAGCGCCGTCAATGTGCCGTTGAAGATGGCAAGGTCGCGATCTGCCCCGCCCATCTGACGCGGCAGCGACAGCCCCCGACTGACCTTGTGCTGGCGCATATCAGCAGGTTTGCGCCAAGCCGAAGTGATCCTTCATGATCGGCACGGCCACCGATGCAATACCGAGCCCAACCAGAACCACCGAAAACGTCTTCGCAATATTGCTCTCGGAATTGGCGACCGCGACGCCGCCAATCGTGATCAACACGATGCCGATACCGTAGAGGTACGGTCCGCTAATCAAGTTGCTGATCGTGCAGATAATGTCGGTCAAACCTGTCAGGTCCGTGATACTCCCCGCTGCCATCGCAGCGACTGAGAACGCACTGAGGATCGCGCCGACCAGCATGGGCTTACCCGGCTTCAGGGTCTTTGCGATTGCAGTAGCCGTTTTCAACAACTTCTTATGCTTCATTTGATGCTCCCGATTAAAAAACACGTTTAAGGTCGTAGTCGTTGTTACGAAAACCCCGAATTTCGAGGATTTCAGAGACGTGGCGCATCTCGCCCGTGCGTTTGAAATGCACCACGTAGTTGAAGCAATCGGCGATGTTCTTGCGCATGTCTTCCAGCTCCCAGCGGGAACCAGGCGGAATGCCGAGCATGGCAAGGCTCTCGAGACGGCTAAGCGCCGTGCGAGCGTTATTTGAGTGAATCGATGCAAGGCCACCATCGTGGCCGGTGTTCAGCGCCTGAAGCAGGTCGTACGCTTCGCCGCCCCGGACCTCACCGACGATGATCCGGTCGGGGCGGAACCGCAGACACAGGGCGACAAGCAGCTGCGTGGTGACGTTGGTGTCGGCATTGGAGAGCAAGCGGACGCGATTAGGAACGAGGACCTTCAATTCCTGCGTGTCTTCGATGGTAATCACACGCTGGTCAGGCGGGATCGCCTCGATCATCGCGTTGAGAAAGGTGGTTTTCCCGGCTGACGTTCCGCCGGCGACAAGCACGTTCTTGCGCGATTGGACGAGTGCAATAAGCGCACGCATCAACGCCTCGTTTTCAATTCCCTCCTCAAACGCAACCGCTTCGGCGATTTCCGGGCGGGCGTTGGCCGCGGCGAACGCACCCATCGAAACGTAGTCCGCGAGCGAGAGCTTCGATTCACGGTGCTTGCGAATACTGAGGGCGTGCCCGTCGATCGCAGTTGGGTTCATTACCGCCGCGATCCGGAGGTTCTTATGACCCGCGTTGATGATCCCTTTGTCGCTACCGGCGCGCGCGGACTTATCGACGGACGAGGCGAGGGAGTGAATCGCGGCTTCGAGATGAGCCGGTCGAAGATCGACATTGACCTTTGACATCACGCCCCGATGTTCGACCCACACATTGTGAACATCGTTGACCATGATTTCCGCGAGATCAGGCGCGTCGAGTTGCTCCTTGAGCGGCGAGAGCGCTTCGAAAAACATCTTTACTGCTTCCGTTTCGAGCGGACGCAGTTTCAGCAAAGGGTTGTCGGTGAGGTCGGACATGCATGCCTTAGAGGCGATCTAACATGCGACTATTGTTGGCGCGAGGGCACGGCCGAAACGATGCAAAAGGGATGCAAAATGAGGCTGCTTTCGTGGATTGGCCCCGTGTTGTTTCCAGCGAACCTAAAAATTGCGTAGCGGGCATGTCGCTAACGAATGCGCAAATCGGATTCGGCGTAAATCTGGCGATTGGGCTTTATCACGATAAACTCCACTCCCGAGAAAGACCCCGAAAATCGCATAGCTTTCCGGGCGCAGAGAGCAGCTTTCTCAACTAGGTCAGCCCGCTCTTGATTGTCGACGCGCATGTCAATCCACATCGTGAAATCGAATCCGTAAAAAACAAAACCCGGCTCGAGGCCGGGTTCTGTGTCTTCACGATGCTCCCCGCGAGTTGCGGGTTCTAACAAATTACCTCCATGGTTTCTCCAAAAGGCGCTTTCTTCGCGCGCGCCAGCGGCGTTGTCGACGCCCAGAGGACTGGGTAGTACGGCACCGCGGCTGGAAACCGCCCATCCATATCTGTCAGATAGACCAGAAACGCCGGGTTGATTCCTTCCGACAACACCTTTTCGAACGGCGCGACGAACGCGGTTCCCCCTCCACCACGCACAGGCAAGATTTCCGGCGAGTCACCTCGTTCGAAGGTCTGCACCTGAGTGACACGCGTGTCGCAATCCATCACGATTAAGCGCGCCGGTTGAAGCGAATAGAACGTCGACAAGATCTCCGCATTGAACTGAGCCTGCGTCTCGGCAGATACCGAGCCACTGGAGTCCCGCACGAACACCGCGTGCGCGATCGCCGGCATATGCAACGAGGGCAGGTAAAACCCCAGATGCAGATAACGACGATTGGGCACGGCGAAGCTGTAGTCGCTCGGGCTCGCCTGCTGCGCAAACCGTTGTAGCACTGCCCGCCAATCGACCACCGGCCGGACAGCCTCGCCCACCATTGCCTGAAGTGAGCCCGGAAGCTTGCCGTGCATCTGGGCCGCTTTGGCAGCCTGAATGACGGCGACCTTCCACTCCGCTTCTTTCGTTGGCTTGTCTTCGCCCTGATAGGGACGAATCTCGCCGCACGAATTGAGCGCGGGAGTTGACGGTTGGGCCGAACCCGCTGGTTGACCCTGATCGCTATTCTGATCAGGCTTACCGGGCGGCCCCGACTGCTCCGATTTACCCTTCTGCTTATCAGGTCCCGGGGCAGGTTGAGCATCCGGTTGCTTCCCCGGCTGCTTACCTGGTTTCTTTGCCTTTTGCCGCGCCTCTTCAGTCAGTTGGCCGTATATTTCTTCGGCCGACTTTCCTGTAAAGCGAGCATCCAGCAAAGCACCCCTGGGTAAGATCAATCCCGCATCGAGCACCAGAGGGTTGACCGCGTAGTCACACGCGTCATTCCAGCGTTTTGGATCCCGCGCACCCATCCGCCAGCAATGGCCGTTGGCCACGTGGAGGACATCGTGCGCGAGCACCCCCCTCGCTTCGAGGTCGCTAAGGCTGGCGAGGTATTCCGGGTTGTAGCCCAGAGATTCCCCATCCACCCAGAACGTCTCGCAGGAGGGATCCTCGACAACTTTCAAGCGCAGCGCCAGTGCTCCAAAAAACGGTTGCGAGAGCACGAGCGCCGTGCGTTGCTTGGAAATGCGAGGATCGATGCTCATACACTCACCACGTGCTGTGCGTCGAAATACGCCTGAATCGACTGTTCGACCGTCACGTAGAACGGGCCGGGCCAATTTCTGGCCCATTCCGACGCGCTCGGTAGTGATGCAAGATCGTCCGAGGAATCGTCGTAATCACGTATCGGCGGTGCAATCGACTCGTTTAATGCCATCACGAAGTCGGTCACATCGAAGGAGCATTCGCCCTGCGGGTCAACATCAACGGCATGGTTATTGATCCACACTTGAGGATGAAACGTTGCGATGATGCGTTGCATGACGTTTCTCCTATCAAGCTACAAGGCGAAACTGCATCACGGACGAGTCCTCGACTTCAGGGATCGGCGCCGTGGGCGACATACCCATGAAAGCGGCCATCAACCCTTCGATCTCGTGTGCCTTGGTGGCCACCTGAGAACGCAGGACCGATGATTCCTTCAGATCCGCTCCCGTGTGCACGGCCAGATGCGTCTTGGCCTGCTCGAGGATGTGCGTGAGCTTCGGATCATTTGAGAAATTAAGCTTCGGAAGCAACGCGCACAACTCGCGCACGTTGTTGGCCACGTCCAGCCGCACGTTGCCGCTCGCGTAAAGCCGCGAAGCCATCTGCGACACGGCTTCGTACAGCCGGCCGACCAGGTCATCGTTAGCGGTCGAAATCGAAGCAATGACGTGCTGGTCCAACTCCGTTTTGAGCGTGGTCAGCACGTTCTCCGGCAACTCGACGCCGAACTGACTGGCATCGGGAAATGGCAGCACGGCCATCTTGACGCCGAACTTCGTGGACAGTTCAGCAAGGGTCGGATAATCCGCCTCATTGAACAGTCCGTTCAGCTCGATTCGCGCGCGCTCCTTCAGGTCCAGGTAGTCGGTCTGGAACACGGATACCGCCAAGTCGAATTCGTCTTTCAACGAACGTATTTTCTCGGCGAACTCCATGTAGACCATCGTCGGCAAGAGCCGCACGCCCAACTGGTCGTATTTCAACGTGTGATCGTAAAAATACGATCTGATACGGCTTGCGAGCGTCAGGACTTCGGCGAAGCTTGGCGCGTACTCCGGCAACAAGCGCTTGTTGAATCTACCAATGCCCTTGGCCTGATGCGACTTCTCGACCTCCTCAGTGACCTTGCCGTCGAAACGGCGAGCGACCCACGTGGAAATCGTGACCGAGCACAGCATGACTTTCGATTGAATAGACGTGTTCATGGATAACTCCAGAGAAATGGATTTGAGAAAGGGATTGGATGAAGCGGGAAAGGAACAACGAAAAATGAGGCGGGCGCGCCATTGCGACGCGCCGTGCAACATGAGAAAGGGTTAAAACCGGAAATAGACTTATTCGCCGCGGATGATCCTGCCAAGCGGACCACCCTGCGCGTTGATGAACGCGTAGGAATTGGCGATCGTCGGCGTGCGGCGTAAGGCGTCACGAGCCAGAAGCGCAGCGAACTCGCTCAGGTCCCCGGCGATCATGCGATCGACATAGACCATCAATCGATCGAAGTTCGCCTCCGTTGCGTGAGCCGCGAGCGACGCGCTGATCGCATAAAGCGCCGCCAGATTCTCGGGAATCGCCGCCGTGTCTGGATTCAACAGAATCGCGTCAGGCGACGGTAACTCGCGGAAGATCTGCAGGAAGCTGACCAACTCGGTCCCGGCCCCCTCGCCGACTGACCCTGCGAACGAAATGTGTTCGAGGGACTTAGGCACCACGTCCATCGTCTTCGCGACGAACCCCCAACTACGCGGGCTCGGCGTGTTTTCGATATCGCGGGAGGTCTTTTGAACCGACAGCAGCTCGGGACGAAAGCGCAGAAATGCAATCAATGAAGGCGGGATGCCTGACTTCACTGCCCATGCAGTCCAATCGATGATCGTCGGCGTGAGCTCGACGACTGTCGCAAACCGGGAAATCACCGGATCGAGAATCCCCGTCACACCGGCGTTATCGGTACGGCGATTGGTTGCCGCGAGGAAGGTGACATTTGACGGCAACACGTGCTCACCAATGCGTCGGGCGAGCAGCAATTGCATCTTGGCCGCCTGAACGGCTGGAGAGGCCTGACCTAAGTCGTCGAGAAACCAGATCAAGGGCCGTCTTGCGGACAAGGCGCGCTCCAGATCCCCGAACGGAAGAAACTGAGCCGTCAGACCATCGCGAGACGGAAACGGCAAGCCCTTCGAATCGGTGGGATCTTCGACAACCGGATGACTGATAAGCAGTTCGTGGTCGGTGGCTTGCGCAACCTGTTCCACGATGTCGCTCTTCCCGATGCCCGGGCGTCCAGTGATCAACACGGGAAGGCGCTTTGGGACATACAGCGAGAGTAGTTCGAACAGTTGCGAGGACGTGACTTGCATGATGGGTTTCCTGAAGAGAAAACCCCACAAAGCCAACGCCCAAAGGGACATGGTCCCTGTGGGGTAGATGGAGCCGGCCAACGGGTGAGCGTGGCGCGGAAGGTCGATGCGTCGAGGACGCGGGTGATGAATGAAGTTTATGCACGGCGGGCGTCGCAAACCACGCGAAACGTCGTCTTTTCATACCGGCTTTCGCGGGCACCGCCTGTGTAGGGGCAAAAAAAAGCCCGACGCATATGCGCCGGGTGTGGGTTAAGAAATTAAGCTGATTGCTTGGCTGGCTGGCCTTGCTGATCAAGCAGCGACTGCGCGTAGGCAAGCGTGCCGTCTTTCACTCGAAGCGTGCGCCCTTCGCGTCCGGTGTCTTCGCCCACCAGGCTGTACCTCTGGCTGGCGCCATGTCGATAACTAACGATTTTCTTGAAACCGCCGGCGATCGATTGCTCCACGTGTCTTGCTCCATCGATGACGCGTGCGCCATTCCGGTATCGAGCAGACTCTGCCCGTGCTTTCGCACGATCCGAATCCTGCGCTGTCACGTTCGCCTTGCGGCTGGAATCCGCCTCGAGTTCCCACTGCAACTGCTGCGCTTCATCCAGGCCCGCCAATGCGAAAATCGCACGCCGGCGAGCTTTAGCTTTGACGCCTATGAGCTTGACGCCGTAGAACTCGCGCACCGCTTTCTTGGTCCAGCGATTCGCATCGTCGGGACGATCCATGACCTCGAGCAGAAAATGCATATCTGCCTGCTGAATCGCAATCGCCATGCGGTTCGCAAATTCGAACGTTCCGCGGCCATGATCAAGCGCCGCGAGATGCCGGTGAAGGTCATATTCACGTTGCCCGATTTCGCCTTCAGCCCGCTTTACATCCAGCCGATCAAGCGTAGCCGCTTTTCGTTCGTCGGCCATGACGCGCCGAAGGACTGTCGCAAAGGGCGACACCGGCACGCCGATATCGACCGGTTCGCGATAGCTTTCCGGAAGCGCCCGTGCTTCGAGCAATCCGTGGCGATACAGCAGATCGTCGACTTCGACGTGCGTCGGATCGTTGGGCAAGAGTCTCGCTACCATCGCCAGCACCGCGGCGTTGGCCGACGAGATGGTCTGGCGTGAGTGCGTCATCACGCTCACAAGCTTTTGCAACTTGGCGACCGGCATGGCTCCGCGTAAAGCAGGCACAGACAAAAGCGGCCGTGCCCATCGGATATCGTTCCCGAAAGGCTCCGCGCGCGCCTCATAGTCGCTCAATACGGCATCCGGCACCGCTTTTCCAGCAGCCAGGGCATACGCCACATGCACCTCGTGACGACTATTGACCTGCCCTGAGCCGGCGACCGCGGGACCACCTCGGCCGTACCCAAATCGCGCTTTGATTTCCGCTTCGCACAGTTGGAAAACACTGTCGTATCGAGCACCGAGAAAGTCAGCCGCAATGACCTGATCGGCCGTAAAAAGGTACAACGGTTGCGTGGCCAACTCGAAGGCGAAAAACAGTAGTTCCCAGTGCGCGGGGCGGATTTGCCACGGCTCAAGCGCCTGACCGTTTGGTCGAAAATATGCGCCGTCAATCTCATCGAGCATCGCGAGAAAAAGATCCCGCATCGTGCCGGACATCCGCACGGTCAGCCGCCCGTTGTACTTCGTGACACACATGGCCTGAACCGCGTAGCTCAAGCTGACGTCGCCCGAGTCGATGTACTGAAGACTAGGGTGATTTTGGAAAAGCTCCAGGACTTCGAGCAACGTGGAAACCGAGCGAGAAAAATTCGTTGTAGAAAGGTGGAACATGACTGCCTCGCCAAAAAAACAGGCAATCGTCCCTGTCGGGTCGAGTGCCCGTCAGGGTTGAAGCGCCGGATGGCGCGAATAAAGGGAAATTGCGAAAAGAGTTAAGCGGCGTCGAGCTTGTGTGCGATTACACGAGCCAATTCCCACGCCTGATCGCGATTGAAAACCTTCGCGCGCAACAAGGGCATCACGGCGTAGGTACGTTCAGATGTCTCGCCGCGTCGTGTGATCCAATCAACGCGGACGATCCATCCCTCGGAACTGCCGACACACACCGAAACCGATATTCGGTCGGTCGCAAATCGAGACGGCCACGTTCTATCGTGACGCGCGCCGAATGCCTCCTCGTTCGCGTGATCGCTGATGTTGGCCAGGCAAAGCCATTCCGGCTCGAGTTCGCTGTGGCGAAGAAACGACCAAAGCGCGTCGTGCACCTGGGCGATGGTCAATGCTTCGGTGTCGATCCGGACCTTCGGATCTACTACGAGTGCGAATGTCCTGGCCGCGGCCCGTGCGGCGAGCACTTTTTGTCCAAAAACTGCCTGTCCGAGCTGATGCATAGGTGACTCCGTAAACGGAAAAAACGCGCCGAAGCGCGTATTTGGGTGGTGCTCGCCGGTCGGCGTGCGGACGAAAAAAAAGCCACGCCCGTTAGGGTGCGGCTTCGTTCTTTTATGCGGCTTTAGCGCCGCTCAATCAATGATTTAGTGCCAATCGCGTTCGCGATCGTGCTTTTGCCCATTATGGTTCGACCAAATGAAAAAAGCGGCGATGGACACGCCGAAAACAAAGGTAAATATAGTTGCACCCACGTTAATCTCCTTTCATGGCCAAGAGCCCTGCATACCACAATATTACTCCAAGGACGGCGAGCGAGGCCGTATTGAGCAATGTCGATAAATCCCACTGCCCCGCAGCATGGACATAGCCAACCGCACCGACAACAGCTGCAGCCGATAGAGTCTGCAGAAAACGACCGTTTTGCTGTCGCTGGTCCTTCGTCGGTTGCGCGATTGGATGAAGCAATCGCCGAATTCCAAACGGTGCAATAACAGGCAAATGAACCTTGTAGAAGCTTTTTGCCCCCGCCTCCACAGGCAAAACATAGCCCTTATATTGCAGACTGAAAGCCGGCAAACATTCCGATTCCTCCATCTTTGCCATTACCGCGATAAGCCGCGGTGGCAACTGGATTTCTCCGGTTTTACCGTCGAGTGTGACCCGGTCGGTCAGCGTCAGTCCACAGGTGTATTCGACCTTCACCGTCGCGAGCTTCATTTACGGGCTCCCGACGACATATCGATCCCGCCGGCCAGGCGCAGGCCGTCCAGGAACGCCTGATACCCTGCTCTCGTTTCGAGCTGCTCAAGCGCGACATAGTTCTCGCCTCCGCCCGTCAGATCCTTTCGGTCTCGGCGCGTGCGGAAGGAAAATGCAACGCCTTGCTTGCACGGCTTGTCGAGTACATCAAGAAACAGCGTCTCGGTGCGAAGCGACACTCTCGGATTCGTAAAACGGCGCCCGGGTTGGACGACGATTTCGTGCGTGCGCAGCCGCAAATCATGCGCGACCCGCCGCAAGACCCGCGCGGCATGCCGATGAAGTGCGGCCGTTGTGCCCGCACTTGCTGCAGTGCGGTCCGAGTAAAACAAACGGGGAAATTTCATGTACTGCCTCGTAAAAAAAACGAGGCAGGTCCCTTGCGGGAGACTGCCCCGCAAGGGAAGGGATTGATGCGGCGTCAAGAGACGCCGCAAGTGGTTAAGCTGCTTTGGTAAAACGCTCTTCGTACAACTTCAGCTCGGGACGCAAGCGCGCATACCGCGCCTGCGCATCCCAGTCACTAGAGAGACGGCCAACGTCCGCGAAATAGCGAACGCGTGCGCCCTTCGGCTCAAACGCCGGATCAAGCATGATTGTGCGGAATTCCGTCACATTCGCAGCTTGTGCGGCAACCTCAATCGGACGCATCTTGTACAAATCCTCGCCGTTCACATCGTTGGTCCTTGCGTCCCAACCCGTTGTGCAACCGTGTCCAGCAAGTTCATAAGTGTTCATGTTTGAAATTCCTAGGACAGAGATTGAGTGAAGAGAAAAAGCGCTGAATCAGTGCGTGATCCGATAACCGGAACCGCTGCTGACCAGATACACATGCTCGCCAGGGGCGAACTGCTGGTCATCAACCTGACTCACGACGACCGTTTGGCCGTTGCCGCGAAGCAGAAAAACTTCGAGACCGCTGTGGTGCGACATCATCGAACTCACGCGCTGGGCTATAACACCCGTGGCCGAACCCGACAGTGCACCTGAGATGTAGCGGCCGCGCCCGTTCCCGATCACCTGGGAGCCAAGGAACGCACCTGCAACCGAACTCACGATCGTGGACAGCCCCGACGAATCGGAATTGCTTTCGATAGTGATGGGCCGCACACGGATGACGGTGGCCTGTTCCATCTGGCCAATGCGCTGCACGTCGTAGCGCTGGTACGTATTCGGCGAACCGAAGTCCGCGGAAGCACAACCGGCGAGGATCGAGACAACGAAAAGAGAAAGCAGAACTTTGAACATGGATGCCTCCGGAAGACTTGAGGCATTCCATCCGTGAGGGCATGGTTTGCCCCGGTGGGAAAAGAACGAACAACGATAAATGAGGGTATGAACAGGACTAGCTGATCGATGCGATACCAGCTGAGAGGAGCACGACGCTCCCGATAAAAAGCAACATCTTCCACGCTTCGGCATCCTGTCTGGCGTACCAGCGAAGGCTGACAAATGCGTGTTTTGCGGTTGAGATCATGGGAACAACTCCAGGTAAAAAGGGAGCTGTCCCGGGATGGGAGAAGCTCCCATTGGGAATAAAAAAGGCGACCAACAGTGTGGCCGCCATAAAGCCTGTTCCGAGGAACAGCCTGAGAGAGAGAAATGCAAGAGCCCAGCATGCCGAGCGTCTTGGGTCGATGCGCTAGAAGCGCGGGGAATAGGCTTACTTTAGCGGCGGCCTGCGCAACCGAGTCGTCAAAACGTCACGGATTCGCTATCGCTTTCGAACGGCGGCGCAAACAAGAGAAAAAAAGCCGACGTTTTTACACGTCGGCTAAAAACCCGGCTTTATGGGGACGACGGCCGGTCCTGAGAGACAGATAAACGAAAAAGCGCAACGTTTAGCGCAAGGAAAAATTAGGTGAAACTGATCCTTAAGAGACGGTTTCAAAAAGGCTGAACAGATCGCTTGAGGGTGCTCCAACAGATGAGGCAAGCGGCGAACTTCAAGAAGGCTTCATGGATCTTGGCAAGTCGTTCATAGCGCACTCGAAG
>Ga0153932_1000147_pt1 | contig 31879 bp, 31 predicted proteins | sample TSNJ016MetaG_FD_102273 | JGI IMG/M metagenome (GOLD analysis project Ga0153932, IMG submission 102273) | Attine ant fungus gardens microbial communities from New Jersey, USA - TSNJ016 MetaG | ecosystem: Host-associated > Fungi > Mycelium > Unclassified | place: USA: New Jersey, Wharton State...
ACGAAACACTGCAGTCGCATGAGCATCGTCGAGAACCGGCTCACGGCCATTGATCCAGAGCTGGCATGACAGGCCCTTGCGTCGGCCGAAGTCCTCCACGAGCCACTCCAGCGCCGACACAATGCCGAAGTCGAGCGCCGCAGGCCTCAGGTGACTCGCGACGTTGCGCACCATCCAGATCATCTTTTCAACCAGCTCGCGCATGTCATCGGCTTTTCTGCCGGCATCCGCGTCATGGGCCAGGCGCATCTTGAGCAATGAAACGTCCATCTTCAACGCGGTCAGCAACTGCCCGAGCTCGTCATGAATTTCCATCGCGATGCGTTTTCTTTCTTCCTCACGGATTGCTTCCATGTAGGCGGATAACTCGCGTAATTGCTCGCGCGATTCCAGCAACGCGTGCTCTATGCTCTTGCGCTCGGTGATGTCCTGGATCGTGCCGACCAGCTTTAACGGCTGCATGGCGGCATCGACATCGACGCCAGCGCCGGGCATGACCTCGGCCTGGAACTGGACGATGCGCGCCACGCCGTCGGCGCCCTTGACGCGGCAATCAAGGCCGTAGGGCTGCCGTTCATCGAGCAACGCCCGCACGGCATGCCGCACCAGCGCCCGGTCCTCGCGATGCACCGTTGCAAGGAAAGTGCGGTAGTCCGGCCGCGAGAACTGCGGCGCCAACCCGAGGATCCGATACATCTCGTCGGACCAGTGGATCACGCCCGCCTTGGTGTCCCACTCCCAGTCACCCAGCCGCGCAAGCCGTTGCGCGTTCGCGAGACTCGCCTCGCTCGCCCGCAATTTTCCCTCGGCCAGTTTGCGTGCCGTCACGTCATTGAGGCCGACATAGATGGCCGGCGAGTCGTCGAAGCTCGCCACCCGGGCGGTCAGCATTGCCCAGAACGTGCTGCCGTCCGGCCGCCTGAAATTGACTTCAGTGTTGCGAAGGCCGCCGTACATGCGAAGCTGGCGCACCAGCCTGTCGCGCGTCGCGGGCTCCACGTAGAAATCGATGACATGAAGGACCGTATCGGTCCGGCAGACGAGGCCGAACAACTTTCGAAACGGCTCGTTCATGTAGAGCAGCGAGCCATGCGGCATCGACGTGATGCAAAACGGCAGCGGACTGGTCTCCACGATGTTGCGGAACCGCACCTCGCTCGAGAGCAACTTCGTTTCCGCCCGCCTGCGCTCGTCTATCTCGAGCCGCAGGCTCGCATTCGCCTGCGCGAGTTCTGCGGTGCGTTGCGCGACCCGCACCTCGAGTTCGTCACGGGCCCGCGCCAGCGCCGCTCCGGCCTGCTGGCGCACACTCACTTCATTCGACAACTGCCGGTTCTGCACGACAAGCTGCTTGTGCATCGCGCGTAACGCCAGATGCGTACTGATCCGCGCCATCATTTCGTCGATGCGGACAGGCTTCGTCACGTAGTCCGCGCCGCCGGCAGCGAAACCCTGGACGAGGTCTTCGATGCCGGTCAGCGACGTCATGAAGATCACCGGGATGTCCCGCGTGCGTTCGTTCGTCTTCAGCCGGCGACAAGTCTCGAAGCCGTCGATGCCGGACATCTTCACGTCGAGCAGGATCAGGTCCGGCTGCGAAAACTGCGCGCGTTCGAGCGCCTCCTCGCCATCGAGCGCTACCAGCACGCGAAAGCCCTGGTCGGCGAGACTGTCCACCACGAGCCCGAGATTGACTGGTGTGTCATCGACAATAAGGATTGCCGGCGGCTCGCTGACGCTGCCGCTCAGGTTGGCGCTTGTTTCGCTCATGACGCCGCCCTTGCTTCAAGATGCTGCTCGACTAGCCTATCTCGATCGAAAGAAACGGACAGAACCTGATGTCCTCCAGCTTTCAAATTCATTCAAATTCGCTGGCAAGAAAGGTTGACGCAAATTACCGACGCAGCCCTAACCGTTTGCCGCGAGAGTAAACGGACCGAACGAGTTCCCCAGAATCTCGTCGATGCGATCCGCGAGGTCGCACAGCACGCCCGACTCGTCTACATCGAGCGTTTCCGCGTGGAATTTCCGAAGCTCCCACATGGTGTCTGCAAGACGCCTGATCGATATGGGTCCGCTATTGATCAGCGGCCAGCAGTGCATGAGATAGGCAAGCGGAATGACGTTCCTGTTCTCGCACCATGAATCGAACAAGCGCAGGCAGATAGTGTGGATATGCTCCACCGCATTTTCGCGCTCGGACAGATACGGAATCATGGCGGATAACCGGAAGGACCCATTTTGAGCTTGAGAGTCTAGGCGGCCGAAAAATATTGCACAGTCAGGAAACGCGAAAAGTGGACAGGGACGTATGCTGATTCCCCTGTCAGGAAATCCTTACGGAGGTAAGGAATATGGCTGGATAACAGCCGGCAATGCACTCGCCCGATTGAATGCGAAAGGAGCCCCTTTAGGGATTCCTTTCGCGGCACAAGCCAAGCTCGATTCGAGCGTTCAAGACGACCTTTAAGCGTGCCGTGAACTTTCTTCTGCCAGAGGCTGGGGCGCATTCTCCAGAGCGCTGTCGTGACGAAGCAGGAGGACCGCTGCCACGCCGACCAGCCCGGCTCCAGACAGACAAAGAAGACCTGCTGCAAAACTGCCGGTACTGTCCTTGATCCACCCCATCGCATACGGTCCGAAGAAGCCGGCCAGATTGCCGAGCGAGTTCACCGCGGCAATGCCGCCCGCTGCGGCCGCGCCCGAAAGAAAGGCGGCGGGCAGCGTCCAGATCACTGGCAGGCAGCCGAATATGCCAAAGCCGGCAATAGACAGCGCGATCATTTTCAACACAGGATCATCCAGTGCGGTCGATGCCGCAATTCCGCCGGCGGCCACCAGCAGCGGAATAGCCACATGCCACTTGCGCTCGAGCTTGCGGTCCGAGCGGCGCCCCCACAAGATCATACTGAACGCACCGACGATGTACGGCAGCGACGTCACCAGCCCCGTCTGGACATTGCCAAGACCAAATCCCTTGACGATCTGCGGCAGGAAAAAACTCAGGCCGTAGTTGGTCGCGTTGGCGCCGAAGTAAATGAGCGCGACAGCAAGAACACGTGGGTTAAACAAGGCTTCGCGCACACTGAAAGAACGCACGGCCTCGCGCTGCGCGCGTTCTTGAGCTTGCCGGTTGACGAGCCACTCACGCTCCTCGGGTGCGAGCCAGGTTGCGTCCGCCGGTTTGTCGGTGAGATAAAACAGGACCACGAACGATAGGAACAGGGCCGGCAATGCTTCAATCAGATAAACCCACTGCCAGCCTGCGAGGTTAGCGAGTTTGTCGAGGTTGAGCAGCGCACCGGAGATAGGCGCGCCTATTACGGTGGACAACGGAATGGCCACCATGAAGTAGCCGACCACGCGAGCGCGGTACGCCGCCGGAAACCACAGCGTCAGCAAGAAGATGATGCCCGGGAAGAATCCCGCTTCAGCAATCCCGAGCAACACGCGCAAGGTGTAGAACACGTGCGCGGCCGAGAATCCCGTCAACCGCGAAATCGCGGGGATGAACGCCATGGCGCCGGCCAGGATGCCCCAGGTGAACATAATCCTCGCGATCCATCGGCGCGCACCGAACTTCTCCAGCAACAGGTTGGATGGGACCTCGAAAAAGAAATAAGCGATGAAGAAAATCCCCGCGCCGAAACCGAAGGCGCTTGAGGACAACCCCAAGTCTTTATTCATCTGCAACGCGGCGAAACCGACATTGACGCGGTCCAGGTACGCGATGAAATAACAGAGGATCAGGAACGGGACGAGTCGCTTCGTCACGCGGCCCAAAGTGCGGTTTTCGAGTTCCACTAGCCTTCCCCCAAAGTCAAAGTTTTAAAGGTTCATCGACATCGTGTTCGGAATGTTCGTATCTGCTTACCGTAGAAAGCATAGTGCTCCTAAGGCGAAGCGGGAAGTAGTATGTGCCCGTGAAATCTTGTTTAATGGCGAGATAACGCGAGCCCGCCATCGGCAGAATTGGCCGATTCATGCGTACCGCAAGTCGGATTCGGGAGAATTGTCTGCGGGTAATAACGTATGAGCGACTGTAAGGAGCTCCGCTTGATTCCGTTCTTGTGTAGACCCAAAGGTAAGCGCCGTGTGTCCAATCCGCGCAATTGGGCATTACCCGAGAGCACCTCGTGGCACGTCGCCGAATAGAGTAGCGGGATATGGAGCGCGCAGCGCTTGACCTCTGTTGGAGGCCTCTCGGGAGAAGGCACATGCGAAGCGATTGGAAAGCCGGCCTTCGTGCCCTGGCCCGCGCCATACTGATGACCGTCGTGGCCAGCCTCGTAACGACTCTGCCGACTATTGGCAGCGCCCGCGCCCAAGCCGGCACGCCAACGCTCGCAACGCCGGCCGCGCCCATGCATATCCGCATCCTTCGCGTGCACGATGAAGTCGTTCGGGAAAGGCGCTGGGATTTTCTGATCGCGGCACTGGACCATACGACGCCCAGGTACGGACCCTACGTAATCGATGCCTACCCCGAGCCAATGTCAACACAGCGTGAGATTGAAGAGGTCATCAACGGCCGCCTCATCAATGTGATTGCAAGCGACCCCGGTCACCCCGACCTCAATGCACAAGCCATACCGATTGCTATTCCCATCGATAAGGGACTGCTTGGTTATCGGGTCTCATTGATCCGGCGCGATCAACAAGCGCGCATCAATGAAGTCAATGACATCCAGGGCCTTCGCCTGCTGAATGTTGGTCAGGGTCAGGACTGGGGCGACGTACCCGTGTACCAGTTCAACAAGATCCCGCTCGTCACGGCAAGTCACTACGATCAACTATTTCCGATGCTGGTTCACCGCCGTTTTAACCTGTTCCCCCGCGGCGTGCTCGAGATCACGCCCGAGCTCATTTCGTTTCGCGCCCAGTACCCCGAAATGGCGATCGATACTCATCTACTGATCCGCTATTTCTATGCGCAATTCTTTTACGTCAACAAGGCTGATCCACTTGTCGCCCGACGAATCAAGGATGGCCTGGAGGCAATGCGAAAAGATGGGAGTTTTGACGCGCTCTTCCAGAGGAATTTTGGGCAGGCCGTTGCCGACCTGCATCTGGATCGACGAGTGTTGATCGAATTGACGAATCCGTTTGTTCCCCCGTGGGTGCCGGTTGAGCGCAAGGAGCTCTGGCTCGATCCGGTCACGGCCGGAAAACCCGGTTGAGGAAAACGTTGTAAGGCCCTAGCGGCGAAACTCCTGTTCGATCGGATTCAGTTTGATCTACATCGCAGCCATCAGACTCAGCACATTCACCACGCCCGAACGATCGTGCGAATAATCCCCTCTACGCTCGAGAAAATCTTCTGGCATTACACGGCGGGAGTGGTGTGATTATTGCGCGGCAATGGCCGTGCTTAGAGCGCATGTCATCGAGTGATCATTCATGCAGCCGGTCAAACAACCCGAGTGCCCGTCAACTGTTTAAGAATCGCTTCGCGCGGCTTCATGCCGCTATCGGATTACAGAGAACGTTTGCTAAGCTGGAACGAGCGAGCGATTCAAATGGGCCGGTGCGTTCGGAACCGGTAACAACCTCCCGGTTCCTTGGAGCGCTAGCATTTATCTTCGCAAGAGTTTTTCGAACTAACCCTCTCTTACCCCTACAATAGGCCCCGATCCATTCACAAATCCGCGTCACCGTCTTTGAGCCCACCACGCGCTTTTACTGGTCCACAGCAGCATGGTCACTGAAACCTCATCCTCTGATTCCCTCGCAGTCGCTCAGCGCGTTCGCGATCTAATGAATCGCCACGGCATTGGCAAGCGGCAGCAAACGGCCGAGCTTTGTCGAATCCTCGATCTCAGTTTCTCGCAAGGGCATAGAAAGCTGCGTGGCAATAGCCCGTGGACGCTTGCGCAGATTCGCCGCGTGGCCGACGCGTTTGGCGAGCCCGCGTTGCAGCTCTTCGACGCGAAGAACGCCGATGTCGACGACACTGAAGGCACTGCCCAGGATGCCGTCCTGATGCTTGGCGCAATCGAAATTCCGTGCGTTGCGTGGATTGGCGAAGCACTCGATCCGGGCAGCCGTCCGGATTTCATCGCCCAGAACATGAACGGACGCTGGCTCGTGACAACGCACGAAGGCGTGTTGCTGCATGCCGCTCACGATGTCCACAAGATCGAGATCCAGCCGCGTCGCACAGACATGGACAAGCCGCTGATCGCGGTCGTGGACGACGATCAGACTTCAGCCGACAACCTGCACGATTATCTCGAGCGCAGCGGTTTCGCAGCGGTCGCGCTGTATGGCCTGGACGGGTTTTCGCAAGCGCTGCAGACGCAAGTGTTCGACGCGGTGGTGATCGACTGGCTGTTCGGCGCGCATACGTCCGCCGACGCTATCCGCGCTGTGCGCAACTCCGACAACCCGGATGCACCCATCTTCGTATTGACGGGCGAGCTGACGACCGGCAAGGCGAGCGAGTCGGAAATCAGCGACATCATCCAGCGCTATAACGTCACCTGTTTCGAGAAGCCGGCACGCATGGCAATTCTCGTGGCGGACTTGTCAAAGCGCTTGCAACGCACCTGACTTTCTCCGCCCAACACCCAACGTCAAAGCTCAATGAATTCGTCGTGTTGCCGATAAAGCCCGCGCCAAGGCGCTTTTCAGCACTTCGTAGCGCACTGGTTTGAGCAGGTAATCGAAGAACAGAATGGCGGCGCTTGGGTCCACCAGATCCGGCGCGTATGCGCTCACCGCAATCACCGGCAAGCTCGCGCCCGCCGCCCGCCGTGCGCGATATTCATTCACGAACGAGTACCCGTCCTTGCCCGGCATGTGCAGGTCGGCGAGGATCACATCGGCCTGATTGTTCTCCAGCCATGCGAGCGCGCTGTCCACGTCGGACATGGCTACGCTTGCATAACCCAGGTGCGCCAGCATTTCAGTGAGCGACTCGCGGATGGAATCGTGATCGTCTATGACCAGCACGCGTGCTTTCCTTATCGGCGGCAAGTCGGCAGGCGCGCGCTCGCGCTCGGGCATTCGCGCCACCGGTGCAGCGGGCAAACTCACGCGGAACGCGGCGCCCTGCCCGACATCGCTCGACACATTGACTACGCCGCCCAACAACTCGACCAGTCCGCGCACGACGGCCAGGCCCATGCCGGCACCATCGAAACGCCGGGTCGTCGATGAATCGAGCTGCGTGAATTCCTTGAAGATCAGCGGCAACTGCTCGCGCGCAATCCCGGGACCAGTGTCGATAACGGAGATATCGAGCCGTTCAAGCGAGCGTTCGAAACGCACATCGACTGAACCGGAATCGGTGTACTTGATCGCGTTCGTCACCAGGTTCGTCACGATCTGACGCAGCCGGTGCTGGTCCGATTCCACCAGCCCCGCCTCGCCCGTAAACTGCCCGCGTAACATCAGACCCTTCGCCACCGCCGCCGGTGTGTTCGCGTCCACAATCGAGTCAAGCAGTTCCATGGGATCGAACACAGTCAGCCGCAATTCAAGCTTGCCGGCGCCGAGCCTCGCGAAGTCCGTCAGGTCGCGCATCTGCGCTTCAAGATGGCGTGCGCCGGTCTCGAGCCGCTGGATGATCTTGCGATCGGCTTCACTGTGCAGGTTCAGTTCAAGCAGTTCCACCGACGACACAATGGCATGCAGCGGCGTGCGCAATTCGTGGCTGATCATGCCGAGGAACGCGTCCTTCGCCTGCGATGCCTCGCGTGCAGCGCGGGTTGCCTGATGCTGCGCTTCGAGCGCCGCGCGTTGCTGGTGAATCAGGCGCGAACGCCGCTGGCCGTTGAGCAGCAGCATGGCGGTGGCGACCATGGAGAGCAGCGCGAGCAGCATGCCCGCCGCGAACAGGTAACGCCGCTTTGAAACGAAATCGCGCGCGATGTAGTCACGCTCAGCCACGTCGACCACGCGGCGTCCGTTCGCCAGTTCGTTCACCGCGTCCTGGTTCTGCCGCAATACGCCGATGATCTTCAGCGTGCGCCCGGGCTCCTTCTTCAACGAATCAATATCGGGTTCGATAGACTCGAGCGCCGCTTCCAGTTGCCGCAGGATCTCTTGCTGGCGGCTTCGCAGGGTACCGCTATCGGAGAGCATCGCGGTGGACGTGGTGACAACAGCGAGCTTCGATTCAAGCACCTCGAAGCGGAGCTGGATCTCGTCGGTGTCGGCGTCAATTCCGCTGCGATACAGCAGGATCTGGTTCGCAAAGCGGCCGTACGCAATCTGGAATTGCGCACCGTCCCAGTAGAAACCGTCATACGGCATGGTGAGTTGCTGCGTGGTCTGGTTCGCCAGCAGCACGGAATACAGCACGTAGCCCACGCCGCCAAGCGGCGGTGCAATGGCTGCCGCAACCAGCATCGCGACTTTGAAACGGCGCAGCCCCGCACGCATCATTTCACGACCATCCCTTTGATCTGCCACACGAACTTAGCTTCCGCTGCCGAACCACTCAGATCCGACGGATATGCGTCGCGCGGATAAATCAGGAATAGCGGACCAAACTTGTCGACCGTAAGGCGCACGCCGTTCCTGCTGTAAGCCAGGATCGCGCCGTAACGCTCCGCTTCCGCCGCGCTCACCGTGTAGGAATAGTCGTCGATCGTGCGCAATTCGATGGCGTCGCCACGTGCATTCACGAGGTTCAGCACGTCACCCAGGAGCGGTCCGGAAAAGGTGGACTTCGGCGTCCAGGTGGTCGAAGTGGTGATGGTGTGGACAGGAAGCTTGAGGAGTTCGGCTTCGCCGATGTGATAGACGCTATGGTCAGCATCGTTAGTACGCCCGATCAGTCCCTGCACGTCGAGCGCCAATGGCGCGGCGCTCACGGCAAGCGGCAACACGGCAAGTAGCGAAGCCGCGAGCCTTCTTAAGACCTGCTGTTGTGTCATGGCGGCGGTCAATGCTGTTCGTCGAATGCGTGCGCCGCACGCTCGGACGCCACCACGATCAACTTCATGGTGGCACGCGTCGCGCCGACAAAGAACTTGCGTGCGACCTGTTCGTCGAACGTGTCGAAATCGACTTCGGTCAGGATCACGCAAGGCGCCGATTGCCCCTTGAACCGGTAGATCGATTCGAGCAGCACGTCACCTTCACGATACTCTGGATTCCCGAACAAATCGTACGTTCCGGTGAAGCTGCGCAAGCGATGCGGCCCGAGCTGGTCAACCGACGTCAGCACCGAACCTTCGCGCCCGCGAAACGACAATACCGCGATGTCCTGCTTCCGGTAGCCGAGCGCCAGCGCCTGGGTGATCGCCCGCTTGGTCGCTTCGATCACTTCGTCGGGATGGCCGTTTTCGTAGGTGGAAAGACTGACTTCGGAGCCATCGAAAGGACTGCCGGCGTCGAGCCGTACCTCGCGTCCGACGATCCGGCGGATGTACGCCAGCAAGTCGCGCGGACTGCGATAGTTCGTGGTCTCGCGTAGCGTGGTCCAGCCGGGCAGTGGCACGGGATCGCGAAAATACAGGTTCTGCATGGGATCTTCGAGCCACCACCACGCGCCGTCCGGCTTCAGCAAACGGGCCAGCGCGTCCACCCACGCCGCATGGAAATCCTGGCCTTCATCGACAATCAATACGTCGAACTTCCAGTGCTCCGCGATCTCGACATTCGCGAAACGCTCCTCCAGCGTGGTGAATACGTTCGGCTGGCTGAAATCCGGCGGCGTGCCGGCATCGCGCGTCACGCTGGCGCTGAGCTGGTGATAGTTGGCAATGCGTGCTTCCGGCGGTGCGACCAGCCGGATGTGATCAGCGAGCGGACGGTTGAAACAGACGTACAGCACGCTGCGGCCCTTCGCCACCGCGTCACGCATCACTTGCACGGCCAGTTGCGTCTTGCCCGAGCCGGCCGTGCCAATCACGCGCAGTCTGAACGGCTCGAATTCCAACCGGCGCGCCCACGTAGCGAGACCTCCCGAGAGGCGGGTGACGAGCATGTCGGCCTGACCGACGAGCGCGTTGGTATCGGGCGTGAGGGCGAGTTCGTCGGAGAGAAAATGATGGATCCGCGCAGACGCTTCGAAACGCGGCTCGTCGGGCGGCAGGATATCCAGCACGACGGACGGCAGCATCGCCTTGCGACTGGCATCGACAATACGCGCTTCGGGCACGCCTGCAATGGACACGTCCTTCACTGTGTAATCCGGGCAATACAGCAGCTCTTCAATCCGGTAGGTACCCGCGCCGAATGCGGCGGTGAAGCGGCGGTGCAAGTTCTCGAGCGTCCGTGCAAGCTGGATGGCGACGCTGCGCTCTTTCTGCATGTAGACTTTCATCAGGCCCGCGGGCGTCTCACGCAGGAACCCCGCCTTTTGTTCGATGACCAGCACCCGGCCCGACGGCGCGACCACCACGAAGTCCGCTTCGCCGAACACCGAAAAACCTTCGTTGATGCGGGTCCAGTGAACACCGTGATACACGGTGTAGTCGTCGGGGAGTTTTGCGAGCAGCGCCAGCGTGTCGAGTTCACGCACGGCAGCGCCGGTCGCTTCCATATTCTTCCAGTCGTCGGGGACGATTCGAGCCATGCTTCGCCTTCGGGCCTAAGTGCGTATGAATGCGTGTAAAGCCGGAAAGACCCTGATTCAAGCGGGATTCCGGCAACCAGCGGCCATTGTACGCAAGCCGCGCGGCCGTCCCGGATCAGTCCGCAAAATCGTATTTGCCGCCACGCTGCAATGCGCGTTGAAACGCGGGACGCTCATGAATCCGCTTAACGAAAGCCGCAACATGGGGAAGCTTCTTCGCGCCCGCACGCTGGATTGCGGCTTCGAGCGGGAAGCTCATTTGCACGTCGGCGGCGCTAAAGGAATCGCCGGCGAACCATTCGGACTTCGACAGTTCGCTCTCGATGAAACCGAAGTGCAGTTTCAATTGCGGGTCGATGAAACTATCCTGCATGGTCTGCGCGATCCGGCGCGCGACAGGCTTGACGAAGAACGGCATGCGCGCGCTGCCAATGCGCAGCGCCACCAGCTTGAGCAACAGCGGCGGCATGGCGGAGCCTTCGGCGTAGTGCATCCAGTAGTTATAGCGAAGGCGCTCAGGCGTGGTCCCGTGCGGCGGCGCAAAACGCCCTTGCCCATAACGCTCGTTCAGGTACTCGATGATCGCGCCGGACTCGGCGATCGTCTGGCCGTCGTCCGTGATGACCGGCGACTTCCCCAACGGATGCACAGCGCGCAACTCGGGCGGCGCGAGCATGGTGTTGGGGTCGCGCTGATAACGCTTGATTTCATACTCGACGCCCAATTCTTCAAGCATCCAAAGCACGCGTTGCGAACGGGAATTGTTGAGATGGTGAACAATGAGCATGGGTGATTGCCGTGGAGATTGAGAGCCGGGGTTTAAATCCGAGGTTGCAGTGCGGGCGCAAACGCGCCAAGAATACAACATGGCTGCGTACGGGCGTTCGCATTCATACCGAGCTTATCCTCGGTTTGGTGTCGAATTCGTGGGTAAGGCCCGATTTGTGCAGTTGCCGCTTTTGCAACTGCGATCGAAAGCGGGTTGCCGTTCGCTGCTATTCCAAGTTTCCCGAAATCAAAACAACACAAAAGGACCATTCGATGACCCTGGTTATTTATCTGTTGGGCTGGCTGATCCTGATCGGCGGCGTGTCATGGGCGCTGGTCGCCATGCACGTCGCGCAGCACACCATCATGATTGTCGATGTGATCTTGCTGGGCATTGCGGTGACCACCGGCGCGACTCGCGCGCGCAACCGCGACCGGTCGTAGGATCGTCATCAGCGTGCAGGACGCGCTTGTCCTGCACGTACGAACTCGCGCTGCGAATAAGCGCTACGACAACACGCGCGAGTTGAGCGACTGCTGGATCAGTGTCACGAGGGCGTCGGGGTGCGCGGGTTTGGTCATGAAGTGCTGGAACCCTTCGCCGATGCTTCGCAAGCGGTACTCGTCGCCGTCGTGGCCGGTGAGCGCAATCGCTATCGATGGCGTCAGGTTGCCTCGAATCTCATGATCTCGCAGGCGCTGGATCAGGTAAAAGCCATCCATCATCGGCAAGTCGATGTCGCAGATGACGGCGTCGGGTAACTCCCGGATGACAGTCTCGGCGCCCTCTTCGGCGTCCGACACGGCGAAGACTTCAGCGCCTTCTTCCTCCAGCAGCATTCGCAGTGATTCGCGGCTCTCCAGGTCATCTTCGATCAGCACAATCCTGGTACGTCCCAGTCTCGCTACTTCATTCATCATTATCTTTTCTAACAGCCCAAACTGGATTCTGGTGCCAATGTCGCGGCTCTCGCCTCTCACCCACTGCGGACCTTACGGCACGACGGCATGAGATCCATGCGGCACCGTGTGATCTGCCGCGTGCGCCGGTGTCGAACGTCGCGCGGATTGCAAATTCAACGGGCGCAGTATGCCTCATTGCTCACTTATTGCCTGTCGAGCAAACCTGCAGCAAAAAACAGACCGAGCGCAGAAACTGCATGAGGAACCACGGCGAAAGCCTCTCTACGCGGGGCTTTGCGCAAACCCTAATGAGTTCACTTCAGTGACGCGCTAGCGCATGCATCGCTCTGTTTCAGCAATCGGGCTGGTAATTTTTTACCGTGTGTACCGGTTCGAAAGTTCAGACTTATCGATGCCGCTATCACGATGAAAGTTTCGCCGCGGCATGAGTCGCAGCATGCGTTGCGGCATGGGTTGCCGGATGCGTCACCACATGATGAGTCCGCAACAGCGCACGATATTCGGTCGGCGTCAGGCCCACGGTCGCCTTGAACTGCCGCGTGAACGCACTGTGATCGGTGTAACCACATAACGCGGCTACGTCGGTGACCTTGTCGTGTGTGACGAGCAGCGCCGTAGCTGCATCGAGCCGCGTCTTGAGCAACACTTGACGCGGCGTCAGATGAAATACCTTGTGGAAATAACGCTCCAGCTGGGCAATCGACATGTTCGCCATCGACGCCAGATGCGGCATGTTCAGCGGCTGCACGAAGTTGCTCTGGATATGTTGCACGACGGCCGCGAGCCGGCTGTAAGCCGGGTGCGTCCCTTCGTCTGCCTGCAGGTCGCGTGAGATGCCGGCGAGACCGACCACCGTGCCGTGCGCATCGTGGAGCGGCTGCTTGGACGTCATACACCAGCCGGGCTGACGCGCCGGGTAGAGATGCAGTTCCAGCTGGTCGATCATCGGGTTGCCCTGCGCGATGATGGCCTGGTCCTGCGCCGTATAAATGCGGCCAAAGCGCTGCGGAAAGACTTCTTCCGCGGTTTTGCCAAGCAACCCCAGCTTGTCCTTCAGGCCGCAACGCGAGGCCAGCGCGCGGTTCACAAGCGCGTATCTCGCCTGCGCGTCCTTCACGAAGAATACGATATCGGGCATCGCGTCGAAGACCGGTTCCAGCAGCCTGAAATGCTGCAGCATGGCCTCGAGCGTCGCCGCGCCCGCGGGGGCAGCGAGCGTGGCGTGCAAGCCGGGGGGCGCGGCGCCGTGTTCGGGTTCAGCATGCGCCGGACGGTCCGTCGTAATGGTCATTCGCGTCTCGCTGGCATCGTCGGGGTCCGCAAGTGCCGCCCATGCCCCCATGCTGCGGGCAGAGGACGCGCACCTCGTTGCGCCCGATTATAGAGGCGAGAAGCGTCCGTCAAAATTGGTGTTGACGACAGGCAGGCGTGGAAAAATCAGAGGACGAATGAATGGCGCAAGCGTTGCACGGACTTCAGCTCAGGCTGCGGGAATACCCCAAGCGAATGGGTCGGTGCTGTCGAAGCAAAGCCGGCCCTCAGCCATGATGTGCGCATGTCCTGTGATGGTCGGAATGACCGCCTGGCCCGCGAGTTCGTCCGAGTGGCGGTAGCTCGCTTCGAACACGCTGCCAATGATGCTTTCCTGCCGCCACACTTCACCCTCCGCCAGTTTGTTGTCGGCGGCGAGACACGCGACCTTCGCGCTTGTGCCCGTGCCGCAAGGCGAACGATCGTAGGCGCTGCCGGGACACAGCACGAAATTGCGGCTATTGATTCCCGCACGCGGCGAGTCCGTGAACAATTCAATGTGGTCGATCATCGCGCCGTCTGCGCCGGTAATGCCTTGCGCTTGAAGTGCCTCGCGAATGGCGTCGGTGAACGCTGTCAATCTGGTCAGGTTCGTGGCAACGAGATCCTGGCCGTGATCGGCTACGAGAAAAAACCAGTTGCCGCCCCAGGCGATATCGCCCGTCAGCGGCCCATAACCCTCCACATTCACGCGGACCGCTTGCCGGTACCGATACGCCGGTACGTTTCGCACGCTCACGCTGCCGTCCGGATGCAAGGTGGCGTCGACAAACCCTGCAGGGGTCTGGATCCGGTGCAAACCCGGTTGAATCTTCCCTAAGTAAGCAAGGGACACGATCAGGCCAATCGTGCCGTGGCCGCACATGCCGAGGTACCCGACGTTGTTGAAGAAGATGACGGCCGCCGCACACGCGGGGTCGTCCGGCTCGCACAACAATGCGCCTACGATTACGTCCGAACCGCGTGGTTCGGTGACCACGCCCGCGCGCCAGCCGTCGTGTTTCGTCCGAAGGTTTTCCAGGCGCTCAGCGAGCGTGCCGCCGCCTAGATCCGGTCCACCGGACGTGACAAGACGGGTGGGCTCGCCGCCGGTATGGGAGTCGATGAAGCTTAGGGTTTTCATGCTGACATCGTAGAAATTCGGGCGCGAACCGTCTTGGTGCCGCTCAGCGAATTTGATGCCGATTTCGGCATAGATGACATCGATTTGCCAAGTCCCTAAGCGCCGGGATATCGAAGGCCCATGGCGTAATTCCGGCGCAGACAAGCCGCTCGTTCCGAAGGCCGGGACATGCCGATTGTGCCGAAATCGGCATCGCAATCGCGCGCAACATGCAAGACGGCCCTTTCTGCAATGCTTAGACTTCACCCATCGATTACTTTTAGGAGAGCCGCCATGGCGCATATCTGGGAAGGCGTAATGCCCGCCGTCACGACCAAGTTCAATGCGGATTTCAGCATAGACCGCGCTTGGACTAAGAAGAATATCGAGGCTCAGATCGCGGCCGGGGTCGACGGCATTATCGTCTGCGGATCGCTTGGCGAAGCATCGACACTCTCGCTCGATGAGAAACTGGACGTGCTCGATATTGGAGTCGATGCAGCCCAGGGACGCGTGCCCGTCCTGCTGACGATTGCGGAAAACAGCACGCTCGACGGTTGCCGCCAGGCGGAACTTGGCGTCAAGCACGGCGCTGCCGGTTACATGGTGCTGCCGGGTTTGCGTTATTTGTCGGACCGGCGCGAAACGCTCAACCACTTCCGCGTGGTCGCCAGTGCGAGTCCGTTGCCGATCATGGTCTACAACAATCCGCTCGCGTACGGCGTTGATGTGACACCGGAAATGTTCGCCGAACTCGCCGACGAAAAGAAGCTCGTTGCGATCAAGGAATCGGCCGGCGATGTACGCCGCTTCACGGATCTCATCAATGCGGTCGGCGATCGCTACGCGCTCTTTTGCGGCGTCGATAACCTCGCGATGGAAGCCTGCCTGATGGGCGCGCACGGCTGGGTTGCAGGGCTGGTTTGCGCGTTCCCTGACGAGACCGTGGCCATCTTCAAGCTGCTCAAGGCAGGGCGTCTGGAAGAGGCACGTGCTATCTATCGCTGGTTCGCGCCGCTGCTGGCGCTCGATGTTTCGGCCAAGCTCGTGCAGAACATCAAGCTGGCCGAAGCCATGGTCGGTCTGGGCACTGAACCGGTCCGGCCGCCGCGCTTGCCGCTTGCCGGTGACGAACGTCTCGCGGTGGAAGCGTTGATCAAGCGTTCGATCGAAACCCGGCCGGTCTTGCCGACGTTCTAAATCGGGCTTTCCCTGCGGCGGGTACGGACTTGTTCTCATTGAAACAAGTCCGTACCCGCCGCAGTTTTATCGATGTCCAATACTGGAAAATCCCACCTCCAGCCTTAAAAACGAGCCTCTTATGGCTCCGTTTACCTCGTTCAGCGCGCTCCGCCTGAACGCAAATGCAAGCCGTCCGCGCCCGCCCCAAAGCCCTCAAAATCGGCCAGGTACCGTTTGACTTCAAGACACAAATCGGGCATTCGTTATATTCTACGGAATATCACGGTACTATTCTTTTGCTCCTGACTAATCGCCTTACGGTCATGCCGTCCGCGGTCATTCTGTCGCGAAGAAGCCGATCCAATCATGCATTTCGAGGATTCACCCATGTCCGGGCTAAAGGCATCCACACCCCGCGCTCCCACTTCCGTTTCGCTGCGCCGCGACCTGTCGGTTGCGATCACGCCGCTCAACTCGGCCCACAATCCTGAGCGCACAGAAGCGATCAGGGAAGTGGTCGATGCATTCCGGAACCTGCGCGCAAGTGTCGCCCGTTTTGTCCTGATGCTCGAAGACATCCGCGGTAATGCCCGCTCCCTTGAATCCACAACCGGCCAGTCGTTCAGCGATCTTTTGTCTTCGCTTGAAGAGCACGCTCGCGCGCTCGATTTCGGCCGCCTCGACGACCTGACGTTTGCCATCGAAACCGCCCGCACGGCTGAGCAGCAGCGGGATCAGGTATTCCTGGCCGCGCCCGGCAGCGGTACGGCCGGTCTTCAGCAGGCTGCGCGAAACCTCGAGCGTCTGGACGCCACTTTCGTCGGCTTATGCGTTGAGCACGTCCTTGAAAGGCACTACAAAGATCGTGCGAGCAGCGACGTGTCTGCCTGAACGCCAGTGATCTGACCAGAGCCGCTAAGCATTGATTTCGAAACAGCCGTGCAGGTTCGTACCGTTATATTCAATGGTATATTTCGATATCCGTTCATCGAGCAGGCTAAAGGCCGTTGTCAGTTCAGCCGTTTGATATCCAGACCGTTTTCGAGGTGAATGTGCAATCCGTTCCCCCCTTCCGCCTTGCCCGCACGCCCTCCACTGAATCGACCAGCCCTGCGGGTGCTTATGCCGGCGCTCACGCCGGCCCGGCGGACGCTTGCTGCACGCCCACCGAAGCAGACCTTCGCAGTCCGCACCGCCGGGCGCGGCTGGCAGATCTGGATTCGCACTTGCATTGCTCGGTCATCGGCACCTGCCTGAGCACGAACGAGCTTAGAAAACTCGTGCCGAAGTTTACAGATCTCGACCGGCAGCAGGCTACGGATCTGGAGATTCATCACGCGGCAGTGGAACTGGCCATTGATGGCGGCGCGGGCGCGAAAGCACTGCAGAAGGCGCTCGATGCCCGTTACTCGGGCGCCGTGCGCCGCTTCGACACCGCAAAGGATCCTGAAGCCCTGCTCGCGCTCTGGAAAGAGTCGCTCAAGAGCGGTGATATTCCACCGGCGTACTGGGCGTTGATGACGCATCCGGAAGCCATCCTGAGCGTGCGCCAGGCTGCATTCGGCGACGTGCATATGTTGTCCCATCTCGTTGGCGCGGCTAACCGGGCTGACATCCGCCGCCTGGTTGCGCTCGGAGAGGAAAATGCGGCGCTCAAGGACAAGATCGAGCGCCAGCAAGACAAACTACATGAATTGACGGCCGAGCGCGATGCGTCATTGCGCCAGTTGAGCACGCAAGTGGCCGAGTTGTCGGCGAAGGCCGAGCGCAGGCCGGAGCCTTCCGAGGCAGGACTGGAAGCTGAAGTCCAGGCGCTGCGCGAAGCACTGGTTGCGCGCGACGAACGTCTCGCGATTCATACGAGCCGGAGAGAAACCGCCGAGCAACGCGCGCTGGATGAACAGCACCATGCGCATGGCTTGAGCCAGCGGCTGGACGACACCATTGCGATGCTCAACGTCGTGCAGGCTGAATGCAATGCGCTGGAACAGGCGTTGGTGGCTCAGGGCAGTGAAGCGGGTTCAAAGGCCGAGGAACTCAGCAACCTGAGCGGCAAGCGCGTGGTTTATGTGGGCGGCCGGCCCGGTTCGAATGCGGCGCTAAGGCAACTGGTCGAATCGGCGGGAGGCGATTTTATCGTCCACGATGGCGGCATAGAAGACCGCAAGGGCATGTTTGCCGCTGCGCTCCCGCGAGCGGACATTGTCGTGTTTCCGGTCGACTGTATAGACCACGATTCAATGAACCTGCTCAAGCGCGTATGCGACCGCCATCAGGTGGACTATCACCCGGTAAGAACCGCGAGCGTTGCGAGTTTTGTCGAACTGATGACCCGGCTTGGCCGCGCGGCGTCGCAGTCCTCGTCGCAATCACCGCAATCCGGTACGCCGCCAGCTTCCCGGTTTTGCCTGCGGCACGGCTAAGCGCTGAGGCGCCCAGACTTCAATGCGGCACTCACAGGATCAGCGCTTCATGAGCCTGGTCAGCGCGGAAATCTGCGGCGCGCAGGTCTTCGCCGCTTCCGCTTCAATCTCGCGATAAAGCCGCACGATCTTTTCGCCGACGGGCGTCAGCACGCAACCACCGCCGGCTGAGCCGCCCGTCTCCGATGACGTAGCGGGCGCCTTGAGCGTGCGGTTCAGTTCGTCGATGAGCAACCATGCCCGCCGATACGACATGCCCAGGCTGCGCGCGGCAGCCGAGATCGAACCATGCTCATGCACAGCCTCGAGTAAATCGATTTTCCCGGGGCCGATTGCCACGGCATCCGCCTGGCGAATGCGCATGCGAAAACGCACCTCGGGCTGACGGGATAAGGAAGAAGTCGCTGGATCTTTCACGGATTTGGCCATGCGCGAAAGCATACACGAGGCCGACAGGACCGGGCATCCACTCCACGACAGTACGGGCGCTTCAGGAAGCCCGAGTGCTCAAGCTCGGCTCAGGCTTGATCGCCAAAACAAAAGCCGAAATCTTCGCAGCCCGGACACCCTGGCGCCGGCTGCGGCGTCTGTCCGAGCGACAGCGCAAGTTCTCGCGCGAGGAATTTTTTCCAGCGCATCCCATCGATATTGCGTGCCACCAGCGCCGGGAAATACCGGCTAAGCATGTCCGTGACGTCGTGGCGCCCACTAAGTCCGAGATCGCGCCACAGATGGTCCGGCCGCAAGCACGCATGGGCGATGATCGATGCGAGGCAATCAGCGTCAGCGACCTCGGCGGCGCTACTCGCCAGGACATGACTTAGCAGAAAGGCGACCAGCGCCCTGACGAACCGGGACTGCCCTTCCGAAAGAATAACCAGACTTGCCCTCGGTAATTGCATGCCGCCAAAGTGCCGGCCAGTCAATAAGGCGAATTGTTCCGGCGATAACCCAAGCAGAGAGGGATCGCCGTGCGCGGCAAGCAAGGTGGCGAACAAAGCGGTGCCGGGGGCATTGGGGGTGGCGGAGGCGGCTAGCAACTGGGCACGCGTCGCAAACGAATGTGTCATGACCGGATAGCGGAAATAGCGCCCGAGAGTGCAGCCAAGCGAGGCGTTCACCGGAAGGATTAGCGCAAAACCAGTATGCCACGCGCGGCCCGGAGTCAAGCCCGTGTCTCGTCAACCCTACAAATTACCTCTATTACGTTTACCAAATACAAATCAATCGTTATATTCCTGCCAATATTTCGAAAGTCCCATGTAAGGCTAATACCAGGGCCCATTTCGTTTCGAGCAACACGGGACATGGCGTGCTTCACCAACGGCGACAACTCAGACTAAAACAGGAATAGCGATGAAAAGGAAGATCGTGGCGGCAGCCGCATTGAGCAGTTTCGGCGTAATTGCACACGCCCAAAGCAGCGTGACGCTATACGGCTTGATCGACGCGGGCGTGAGCTACGTCAGTAACGCCGCTACATCGACGGGACATGACCATTTGATCCGTTACGGCGACGGCGTAGCCCAAGGCAGCCGTTGGGGCTTGCGCGGCATGGAAGACCTGGGTGGCGGCCTGCAAGCCATCTTCACCCTGGAAAGCGGCTTCAGCTCGGGCGACGGCACGCTCGGCCAAGGTGGCGCGTTGTTCGGCCGCCAGGCGTATGTGGGTATTGCGAAGAAGGGAATGGGCTCGGTCACGCTCGGCCGCCAGTACTCGTTCTCGACCGACTATCTCGGCGGCAACTATTCGATGGGCGGCCAGACACCCGCCGGTAACTATGCGTACCACATCAACGACCTGGATCAACTGACGTCCAGCCGCATCAACAACTCGATCAAGTTCAGCAGCGCCAACTTCGCAGGCCTGACTTTCGGCGCACTGTACGGCTTCTCGAATCAGGCTGGTGCGTTTGCCGGTTCGCCCACCACCACCGCTGGCACCACGACCACGCAAGGGTCGTCGAGCACCATCAGCGCCGGCGTGAATTATGCGCAAGGGCCGTTCGGCATCGGCGCTGCGTACACCAACATTCGCTTCCCCAATGGCGCGACGCCGGCGTTCAGCGTCAGCATCGCCAACGTAAATACCGGCGGACTGCGTGACCTCGAAACCTTTGGCGTGGGCGCGCGTTATGCCATTGGTGCGGGCACGGTGTGGGGCCTCTGGACCCATACGACGTTCGATCCGATCACGGGCGCCGAGTCGAAGCTGAACAACTATGAACTGGGCGGCAAGTATGCGTTTACGCCGGCCTTGAGTGCAGGCCTGGGCTACACGTTCTCAAAGCTTGACGATCATTTCGAAGGCAAGTGGCATCAGGTCAGCAGCATGCTCGACTATGCGCTGTCGAAGCGGACCGACGTCTATGCACTCGTGATTTACCAAAAGGCCTCGGGCAGCAATACGGTCAATGGCCGCAACGTTCCAGTGCAGGCTGAAATTGGATCGAGCTCGAGCTTCCTCGGCAATTCGGGTACCGGCGCGAACAATCAGGTTGCGGCCCGCATTGGCTTGCGTCACAAGTTCTGATTCCGCATCCCGGGCGGCAAGCGCTGCGAAAAGTGCTTGCCGCATGAGGCTTCAGAAGATTTCAAATCAGGGCGTCAAGACCCGCGCCACGATCCGCACGAGGCGCTTCACATGACGGGGAGCGGGAAGAATATCCGCACCCGAAAACAGAATAGGCACACCGTCCTCGCTGCTCAGCGAGCGACCTCCGCATTCATGCGCGACGATGACACGCTCACCCACGGGCGTATTGAACAATTCGTGCCATGAGAAGGTGACCGCGTAGCCGTCGTGCGCGACCGCAATGAACACGGTGCGCTTGAACTCACCCTTGGGCTCGGGCCGCAGTCCGGCTTTCATGATCAGGTCTTTCAGCAACACCCCGCGATACGTGTCAACGCTGCGGATAAACCGGTTCGTCGTATAACAACGCAGATCGAACGGATCGGCAACCACGTTGGGTTGCTCCCTGAATTCCGCAAGATCAACAGTCAATGGCCGCAGGAAATCCCCTTCAAGCGATATGACAGTTTTCGCGGCGGTTTCTAGCGCGACCGCGTGGGAATGGGCTTCACTCATTTCTCGTCCTCCAGGGGCCGGTTTTGGGCGGCTTGTCCGGCATTATATCCACGCGAATATTACGCTGCTGTCATAGCGGGCAAGTCAGTGCGAAAACAATAGGCAACATATAAATTCGCGCATATGCGCACCTGGATGGCACGGAGGAGCGCGCCGCCTTAAAGGTCTGCATCAACCCTTATCGCCTAAAGCGATATATTGAGGGCCTTGAACCCATGCACCTGACCCAAGGAAAATACCGATGGCCCAGCGTCTCATCCGCCATGCGCTTACGCTCGCCAGCACCTTGACCGCCGCTGCGGTCGTCGCGCTATCCGGTTGCAGCTCGGCGCAGATTGCAAGCGCGCCACAACGCGTCACCCTCGATGCACGGGCAAACGGCATTGCTATTCGTCCTGCCGACGGCACGATTTTCATCGCCGACGATAAAACCAACAGCGTGCTTTCATCGGCTGACGGCAAGACGTTCAAACCGTATGCCGCCATTCCCGTGGTCACGGACCAAGGGAACGCGCTAAGCCAGGTCAGCATCGCGGATGATGGTTCGCTTCTGGTCGGACGATTCGGATTCGGCACGGCAGGCGCCGTGTTCGACATTGGAGCAAACGGCTCCGTGTCTCCGTTGTCAGGCATTGATCCAATGCGGCGACGGCTGGGTCTTGCCGCCATTGGTGAGGGGAAATTACTCTCGACCTGGTTCGTCAAGAACGGCAATAGCCCGCCAACGGGTGGCCTCAGCCTGATCACTTACGACATTTCAACTCACGCCGCGTCCGAGCACAACCTCCTGACCGGACTGGCGAAACCCGTTGGCATAGTCGTGCAAGGCGACACCGTTTTTATATCGGATCAGACTGACAACATGATCTTGAAGACCACCTTGTCCGGCCTGATCAACCATGCCCAGCCCGGGGGCCTTAACACGGCGGTCATCAAGATCAACGGGCCGGACCTGCTGACCATCGATTCAAACGGCGCGCTCTATACGAAATGCAACGTGACGGCGGTCTGCCGGATAAGCCCCGATAAATCGGTTGCCGTCATTGCAAACGATTTCGAGGATGCCCGTGGTGTCGCTATCGACGCGGCGCATCACGCGTTGTACGTGATAGACCGGCCGAAATCCGCTGACAGCGCCAGTACCCTGCGAGCAATTCCGCTGAACTGACGCAGCGGGAACCAGCAAATAGCCTAGTCGTCCACGCCGATAATCACGCTCGACGCCTTGAAGATCGCCGTGGCCGCTTTACCGTTCGCGAGCGCCAACCGTTGGGCGCTTTCGTTCGTGACAATGGCGGCAATCTGCGCGCCGCCGGCGACCGTAATAATGACTTCACTATTGACGGCGCCCGGCGTCACGGCCGACACCGTTCCCGCAAAGCAATTGCGCGCGGATACCTGGCTATCCGCCACATCGACCATCACGATGACCGACGATGCCTTGACCAGTGCAAACGCAGCCTTGCCGGCGGCAAGCCCGAGCGATTCAGCGCTGCCATGCGTGATCACCGCGACAATTTCCAGGCCGTCATTGGCGCGCAGCAAGATCTCGTCATTGACTGCGCCGTGCTTGACGCCCACCACTTCACCGACAAATTGATTTCGGGCGCTTGTTCGCATGTTCATCTCCGGTTGCGGCGTCCTTCGAAGGCGTGGATCACCTGGTCTCAGAACGCGCGGTTGCTAGGGTCACCTGCATGACAGGCAGGCCACAAGTGTAACCGCGCCACAGCGTCACTTTGCGACGAATAGCCGCGAAAAACATGTCGATGGCGTTAGCGGACAAGTTAGGTCTCAGCGTAATATAGCGGCCTTTATTACGCCTTTATCAACGTGGAATCAACGTGGAGAATCAGATGATCCGTAAGATGATGGTATCGATGGTATCGATGGTATCGGTTGCGGTCATGGCCGGCGCGCTGTTGAGTCATGCTGCCATGGCGAATGAGAACGCCGTAAACGTGCTGTATGCAGGCTCGCTCGTCAATTTGATGGAGCGCAGCGTCGGCCCCGCTTTTGAAAAAGAAACCGGCCTGCATTTCCAGGGCTATGCCGCAGGCTCGAACAAGATCGCCAACGAGATCAAGGGCAAGCTGCGTCGCGGTGACGTGTTCATCAGCGCGAGCCCCAAGGTGAACACGGGCTTGATGGGTGCCGCGAACGGCGACCACGTGGCGTGGTATGTGACATTCGCCGAATCGCCCTTGATGATCGGCTATAACCCGCGCAGCAAATTTGCCGGCGACTTCAGGACCAAGCGCTGGGACAAGGTCTTGCAGGAGCCGGGCATTCGCATCGGCCGGACCGATCCGAAGCTGGACCCGAAGGGCGCATTCACCGTCGAGATGGTGACCAAGGCCGCCGGTCTTTATCAGCAGCCGGACCTGGTCGAGAAGACACTCGGCGCAGCAGAAAATCCCGATCAGGTCTTGCCGGAAGAAACGCTGGTGGGCCGTTTGCAATCCGGCCAACTTGACGCGGGTTTCTTCTACTCAACCGAGACTTCGGACCTGCAGATTCCGTCCATCCGTCCCGCACCTGAATTGCAAGCCAAGGCGAGCTATACGCTGACCATTCTCGGCGATGCACCGAATTCGGCGGGCGCCACGCGCTTCGTCGACTTCCTGCTTAGCCAGAAGGGCCGCGAGTTGCTCAAGGAACATGGCGTCGATGTCATCAAGCCCGCGATCACCGGTAACGCCCAGGCCATGCCGCCGTCACTTCAGGCCGTGATCGACGCTACTCGATGAAACGCACCGCTGCGCGACCGTTGTGGTGGCTTGCAGCGCTGCTCGCAGTCTATCTATGCGCGCCGTTCCTCGCGAGCGTCCCGCAGGTCGGCGCGGCTGACTGGCACGGGGTCGACTGGACCAGCACGCTGTCGGCGGTGGCTGTATCGGCGGGCAGCGCGAGCGTGGCATCGCTTGTTATCTTGCTGGGCGGCGTACCGCTGGGCTATCTGCTCGCCCGCTCGAATTCGCGCAAGGCGGCGTTGCTGGGGTTTATCGTGCAATTGCCGCTCGCGTTGCCGCCGCTCACCAGCGGCGTCTTGCTGCTGTTTCTTCTTGGCCCCTATAGTTGGGTCGGACAACTGACGAACGGCGCGCTGACCGACTCGTTCACCGGCATCGTGCTGGCTGAAACGTTTGTTGCAGCGCCGTTCCTGATCATCGCGGCGCGCTCCGCATTCGCGGCCGTCGATCCCATGTTCGAAGATGTGGCCGCCACGCTGGGACATCGTGCCGGCAGCCGCTTCTTTCGCGTCACGCTGCCGGTTGCATGGCCCGCGATCAGCGCCGGACTGGCGCTCGCGTGGCTGCGCGCATTCGGTGAATTCGGTGCAACCGTCATGGTCGCGTATCACCCGTACTCGCTGCCGGTCTACACCTATGTCGTCTTCGGCGGCCAGGGCTTGCCCGCCATGATGCCCTTGCTATTGCCGACGCTTGCCATTGCCGTTGCATGCGCCGCGTTGTCCATCTATAGCCGCCAGGGCCGCGCTTCGTTGAGTCCGGAACTCGTCAATGGCGACGATGCCGATGACAACGCCCCGGCGCACCCGGTCCTGGACCAGGATGATAGGCGCCTCAAGATCGTGTTGAAAAAAAGTCTGGGCAGCTTCGACCTCGACATCGAATGGGCGCCGCGCACACAACGTCTTGCGATCATCGGCACGTCGGGGTCGGGCAAGTCGCTCACGTTGCGCCTGATTGCAGGGCTTGAAGCCGGGCAGACGGCTAGCGTATCGCTGGGTGAAAGTTCTCTCGACGCACTGCCGCCCGAAGAGCGCAGGATCGGCTATATGCCGCAGGACTACGGCCTTTTTCCGCATATGACGGTCGCACAACAACTCGCGTTTCCGCTAAGCGCGGATGCCGCGAGCGCGCGTCAATGGGTCGATCAACTCGGCCTCTCAACGCTGCTTCTCCGCTTGCCGCATGAGCTTTCATTCGGTCAGCGTCAGCGTGTAGCGCTTGCTCGCGCACTCACGCAGCATAGCCAGCTGCTGCTCTTCGACGAACCCTTCGCCGCACTCGATACCCCGCGCCGCCGCCGTCTGCAGCAATCGTTGCGCGCGCTGCAGCGCGAGATATCGGCGGTCACGGTGATCGTCACCCATGATCCCGATGAAGCCGCGCTGCTGGCCGACGAAGTATTGTTGCTCGAGCATGGCCGCGTGCTTCAGTCCGGACCGGTAAGCGATGTCTTCGAGCGCCCCGCGTCCATGCGCGTGGCGGAATTGCTTGGGCTTCACAATGTCGGGCAAGGTCGCGTGCTTGAAGCAAATCAGATCGAACTGGGCGGCGGGTTGCGTCTGGACATGGCGGGAGACAACGCCACTCCCGCAGGACAAACCGTGATGTGGCGGCTGCCTGCGCTTGCGATCATGCCGTCAGATGAAGGTGCGTTCGAAGGGACGGTCGACGGCATCGAATTGCGGCGCGGAGACCGGTACGCGCGTCTGAAAATTGGCGGTGTGACGTTCGATATTCCCAGCGATGACGCGCGCCTGAAAACCGGCACATCACATCGGTTCGTGTTGGACATAAACAAATTAACTATCTGGTCCATTTGAAGGGCCACAGCCTTCGGGTGCAAATAAAAAAACCGTCTTGCGACGGTTTTTCTTTAGTCAAAATCACCACCCGAACTAAGCGGTGGCTTCCTCGCACAGGCTGCCTTCATCGACAGTGTCGCCGTAAAGATGCAGTAGCCGATAGCCGCTTTTGTACACCGGCTGCAAGCGGAAGTGATTCATCGGTTCAATCGTCAGTGCAAGCCTCAGGCGCGAAACGTGGCTGTCGATAGTCCGCGTGGACTCGCGAAATTCTCGTCCCCAGACCATGGCGAAAATATGATCGCGCGACAACACGCGCCCGACATTCGAGAAAAACAGCAGCGCGAGCCGGAATTGCGTACCGCTCAGTTGCACCGGTTGGCCGCGCACGGTGACGCTCTGCTGACGCGAATCGAAGCGATACGGCCCGAGTTCGGTGATCGCCGCGGTATTCGCCGGATACGCACGCCGCAGCAGCGCTTCCACGCGCGCGCCGAACTCGGCGGAACGCACGGGGTGCGTGACGTAGTCATCGGCGCCCGCGGTCAACGCGCGGACCACGTTGCTCTCTCCGCCGTCCGCCGAGGCGAACATCACGGGCACGCGCTCACCAATGCCCGAGCGCATCGATTTCAACAGGTCGAGCCCGGACAAGCCGGAGGAATGCCAGTCGAGAACCAGCATGTCGACAGTGGATCGGGACAGCGATTTCGACATCGACAAACCATCGCTGAAGGGAATGCAAACATGGTTGAGACGTTCGATGATTCCACCGATGACATAACGATGCTGTGGATCGGACTGGAGAATTGCGATGCGCATGATAACGGGACCGGTGAACCTGCAAACGGTGACTTCGCGCGTACTTAAAAGGCGGTGTTGAAGGCACCAAAGAAGGTCTCATGACGCTCTACGAGACCACTTCAGACGCGCGAATTCTGCAGAGCGGTACTGGCTTGATCTATCGGACAATTCTTAATCCCGGGCAACATATCGTCACAAATGCTTTCAATATGTCTCGCGAAGTCACTGTTTGTGCCGAGACGTGACGGAATCCGGCCCTTTCAAAAAAGTGTTGCCTGGACGCCATGCCGCCCCCATGCCACCCGTTTGACAGCGCTGCGAAAAGCCGACATGCATATTTCACGAACCACGGAAACGTCGGACGCTGCAGATCGATAAGCTGGTCTTCATGAACTCGAACCTTCCCTCCTCACGCGCAGGGCTGAGCACACGCCAGGCGCTGATCGTCACCACGGCCAGCATGGGTTTCGTGGTCTCTCAACTCGATGTCACCATCGTCAACGTGGCGCTCGCGAGCATTGGCCGCGACCTGCACGCGAGCGTGGCGGGCCTGCAGTGGACCGTCGACGCCTACGCGCTCGCCTTCGCCGCGCTGATGCTCTCGGCAGGCGTGCTCGGCGACCGCTTCGGCGCGCGGCGCTTGTTCGTCGGGGGCCTGATGTTGTTCGGGGTGGCTTCCGCCGCTTGCGGCTTTGCAATGGATGCGACCCAACTGACCGCCGCACGCGCATTGCAGGGCATAGGAGCGGCCGCCACGCTGCCCAACTCGCTGGTCCTGCTGAATCAGGCCTGCGGTCACGACGACGGGCTGCGCGCGCGTGCCGTGGGCTTGTGGACGGCGGCAGGTTCAGTATCGATTGCTGCAGGACCGATCGTCGGCGGCCTGTTGATCGCTGCGTTCGGCTGGCGCAGCATTTTCTGGGTCAACGTGCCGTTGTGCGCGGCTGGCATCGCGGCGACCTATGCGTGGATCGCCGATAAAAAGCCGGAGCAGAAAGCGCGCGGCGCCGACTTGCCCGGGCAGGTCCTCGCGGCCATTGCGCTGACCGGCTTTGTCGGCGCGATGATCGAACTTCGGCCGTTGGGCCTGACGCACCCACTGGTGATCGGCGGCATTGCCGTGGCGCTTCTCGCGGCCGTGGGACTTGTGCTGGTCGAGCGGCGCGCGTCGGCGCCCATGCTGCCGCCTGCGCTGTTTCGGGACCGCACGTTCAATGCGGCCACGGTGTTCGGTATCTGCGTGAACCTCACGTATTACGGCATGGTGTTCGTGCTGAGCCTGTACTTGCAGCGCGTGCTGGGCCACACGCCCTTGCAAACCGGGCTGGCGTTCCTGCCGCTGACCGGCGGGTTCCTGTTGTCGAATCTGGCGAGCGGCGTGGTCGTTGCCCGCTTCGGCTCGCGCTTGCCGATGATCGTTGGCGCATTGATCGATGCGGCCGGTTTCGCCGCGCTTCTTTTCGTCAACGCGTCGACGCCGGTGTGGGCGTTGTTGCTGCCCTTCTTGCTGATCCCGACAGGCATGGGGCTCGCCGTCCCCGCGATGACGACTGCCGTATTGGGCTCGGTTGAGCCGGACCGCGCGGGCACGGCGTCGGCGGTGCTGAACACCGCGCGGCAGGCGGGTGGCGCGATAGGCGTCGCGGCGTTCGGTGCGCTGGCGAGTCACTCGGCCATGGCCGAAAGCGCGCAGATCGTGATAGGGGTGAAGGCGTCGGCGGGGGTATCGATGGCGTTGCTGTTATTCGCCGCGGTCCTCGCTTGGCGGGCGATTGAGAGCAAACGTGCGAAGGACGGAAAAACGGACGCGGGATCGATTAAATGCGGCTCGGCGACGCGCTCCTGAGCAAGACGCGGGCACGTGAAACTCGAACTAACGGCGGCGGGAACGTTAGTTGCGCCCGCTTTGCCATACGCACTTCTCGTGCAACGCGCGGTCCGCAGACCGCTCATGAGGAACTGGATATGTCCACGCCGCCGCCGGACCCGACTTACTTGCCGATAGAACCCGATCCCGACGAGCTGCTCGACCCGGATGCGCCGCCGCCCGAGGACGACCCCGACTTACCCGATGGTCCTGATTCAGCGACGCCTATAGTGCCGGCAGATCCAAAAAACGGCACACCGCGTCTTTGAATTTTCAGCTTTGAAGTGCAGCCTCTCGTCAGCAGAAAAAAATGCCCGCCTGCGTCTTGCAGGCGGGCATTTTTCCTTTGGGTGATGCGGTCCGGGCGCGGTACACCGCGCTATCTGTTAAAGAGCCGTTGTCAGGATTTCGCCCGAGGCGAGTGCCCGTTCAATCAACCCTTCCTGCTGGGCCTTGCGCACCGCTTCGGCGACGAACGTTTCCGGTGCTTCGACCTCGGCTTTGATCGCACCAATGATCCCTGAGGCCTCCACGATCACCAGCGACTTTGCCGAATCCGCCCGGCTGATGATGACGCGTTGCGGACTTCCGCCGTCTGCGATGCTTGCGCAGAATTGAACCGGTTTGCCGTCGATGGTCTGCTCGAAAGTTTGAATCATCGCTGGGTTTCGCCTGTAGTAAATGGAGTTCGCGTCAGGGCACGCATAAAACGTTCCGCCCCAACTTTCGCAAGCCGCGACCGACAGCTTAGACCCATAGTTTAGAACCTATAGGTCACGCCCACCTGGACGACGGGATACCAGCGATACCGTTCCACGTGATCAGTAATGTTTTGCTGTTCCTGATCGATATTCGCCTGCGTCGTCAACTGGCTATAGATGGCCGGCACGGAATAAGAAACATGGGGACGGCCGTACGCCACGCCGAGGTCGCACATAAAGCCAAATCCCTTCGATACCGGCTTGTGACCGTAACCCACGCCGAGGTACGGCATCACGCTCGGCAAGCGCACCGTGGCCGATGGCGCAGGTCCGACAGCCGGCACAAGGTCGTTGCCGATCTTGTAGTTGCCGTCGGCGTCAGGCACCGCATGCCCAGTCAGTTTGTCACCGTTGAAAAGCGCACCGCCCGTCACGCGAAAACCGCTGCTGGAGAACGGGAACAAGTCGAGGTAGAGCCCTCCTTGCTTGAGGCTCAGGTGCCCGTCGTACTTATTGTCGTCGACGGTAAATGAATGCGACAGGCCGAAGCCCTCCACTTCCGCATGCACGCCCGACCACGAGTTGAAGGAATATGCCGCGCCTATCCCTGCGCCCAGCGTGCCGCCCTGTACGTAAATTTCCTGCGCGTGCGCTGCGCTCGTTGCCATCGTTGCGATCGCTGCGGCGGTTGCCGCCCTTAAGACAATGTTCACTGCACCTTCTCCGTAATGTCCCCGGCTCTTTCCCGTGGCGAGACTTTACGGTTTCAGTAATCGTTTCAATGAAGCGAATAGTGACTGTTTTCGAGTTCAGTTCGACGCTCCGAAAAACTGACCTGGACGCCATGAATCAACGTCTTTAATCATCTGATGAATAACATCTAAATTTGATTTATCGCGATGGAAGGTAACTTTTGCCATGCCCAATCCCTCTACAGGCAAAAAGATACCTTCTCCCTACCCTAAATCTGCTGAGCGGCTTGCCGTTAAGGTCTAGGACAGCTTCATTCAACGGAAGCATAAAAATCAGGCGGAGAGAGCATGTTTGTTGTTATTGGCTGGGTCGTGGTCATCGGGTCGGTGATCGGCAGTTTTCTGGGCGTAGGCGGTCATCTGGCCGCACTGTTCCAGCCCTTCGAGTTGCTGTGCATCTTCGGCGCGGCGGTGGGTGCGTTCGTCGTATCCAATCCGGTGACGACGCTCAAGAAGACCCTCAAGGTCATCCCCACGGCGTTCAAGCAAGGTGGCTACTCGAAAGAGAAGTACGTGCAGCTCATCGCGCTGCTGTACGAGCTGCTTCAGAAGGCGCGCAAGGAAGGCATGATGGCGCTCGAGGTCGATGTTGAAGCGCCACAGAACAGCCCGACGTTCAAGAAGTACGAACACGTGCTCAACGATCACCATCTGCTGGAATTCATCGTCGACTATCTGCGCATGATGTCGAGCGGCAACATCAACGCGCTCGAGATGCAGGACCTGATGGACGAAGAACTCGAGACGCATCACGCGGAAACATCGCTGGCTGCCGGCGCGATTCAGAAGATGGCCGATGGCCTGCCCGCGTTCGGCATTGTCGCGGCCGTGATGGGCGTCGTGCATACGATGGGTTCAGTAGGCGCCGCGCCCGCGATACTCGGCGAGATGATCGCGGGCGCGCTGGTCGGCACGTTCCTCGGCATCCTGCTCTCGTATGGTTTCTTCGGACCACTTGCCGATCTGCTGGCTGCAAAAGGACAGGCCGAAGCCAAGCCGTTCCAGTGCGTGAAGTCCGTGCTGCTTGCATCGATGAACGGCTATGCGCCGGCTATTGCCGTCGAGTTCGGGCGCAAGGTGCTGTTCACCGCTGATCGTCCGTCGTTCCAGGAACTCGACGAGGCCGTCCGCGCCACCAAGCAACCGAAGTCGGCGTGACGAGCCTGACTCGCCCGCTGCAGATCACGCCGATCATCAAGAGGTTCGCTCATGGCTGACTCCCCTTCTCGCGACCCCATGCAGTCGGTGCTCGCGCCGACTGTTGTAGTGCGACGCAAGAAAAAATCCGCCCACGCGGGTCATCATGGTGGTGCATGGAAAATCGCGTATGCGGATTTCGTGACTGCCATGATGGCGTTCTTCCTGCTTATGTGGCTGCTAGGCTCGACCTCCAAATACGACAAGCAGGGCATTGAAGATTATTTCAACACGCCGCTGTCGGCAGTCTTCGGCGGCAAGGACGGCAGCGGTGCTGCACGCTCAAGCTTGATTGAAGGCGGCGGACGCGATCTCTCCAGTTCGCGTCCGGGAGAAGCCACCAAAAGCCAGACCCAGCCCTTGCCGAAGACAACCGAACGCACGGCCGCAAGTGCCGCTGCAATCGCGGCCGCCGCGGTCAAGGACGACGCAGAGCGCCTGAAACAACTCAAGCAGAAGCTTAGTGCGTTGATCGAGCGCACGCCGGCGCTGGCCGCGTACAAGGACCAGATTCGCATCAACATCACGAGCGAAGGATTGCGCATCGAAATTGTCGACTCACTCAAGCGGCCGATGTTCCCCTCAGGCAGCGCAAAGCTGGAAACGTATGTGACGACCATCCTCGGGCAGATCGGCTCCTCGCTCAACGACGTGGATAACCGCGTGTCG